>Ga0302305_1001038_pt1 | contig 16229 bp, 15 predicted proteins | sample III_Palsa_E2_3_FD_198764 | JGI IMG/M metagenome (GOLD analysis project Ga0302305, IMG submission 198764) | Peat permafrost microbial communities from Stordalen Mire near Abisko, Sweden - III_Palsa_E2_3 | ecosystem: Environmental > Terrestrial > Soil > Palsa > Peat permafrost | place: Sweden... | reverse complement strand
ACCTTCAACGGCGTGCCGAACAGCGGCACCGCCTACCAGTCCACCAACACCAATGCCGTGGGATCGGCCGCTGCCGGTTTGCTGAGCCAGCTCGCAACGCAGATGGCGACCTCGATTCATGCAACGCTGCTTGGGGTCGACGTCAGCGGGGTGGCCGCCCCTTTGCTCAGCGCGATCGTCTCCGTCCTCAATCCGATCCTGACCTCACTCGACACGCTCCTCGTTCCCTTATTGCAACTACTGGGTGTCCAGATCGGCGTAAGCACGGTCCACGACCTCGGACTTGCCTGCGGGCAGGCACAACTGGTTTACTGATTCTTCGCCAATGAGAACCACCGCCAAAATCGACGAACTCGATATCTACGTCTGGGAAGGCAAGGCCGACATCGTCGACCGGGTCGCGCGCTGCATGGCGAGCTTCGATGTCGAAGTGATCCGCGCCGACGACATTGCGATCTCCACCGAACGCACGGCGCAGCGCCCATCGCTCGCCATCATCAGCGTGTCGGTGATCGACAGCGGCGCGCTGATCCTGCGCGACTGGCAAGCTGCGCACGGCATGCCGGTGGTGTGGGTCGGCGCGGCGCCGCGCGAGCACGATCCCGCAATGTACCCGTCCGAGTATTCGCACATCCTGCCGCTCGACTTCACCTGCGCCGAATTGCGCGGCATGGTCACCAAGCTCGTACTGCAATTGCGCGCCCATACCGCGCAGACGCTCGAGTCGAGCGCGCTGGTCGCCAACTCGGAATGCATGCAGGCCTTGCTGCACGAAGTCGACACCTTCGCCGACTGCGACACCAGCGTGCTCGTGCATGGCGAGACCGGCGTCGGCAAGGAGCGCATTGCCCAGTTGCTGCACGAAAAACATCGCCGCTACGGACAGGGTCCGTTCGTGCCGGTGAACTGCGGCGCGATCCCTGATGGCCTCTTCGAGTCGCTCTTCTTCGGACATTCGAAAGGCTCGTTTACGGGTGCGGTGGTGGCCCACAAGGGCTACTTCGAGCAGGCCGACGGCGGCACCTTGTTCCTCGACGAAATCGGCGATCTGCCGCTCTACCAGCAGGTCAAGCTGCTGCGCGTGCTCGAGGACAGTGCGGTCACCCGAATCGGTTCGGCTGCGCCCATCAAGCTCGACTTCCGGCTGGTCGCCGCCACCAACAGGCACCTGCCGCAGCTCGTCAAGGACGGCACCTTCCGCGCCGATCTTTACTACCGGCTTGCAGTGATCGAACTGAAAATCCCCTCGCTCGAAGAACGTGGGGCGGTCGACAAGATCGCGATCTTCAAGGCGTTTATCGCCTCGGTGGTGGGACCCGAACGGCTCGCCACGCTGCCTGACATTCCGTACTGGCTGGCCGACGCGGTGGCCGATACTTATTTCCCCGGCAACGTGCGCGAGTTGCGCAATCTCGCCGAGCGGATCGGCGTGACCGTGCGTCAGATCGGTGCGTGGGATGCCGCCCGCTTGCATCGGTTGCTGGCGCTCGCGCGCAGTAGTCAGCCGGTGCCCGCGGAGAGCGCCGCAGAGGTGCTGGTGGACCGCAGCAAATGGGACATGGCCGAGCGCAACCGCGTGCTCGCGGCTCTTGAAGCAAACGGTTGGCGCAGGCAAGATACTGCCGGTACATTGGGCATCAGCCGCAAGGTGTTGTGGGAGAAAATGCGTAAGTATCAAATTTTCGACGAGGAGCCCGAAACTCGCGAAAGTGAGTAATAATGAGACAAAATGTAACAAAACAAAAACTGTTCAAGCAGGAATTACATGGACCACAAGTCGAAACTTCGACAGATTGCCTTTGGCGCTCTGATGGCGCTCGGGACCGTGCAGGGAATCTATGCGCAGTCTCTGCCGGATAGCGGAGCAAGTGCCGCCGTCGTTTCCCAGCCGGGTACGACAGCTCCGTTGCCCGCCACGACCCAGGACCAGCAAGGGCCGAGCACAGCGCTGACAGCGGACGAGGCCAAGCAATCTGCCGCCGGCAACGTCGCGGAATTGCAGCAGATGATCCGGGGTTCGGAGCTGAAGGAATTGCGCACGACGTACAACGGTAGCTACGGCGCGAGCATGCTGTTCTACCCGCAGGAGATGACGTACTACGTCGCGCTGTTCCAGCAGAAGACCTTCTGGCGGGTCATCAAGACCGAGGACGAAACGCGCGCCGAGATGATCTACAAGGACTTCGCCCGTCAGACCGTGCAGCTGTCCGACATCGAGATCCGCCGCACCCGGCTGGAGGCGCAAAAGGCCTTCACCGAACGGATGATCGCGTTGTCGCAAGACCGCGCCAACCGTCTGCAGGCCGATCTTACTGTCGCGCATCAGCAACAGAACATCGTCGACAATCAGCAGCAGCAGACGCGTGCCGAAGCCACGGCGCTTGCGCAGCAGAAGAGCACTGCCCAGGCTCAGCTGCGCGATGCGCAGCGTCAGGTGCAGGAACTGCAGCGTCAACTGGATAGCGGCTTGCCGACAACCGGAACGCAGCACTGAGCGTAACGCCTGGCGTGTCGCCGTTGCAGTAAAACATGACCTCGCCCGGTTCGCCGCGCGGGGTTTTGTTGCTTTTGCGGCGCCGTTTGTCACGCGCCCGATTGGTCGCCTGCTACGCTCCAGAATGGGCGGGAGCGATGCCTGCGGCTACTCCGCGCTAGCAGGCTCCTCAGTTTGCGTCGAGCCGCGGCGCGACACGCTTTCCCAGGCGGCTACGACGATCATCACGACAGTCGTAAGGCCGCCTGTCATGAGCAGATCGGTGTGAAATGCGATCGGCGCGAGAAGCGCGAGCAGCGCCAGCCCTACCCAGTGCGATAGCGGAAACCAGCCATAGACAACGCGCTTGTACAACCCGTTGCCCGCGATGTAGATGGCCGGGCCACCGAGCAGCAGCCACGCCGTCGGCCAGCCGATGCGCTCGGGCGGATGGAGGATGATGAGATCGTCGGCGGCGGCCGATACAATCACGCCTGCTATCAGGATCACGTGCACGTAGTGGAAATATGCTGCCATCAGGCCGGGCTCGCGCGAGCTTGAGATGGCTCGGCTGCCGGCGCTGCTGCTGGTGTCGAAGTAGACCCACCACATGGCGACGCTGCCGGCAAAGCACACCAGAAATGCGATGATCGAAGGCGCGCTCCATGTTCCCAGATCCGACAGCGTGCCGCCCGTCACCACCACCGACTCGCCGAGCGCGAGAATCACAAAGGCCTGGCAGCGCTCGGCAATGTGGCCGCCTTCGGTGGTCCGCCAGTCCGCGCTGGTCGAGCGGCCAAGCACCGGTAGCGGAAAGCCGAACATCGGCGAGATGTATTCGCACAGCACCGCGACGCTCCAGCACGCGAAGCGCGGCATCCCGTCGAGCAGCCCCCCCGCGATCCACGCGATGCCTGAAATCGCGAGCCATCCGCAGATGCGCCGGAAGTTCGCGGTGAGCGGGTGGTCGCGGCCCAGAAACGCCAGCACGACCAGACTACGGCCCACCTGGATCGCGACGTAACTGATCGCGAAGACGAGGCCGCGCTCGCCGTAGGCGAGCGGCAGGCTTGCGGCCATCACCATGCCGATCACCATCACCGCAAACAGCAGCAGACGGACCTGGATGCGCTCGGGATCGAACCAGTTGGTGACCCAGCAGGTGTACTGCCAGCCGAGCCATACCGCGAACCACAGAACCAGCGTTTCGAGCGCGCCGAACGCGCTCAGATTATGCATCAGCCGATGCGAGAGTTGCGTGACGGCAAACGCGTAGATCAGGTCGAAAAACAGTTCGACGTTGGTGACGTGGGCCTCGTGCCCGTCGCGTTCGCGCAGGAAACGCGCGGAGGCACGGGTGAGCGTGTGGGCGGTGTCGCTGGACATGCTGTCGTTCCTTCTGGCGGGAGCGGGCAGGGTTCGATGGTTTTCATGCTGCGCGCCACTCGCGCGGGCGGCTGCAGGGCGCAGTAAGTCTCAGTAAGGCCCAGTCTGGCGCGGCCTGCGGCAGCGTACTGGTCAGACGCTACGTCTAGTGGTGCTTTTTCGCCTTGTCGGGATGATGGGCTGCCGGAGGCACAGGCGTGGGATGCGGCCGCTCGGTAGGATCGACGGCGATCGGGTCGCTCGCGGGGAAGGTTTCGTCGAGAGCTTCATCGAGACGGTCTTCAGCCGTTTGGGCGGGCGGCGGCGCGTGGGGCTTCGGCTTGGACATGTCCTGCTCCGCAAAGAGTGTCGAACAGTCAGGATAGCGCAAACCCGGCGCCGCGTTCCACGGCTTTTCTGCGCGCAGATACGCCGCACGAAACCACAAAACGTCACAAAAATGCTTGAAATTTAGGCTCTGTGAATCGTCTTGGGTGTGTCGCGAGAGACGGCCGGCATCGGTCGCATCCGGGCGGCTCAAAGACGAGGTGGCGCAGCTATGGAATCGAACGGATCGCGGCAGGCGCAACGCTTAAGTGCATTACATGTTGTGGAAGCGGAACTGGAGCACCTCGACTGGGCTACGCAGCAACCCATGCAGCGCATCTTGAACGCCGGCTATTGGCGCCGACGTGTGCTCGCGGTAAAAGCCGGATACGAACTGACGCACCAACAGGGGGTGCGTATCGAGCAGATCTTGCAGCGGCTGGGGAATTCGGCTCGATCGGCGGGCTGAAGCATCGGGCCCAGCGAGCCAGGCAGGCCAGCGAAGCCGGCCAATCAGGCGGGTCGATCAAACGGGTCGATCAAACGGGTCAAGCAGACAGTTAATCAGGCGGACCAGCCGGCCCGCCTCTGCAACACGGCCTATTCCTGACCGTTGTTATTGCCGTTACCGTCGCCATTGCCCGTGCCGAACAGGCGCCGGCGGCGCGTGACGACCACCGGGCCGTCCGAAGGCGCCCGGTCCGTTGACGGCGTGCGCTCGGCTGGCGGCTGGGCGCCATACGATTCGCGCGGTTCACGCGGCTCGCGGTGTTCCCGCGGTTCGCGCGAGCCATGCGGGCCACGCGTGGTGTGCTCGCCGTGCGACGGCCGTCCGGCCCGCGGCGCGGGACGCGTGCCGGTGTCGAGCTGGATGGTCGAAATGGCGCGCTTATAGATGCCTTGCAGGCCTACCGGCGTGCGCAGCATCACCAGATATTGATCGAACGACTCAATACACCCTGTCAGGCGAATACCATTGACAAGATAGATCTCGACGCGCTTTCTTTCTTTGCGCGCTGCGTTCATGAAGTCGTTTTGCGGATGCGATTCTGCGGATGCCATGGACAAGTCAGGTAAGAAGGACAGTTGCTCGCCGCGATTCTACCCTTTTCAGGGAAAAGCGCGCGGGGGGAGCGTTCTCTGCGTCCACTATAACGGCTTGCGCGGATAGAAGCATCTGATAACTGACCCTCGTAACGTTGAGTTACGAATCTGGCGGGAGTCTGGCGGAGGAAGGCTGGCCCGGCTCCGGGCGTTGCCGCCACTCCATCGTGCGGCGCTTTATCTGCAAGAGGGCGGAATAAACGTGCTGCCGCGGCGTTAACGTTGCATGGGCGACGTGTTCGACGGCGCCCTGCTCCGACTTAGCCCGCGTCCGGGCGGCCCCGCAGGCGGGCCCGTCTCGACGCACCGGCGGTCACGGCCCGCTGCGCCCGTCGCGTGGCAATTCAACGCATGACACACCGCAACATCCTGGCATCCGGCCGCAAACCGGCGCGGGGTCCAAAGCGGGTGTCGTCAGGAGACTGCATATGAAATTGTCCCAACTGGTTTCAACCGCGTGCGTCATCGTGGTGCTCGCGCTAACAGCCTTCGGCACCACGGCTTGTACGACAGCGGATTCGTCCGGCGGCGGAAGCACGAGCAGCACTGGCGGTTATTAACAGCCCGCGCGCGCCGTTCGCTGCGTGAAGTTCGAAGCGGAAGTGATTTCATGGCTCCCGCAGTTGCGCCGCTATGCGCGCGCACTGACGGGCGACACCGCATGGGCAGACGATCTGGTGCAGGACACCGCCGAACGCGCGTTGGCGCGCTGGGCGGCGTTCCGGCCGAACAGCAATCTGCGCGCATGGCTGTTGACGATCCTGCGGCATCTTTACATCGATCAGTTGCGGGTGCGCCGCGAGGTCACAGTCGATGAGGAAAGCGCGCCGTGGCGCGATCTCGTGGCGCCGCCCGGTGAAGTCGACGGGCTGGTGTTGCGCGATCTGCAACGAGCACTGTATCGTCTGCCGATCGAGCAGCGCGAGGTGCTGCTGCTCGTGTGCGTCGAGGAATTGACTTATCAGGAGGCGTCGATTGCGCTCGGCGTGCCGATTGGCACGGTGATGTCGCGCTTGTCCCGTGCCCGCGAGCACATGCGTGTGCTGCTGACCGAAGGGCCGGCGCGCATCCCCACGCCGCTGAAAGTTGTGAGGACGCCGTGATGAGCCAAGACGACCACGATTTCGCTCTTCCCGATTCGCTGAAACCGGCGGATTTGCGCGCGCTCTCGGCCTTCATCGACGGCGAGTTGCCGCAAGGCACGCGCGCGGCCGTTCTCGAGCATCTCGCCCAGGATCCGGAGGCGGCCGCCCAGGTAGAGGCCTGGCGATCGCAGAAGTCTGCCTTGCAGGCGTTGTGCGGTGGTGTCTCTCAGCGCGATGCGACCGATGGCCCGCCGTCGTTCGTGGTCGTGCGCGTGGCGCCGCCGTGGTGGCGCCGCATCAGTCTCGCGGCATGCTGGCTGGCTGTAGGCGCGGGCCTCGCGCTCGCGGTGGGACCGCTCGCGTCGCGCTTGCCGAGCGGTTGGATCGGTGCCCAGCCGATGAGCTTTGCCCGGCGCGCGGACGTCGCCTACGCGGTCTACACACCCGAACAGCGCCATCCGGTCGAGGTCGCGGCTAGCGAAGAACAACATCTGATCAGCTGGCTCTCGAAGCGGCTTAACCGGCCGCTCTCGGTACCGTCGCTGCAGGAGTACGGCTATTCGCTGGTGGGCGGCCGCCTGCTGCCGGGCGAAGCGGGGCCGGCGGCGCAATTCATGTACGAGAATTCGGACGGCGCGCGGCTCACGCTCTATGTGACCGGAATTACAGACGATGAAACTGCCTTCCGCCTGTTTCGCGAAGGCAACCGGCGCACGTTTTACTGGGTGAACAGCCACATGGGCTACGCGTTGTCGGGGCCGATCTCGGAGGGCAAACTGCGAGAGATCGCCATTGACGTGTGCGGCTCGCTCGGTGGCAAACCGTCGTCGTGGAAAGAATAGATCGGAGCGGCACGAACGCCGCCCGACACCCAGCGGCAACGCATGCTGAAACATGATGTAACGCAACTGGGCCGCGTGCCTGGCGCATCATCGGAATAGCGTTGTTCGGCATTTCGTTTACTCATTGCAAGCCCATGTTAATGCGGCTTCTGCTTCTGCCGCTCGCGCGGTTTTGAGCAGACAGCCGCATGGGCGGATGCGAGGCGAAACGACGTGGTCTTTACGGCGACGGCCGCGAGTGCGGACGCAACACCGAAGCGTCGGGACAGGACGGAATCATGCGTTATATCAAAGGACGTTGGGCAGTATTAGCCTTGTGTGTCGCGTGTGCGGGGCCGGTAGCAGCGCAATCCAGTGAGGACGGGCCGCCGTGCCAGACGGTCGCGGGTCAGGCCGAAATCAATGGCGCCATGCAGCAGATCACCGGGCTCGCGTGCCAGCAGCCGGATGGCACCTGGCAGATCGTGCAGGGCGATGACAATCCTGTCGCGCTGTATCCGACGGGGCTCTATCCGTACTACGATCCGTGGTATTGGAGCGGCGTCGTGACGGTCGGATTCGGTGGGCCGTTTATCTTCGTCGACCGGTTTCATCACCGCTTTGCGCTGAATCATATTCACTTCAGCAGGGTGGGATTCGCGGGCGGCAGGCCGGCCGGCGGCTGGCACGGCGGCGGTGGCATGCATGGCGGTTGGGGCGGCGGAGGTGGGATGCGCCGGTAGTGACAGTGAAGGAGGCGTTTTGACACGCATTTTGCCGCCTAATATCGCGGAAGCCCAGTTCGACCGGGCACTTGCCGAATGGACGGCGATTGTCGGCGAGGAGAACATCGTGTCCTCCGGGATCGACCTCGCGTCGTATCGCGATCCGTTCGCGCCCGGTCAGGCTGCGGCGTTCTCCGCGTCCGCCGCGCTGCGGCCGGATTCGGTCGAAGCGATCCAGGCCATTCTGCGCATTGCGACGCACTACCGCATTCCGCTATGGACCGTGTCCACCGGCCGCAACTTTGCCTATGGCGGCGCCGCGCCGCGGCTGACGGGCTCAGTAGTGCTTGACCTGCAGCGGATGAACCGCATTATTGAGGTCAACGAAACGCTGGCGTACGCGCTCGTCGAGCCGGGCGTCAGCTACTTCGATCTGTACGCCTGGTTGCGCAGTAAGGGCTATCGGCTGTGGGTCGATCCGCCGGCAGCCGGTTGGGGCAGCGTGATCGGCAATACACTGGAACGCGGCTTCGGCTACACGCCATACGGCGATCACGCCGCCACCCAGTGTGGCATGGAGATCGTGCTGGCTAACGGCGATGTCGTGCGCACGGGGATGGGAGGGATCGACATCGGCACGTCCTGGCAGACCTATCAGCCGGGCTACGGGCCGTCGTTCGACGCGATGTTCATGCAGTCCAACTACGGCGTGGTCACGAAGATGGGCGTGTGGTTGATGCCTGCGCCGCCCGCTTACCTGCTCGGCGAAATCCAGTTTCAACATGAGCAGGACCTCGAAACGATTGTCGAGATACTGCGGCCGCTGCGGCTCGCCGAGACGATTCGCAATAACGCCGTGATCGAAGGCGGGTTGCGCCGCGCGGCCGGTATCACGTCGAGGGCGCAGTGGTACGACGGCCCCGGCGCGATGCCGGAAAGCGCGCTTGCGGCGATGCTCGAGCACCTGAAGGTTGGCCGGTGGAATCTGCACTTCGCGCTGTACGGCACACCGGAGGTGATCGACGCGCAGTATGCGCTTGTGAAGCGTGCCTTCGCACAGGTGCCGCAGGCCCGCTTTCTGGCGAGCCGCTATAGCGGAGATGTGCAGCCGTCCGGCGGAGGCGATCGCAACCTGGCCGGCATTCCCGCGATGACCGCGTTCCGCATGCTCGACTGGCGCGGCGGCGCGGGTGCGCATGTGGACTTCTCGCCGATATGTCCCGCGACCGGGCGCGATGCGATGCGTCAGTACACGATGGCGAAGGCGCGAGCGACCGAATACGGCTTCGATTACTACGGTGGCTTCACGGTGGGCACGCGCCATTTGCACCATATTTTTGCCGCAATCTTCGACCGCGACGACGCGCAGCAGGCGGGCCTCGCGGGCGATCTGCTGCGTGTGCTGATCAGCGACGCGCGCGCGGCCGGATACGGTGAATATCGGACGCATCTCGCGTATATGGATTTTGCAGCGGCGCAGTACAACTTTAACGATGGCGCCTTGCTGCGTTTGTCGGAAACGATCAAGGACGCGCTCGATCCAGCCGGTATTCTTTCGCCCGGCAAACAGGGCGTGTGGCCGGCGGCGTGGCGTGACCGGCGGGGTTATACGTGATGGACAGATGTCAGGCAAAGGCGCACCGGCGCAACGGCATAACGGCGGACGCGATGAAGGCTTACGCCTGAGTGGATCAGACAGGTACGAACGATGGACAGGCGCACATTCCTGATGACCGGCGCGTGGCTCTCGGCGACAGGTTGTGCCTGGCCGTGGATGGCTCGTGCAGCCAGCGCACACACCACAGTCGCGGTAGTGGATGCCAGCCTCGTGGAGGCGCGAGCGTTCTCAGTCGATGCGAGGCGCGGCGCGATGCCGGTCTTCGAAACCGGCGACGACATCAGCATGCTCTGGTACACGACGCTGGCGCCGCGGCTCGCTGCGACGCCAGGCCTGCTGATCGGCGTCACGCGTGCATCCGATCACTTCGTGCTTGGACAACTCGCGTTGCGTTCGGGCCGGATGGTTGAGCACGCCCGTCAGCCGTACGCGACAGGCAGCGCCGCGGTCGCTTTCCTGATGGGACCTCGCGAAACCTGAAGCGGTGGCCGGCATCGTGGCGGCGGCGGTGTCGGTGCCGGTGCCGTTATCGCTCAGAACTTATAAGCCGGATTTTTCGGGTCGAACGTCGCATCGTCGAAGGTCTTCGGCGTAACGCTCTCGAAGACGATCTTCTCGAAGATCTTCCCGTCATTAGCGTAGGACTCCGCGGTGCGGAAATACGGATGCCGCAAATCGAGCCCGAGGGTTTCTTTCTTCGCGTAGAACTGCGGCTGACCGATGGGCGTTTCGTACGTGAAGGTGACGACCCGTACCCCTTCGATGGTTTGCACGCCGATCTGCGTGGAGCGCGGCACGCCTGCCTCGACGTATTTTTTGCCTTCATCCAGATACTGGCCGGCAATGTATTCGGTGCCGAGATCGCGCACCTGGTGGTTCGATTGCGAGCGAGCCAGCGCGCCTGTCGTCGAGGTCCACAACGGCATCACGCCCAGCATGCCGCCGAGGTGCCCATACATTTCATCCGCCCGTTTGGACTCGTCGTAGATGATCTCCTGGCCCGCATGCGCGCCATCCGGCAGCCATTTCGCGTAAATTCGCAGCGGGTCGTGGGCGATGCGCACGAGCATGTGATCGGGCTTGTCGGGCCACTCGCCCTTGAGACGCTCCCAGCGCAGCATCGTGAACTCGTACGATGGATAGCCGTTCGGCCCCTCCTTGATTAAACGCGGCAGTGCCAGCGGATCGAGCGACTGGAACAACGACGTGAGTTGGGCATCGTCGAGCTTTTCCAGTTCGCCGCTTTCCTGCGCCTGCCGCAGCCAGTGCACCTGTTGGTCGAGGGTTAGCTTGCCGGCCTGTGACGGCGGCGTGGAGGGCACTTGCGCGGAGCTGGCAGCGCCGGTATCGGCCGAGGCCGGCGCGCTGGCAGGTTGCGGGGCGGATTGCGCGAGGGTCACGGCAGGCGCCAAACCCAGCGCCGCGCCCGCGAGCAGCGAGGAGGCCAACCAGCGCCGCAGCAGCGGGCGCTTGGTGCGCGTGAGCGCCGGCGCGGACGCAGAAGGCTCGAGCAATGGCTGTAAGCGGCACCCACCGTCAAGGCAGTCAGGGTGATTCAGGCGGCGATTCAGGCGGCACGAGCGTCGGTGCTTCATTCATCTCCCTCCAGATCCAATATCGGTGGAATCGAGCGCGGTCATGCCGTTCGAGGCGTGCTTTCTCTCAGGCACGCTTTTCTTTCGCGAGTTCCTCGTCGCGCAGCGCCCGCCGCAAGATTTTGCCGACGTTGGTTTGCGGGAGTTCGTTGCGGAACTCGACGGCCTTCGGCACCTTATAGCCGGTCAGATTCTTGCGGCAGTGTTCGATGACCTTCTCAGCGGTCAACCCGGGATTGCGGGAAACGATGAACACCTTGACGCGTTCGCCCTGCGCGGGATCGGGAATGCCGATAGCCGCCACTTCGCGCACATCGGGGTGCATGGCGATCACGTCCTCGATTTCGTTCGGATAGACGTTGAAGCCCGAGACGAGAATCATGTCTTTCTTGCGGTCGATCAGGCGCATGAAACCGCGCGAATCCATCACGCCGATATCGCCGGTGGCGAGCCAGCCATCCTCGTCGAAGACCTTGGCGGTTTCGTCGGGCCGGTTCCAGTAGCCTTTCATCACCTGCGGACCCTTGACGCACAGTTCGCCCGCTTCACCGATATTGGCCCAGGCGCCGTCGTCTTTCTTGAAGCGTACCTGGGTAGAGGGCGCGGGCAGGCCGATCGAGCCTTCGCAATCGCGCAGGTTCTTCAGGTCCACCGGGTTCATCGAAACGATCGGCGAGCATTCGGTGAGGCCATAGCCTTCGATGATCGGTTTGCCGGTCACCGCCTTGAAGCGCTCGGCGACGGCTTTTTGCGTTGCCATGCCGCCGGCCATCGCGAGTTTCAGGTTCGAGAAGTCGCGTTTCCTGAACTCTTCGTTGTCGAGGAAGGCGCTGTAGAGCGTATTGACGGCAGTGATGCCGGTGAATTTCTCGTGACGGATGATCATCATCACGCGTTTCGTGTCGCGCGGATTGGCGATCAGGATGTTGCGCCCGCCGAGTCCCATGAAGATCATCGCATTCACGGTCAGCGAATAGATGTGATAAAGCGGCAGCGGCGTGAGCACGGTCTCGATCTCGCCGCTCAATTGACCTTGCGACCAGACCTTCGCCTGCAGCAGGTTGGCGATGATGTTCTGGTGCGTGAGCATCGCACCTTTGGCGACGCCGGTCGTGCCGCCGGTGTATTGCAGGAACGCCAGATCGCCTTGCGTGAGACGCACCGGCGTCAATGGCTTCGTATAACCGATGGCGAGCGCGTCGAGCAGACGCACCGCGTTTGGCAGGTGATACTTCGGCACCATCTTTTTCACGTGCCGTAACATGAAATTGAGCAGCCGTCCTTTGAGATTCAGACCGTCGGCGAGCAGGTCGCCGAGACCGGTGACCACCACGTTCTGCACGCGCGTGCCCGGCAGTGCCTGTTCGACGGTCTTCGCGAAGTTCTCGAACACGATGATGGTCTGGGCACCGCTGTCCTTCAACTGGTGCGCCAGTTCGCGCACGGTGTAAAGCGGGTTGACGTTGACCACCACCGCACCAGCCTTCAGGATACCGAACAATGCAATCGGATACTGGAAGGTATTCGGCAGCATGATGGAGACACGTTCACCCGGTTTGACGCCGATGTCTTGCAGCCACGCGGCGAAGGCAGTGGCCTTGTGCGCCAGTTCGCCATAGGTCAGGTTGGCGCCGACGCTCACATACGCGACCCGTTCGCGGAACTGCGTGGTGCACTCATCGAAGAACTGCACGATCGATTCGTACTGGCGCACGTCGATTTCGTGCGGCACATCTGCCGGGTACGACGCGTACCAGATGTCGTCGGTATTCGGTGCGCGCGGTGCCGCTTTGGCATCGAGAGGCGGGGTCGGCGCTGACTGGATAGGTTGGTTCATCTTTGTCTCCTGAAGCGAAGCGCTTCGTAGGTGTCCGTTTATGTATGCCTATGTCTTGGCTATGTATGGTGCAGATGCATGGCAGCAGCTAGCGTTCGAGAATCGCAACAACGCCCTGGCCGCCCGCTGCGCAGATCGAAATCAGACCGCGCGCGGTGCCGGCCGGTTTGTCGAGTTGCGCAAGCATCTTCGCGAGGCCAGCGACAATTCGTCCGCCGGTCGCGGCGAACGGATGGCCTGTCGCGAGTGAACTGCCGTTGACGTTCAGTTTCGCACGGTCGATCACGCCGAGCGTCCTGGATAAGCCCAGTTGTGTGCGGCAATACTCATCATCCTGCCACGCTGTGAGCGTGCATAGCACCTGAGCTGCAAAAGCCTCGTGAATCTCGTACAGGTCGAAGTCCTGCAGGCCTAATCCGGCGCGTGCCAGCATGCGCGGCACGGCGTAGGCGGGCGCCATGAGCAGGCCCTCTTTCTTGTCGAAATAGTCGACCGCAGCGGTCTCCGACCAGCTCAGATAAGCGAGGACCGGCAAGCTGTGTTCTGCGGCCCACGCTTCACTGGCGAGCAGCACCGCCGACGCGCCATCGGTAAGCGGCGTCGAATTGCCTGCGGTTAGTGTGCCGGCATCGCGGTCGAAGACGGGTTTCAGGCCGGCGAGCTTTTCCAGCGTCAGGTCGGCACGCAGGTTGTTATCGCGCGCGAGGCCCTTGTAGGGCGTCATCAGATCGTTGAGGAAGCCACGTGTGTAGGCGTCGGCGAGCTTGCGATGGCTTTCGCAGGCGAGTTCGTCCTGCGCCTCGCGCGCAATGCTCCAGCGCTTTGCCATCAGCTCGCAGTGCTCGCCCATCGAGAGACCCGTGCGCGGTTCGCCATTGCGCGGCAAGAGCGGCTTGAAGAACATGCCGGGCCGTAGTTTGGTTAGCGCGCCGACCCGTTGGCCAGGCGTCTTGCCGCGATTCGCTTCGAGCAGGATCTTGCGCATGCGTTCGTTGACGCCGATCGGCGCGTCCGAGGTGGTGTCGACGCCGCCCGCGATACCCACCTCAATCTGGCCCAACGCGATCTTGTTGGCGACGAGGATGGCGGCTTCGAGACCGGTGCCGCAGGCCTGCTGAACGTCGTAGGCTGGGGTTTCTTTCGCGAGCGTGGTGGAGAGGACCGACTCGCGCGTGAGGTTGAAGTCGCGCGAATGCTTGATGACAGCGCCCGCCGCCACTTCGCCGAGGCGCTCGCCGTGCAGGTTGAAGCGGTCGATCAGTCCCTGCAGCGTAAAGGTCAGCATGTCCTCGTTCGAGGCGCTCGCGTAAGCGGTGTTCGAGCGCGCAAACGGAATCCGGTTGCCGCCGATGATGGCGACGCGTCGCACAGCGGGAAGCGGGTGGGACATGCGTGACTCCTTGCAGGGTGAGGCGGGGTGATTGGGTTGTTCGGGCTGATCGGTGCCGGTGTGACGCGAAGACCCGCGCCGCTTCCAGCTTTGCGGGTGTGGCGCACCGCGAACTCAAGAGGGCGGACCATGGGTCATGACGGGTGGCCGGTTCATAGCGGCGTCCATTGAAAGCGGCCGCGCAAATGCGGTTTGTCGCCGGCCGCGTCGCGCACTTCCAGTTCCCGTGTGGTGAGCGAGGGGGAGCTGGTCCACAACGAGGCGTCGCCGGGCAGCAGCATCGGCAGCTTGAATTCCGCGCTGATGACCGCTTCGGCGAGCGGCTTGGGCGGCTGCAGCGCGGCAGCGCTGCGCGCGAGCGTCCACATGCCGTGTGCGATTGCGCGTGGGAAACCAAATGCTTTGGCCGTCAGCGTGGTCAGGTGAATCGGGTTGTAATCGCCAGACGCGTGCGCGTAGTCCCGCCCGAGCTGCGCGGGAAGCTGCCAGCGGGCCACCCGCTGTAGCGCATCGCGTTCAATCTCGAGCGCGGCCAGCGGATCGCCCGTGGGGGCTGCACCGCGCTTCAGATAGACGCTGTCGCCGTCCCACACTGCTTCGCCGCGCCGGTACAAGCGTGTATGCAGCACGAACGCCTGACCCTTGTCGTGACGCAGCAACGCACCGAATTCCACCTCGACCCGCAACGCCTCGTTATACGCGAGCGGTCGCCGCAGCCGCACGTGATTGGCGAGATGCACAAGCCCGAGCGCGGGCCATGGGAAGGCCGGATCGGTCAGCATCAGCAGATGCAGCGGGAAGGCGAGCAGATGCGGAAAGGTCAACGGCACGCCGTGCTCGGGGATAAAACCGCAGACCCGTGCATAACGTTCGATCGCTGCAGGCTCGAGCAGCGCCGCCGGACGTACGAGCCGCAGCGCTGGCAACTGGGAGGGGCGGCCGCGTTTGATCAGGCCAGACAGTGCGCGCGCATACAGCTTCGCCGGCGCGGGTAACGCGTCGATGACCACCGTCTTTGGACGCACCGCGCCGTAAGCTTGGCCGATGCCGGAGGGCTCGTGCATGCTCATGCTCCGATCAAGCTTTGACCGCAGACGCGCACCACCTGACCGGTGACGCCTGCCGATCCAGGATGCGCGAGCCACGCGATGGTCTGAGCCACGTCCTCCGGCTGGCCGCCCTGGCTCATCGAATTCATCCGGCGTCCGGCTTCGCGGATCGCCAGCGGAATTTTTGCGGTCATCTGCGTTTCGATGAACCCAGGAGCCACGGCGTTGATCGTGATGCGCCGTTCGCCTAACGGCGCGGCCATGCTTTGCACGCGGCCGATCACGCCGGCTTTCGAGGTTGCGTAATTGGTCTGACCCATGTTGCCGGCGATGCCGCTAATCGACGACACGCACACGATGCGGCCGCCGTCGCGCAGCGTCCCGGCCGCGAGCAGCGCGTCGTCGAGGCGTTCCTGCGCGGACAGGTTGATGTCGATCACGTTGTGCCACGCGGCTTCGGTCATGCGCGCGATGGTTTTGTCCTTCGTGATGCCGGCGTTGTGCACGACGATGTCGACGCCGAGTTCATCGAGCGCGGCGGCGATCTGCGCGGGCGTCTCGGCGGCGGCGATATCGAAGGCGAGGGCGGTGCCGCCGAGCGGCCGGATGGTGGCGTCGAGTGCGTCTTTGGCCGAGGTAATATCAATGCCGATCACGTGTGCGCCTTCGGCTGCGAGCGCACTGGCGATCGCGGCGCCGATACCGCGCGCCGCACCGGTTACGATGGCGCGTTTGCCGGCGAGAGGTTGGGCCCAGTCGAACGTGGTTGCGTGGGAGGTGCCGTTAGCTTCAACCTGGCCAGCGGCAAGTGCACCGGTACCAGTATCGGCAACCGCGTCA
>Ga0302305_1001037_pt1 | contig 16240 bp, 13 predicted proteins | sample III_Palsa_E2_3_FD_198764 | JGI IMG/M metagenome (GOLD analysis project Ga0302305, IMG submission 198764) | Peat permafrost microbial communities from Stordalen Mire near Abisko, Sweden - III_Palsa_E2_3 | ecosystem: Environmental > Terrestrial > Soil > Palsa > Peat permafrost | place: Sweden... | reverse complement strand
CTAAACAGCGTATTTGTGCATGAGACAAAATAACTGGTGCGCGATGCGAGAAACAGGGTACTCATGTGTCACAGTTCCGCGCCGGAGCTCGTTCATCATGGACTATCCGTCGCATCACTCGAAAGTTTGGTGCTCGCGAAGAGTCCAATTCGGCTCTTCTACGGCGTCGTATTCGTTTGACTCGACAACAATACGTAGCACGGATGGTGTTGTCAACAGATACCCCTACAAGACAAGACGCCTATGTTTGTGGGAGTTGCTGGGATTTCGAGTGGAACGGGGCTGACAGGGTTTTGGCCAGAGATATAAAAGCGGCGACTGCATGCCGCTATTCAGCCTTGATGAATCACGCCACGATTCATCAAGGCTGGACAGTTCGTCTGGATCAATCAAGGCTGATAGTTCACCTGTGTCGTGGCTTGATTGCCGTTGCTGTCCTGGAGTTCAATCTGCCAGGAATAGTTGGTACCAAGGACCAGGCTGGGGATTGATGGCGTACTGCCTCCTCCCGTAGGATCAGTGCCCCATGTGATAGAGGTCGTGGAGCTTGAGAAGCCATTCGAGTTGGAGTTGTTCCCGGGGATCTGCCAGATAGTGCCTCCGCTATTGCTGCTTAGATAGAACTGATACGTGTAGTTGCTGGCATTTGCAGGATCAGTCCAGGTAAACGTGGGCGTCGTGCTCACGCTGGTGCAGGTGGTGTTGCAGTTGGGCAAAAGATTTGTAGCAAACCCTGTCAGCACGCCGGTTACAGTAGCGGTCAGGTTTCCAGTTGTCCCATCGCTGTATGTGACGTTGAAGGTATAGCTATCTCCTACTGCGGGGCTAATATTACCGAGGTTCACGTTGATTTGGAACCCTCCGCCGCAACCGTTGTTGCCGCCGTTGCACAGGCCAATGTCCATGGGGGTAAGCGTATTGGCGCCATCGGCATTGGTACTTGTGGCAAGCGTAACGGCTACAGGCAGTTTGATAGCTCCAGATACCTGGAAGTTGAGGCTGTAATTTTGGTTGGTACTACCCGAATTCGTCGACTTGTAGTTCTGGGTCTGCACTGTGGCAGAACTGAGAACGCTGGGCAGCGTAAGGTTTACTCCGGTCTCATTGCCCCCCGGGATCGTTGTGTTCGTCATATTGCCCTGGGTATTGGTAATATCCCCCGCATCGACTATGCCGTCCTTGTTCTGGTCGAGGACCCCAACGAAGAAGTAACTGGAGCCCGTGGGAACCTGGATGGTATACGCCTGCGGGCTCACCGGGGTCGCAATGTACTCGCCATAGAAGGCGCCTGTACTCGTGTTGTAGAAACCGGTGTACAGAGGACCGGTGGCCGTGCCGGTGAAGCTGATCGCCCCGGATATTGTGTTGCCGCCGGTGGGTGCGCCAATGGTGATTGGGCCAATGGTCGAGGAGTTGGGGCTGTTCCCTCCCGCCGAGGTGCCATAAGCGCGGAAGTAGTAGATGCTGCCATTTGTGAGCCCATTCACGAGCCACACGTTGGTGCCGTTGGTGCCGGTTGCCGCAAAGGTCTGGCTTCCGGCTATGGCAGTGAATGTTGAAGTCGTGCTCCATTGCAGGGTGTAGGACGTTGCCGTCTCCACGCCGCTGCTGTTCTGGATGGCCGAGTATTGGGCGAGCGCGGCGGTGTTCATTGCGGATACTCCCTGCAGCGTGGGAGCTGTGGTGAGAGTGACCGTAGCAGGATCAGCAAGCGTGACATTAGCCCCGCTGAAGTTTGCTGTGGAAACAGTCACGGAGGTACTGCCCGCAGGATTGGAGGCATTTGTAGATCCCTTGCCGAGATTGTCCATAAACGCATTCAAGGTGTAAGAGCCCGGCGACACACCGCGGATGGTGAAGGCCCCTTTCGACGAGATGCTGGTGCCCTGTGTGCCGCCGCCGCAGTTGGTATTGTTCAGCGCCAAATAGATCTGCCCGGTCTGCGACCCGCTATAGGCTACTGTGCCCGAAACGGTATAGCCCAGGGCAACGCTGAAGGTTTGCGTGGGAGTGCCGCCGCTGCTCACGACGACGCTCCGCGTGGCGGGATAGAAGACGGAACTTGGCCCGGTAATCGAAGGCGTGATTGTATAGGTCCCGGCCGGAACGTTCGAGAACGAGAAGTTCCCGTTGTTGGTGGTTGTGTTCTGAACGGGCGTCGTGTTGATGGAGACCGAAATCGGAGGCACAGTGGCAGACCCGCCACAGTAGTTGTTCAGACTGATATTGCCGCTCACCGTATAGGTCGTCGAGACGGCAACCGAATACGAGAACGGCCCGGCCTGCGAGGAGTTGCTGTCGGCCACAGTCGCTGAGAACGTAACTGTAGCGGCCGACGTCGGTGTCCCGGTTACGCTCAATGTACTGGCGCCGGTGTTGCTGACGCTCAGTCCGTCTGACAGCGCAACAGAGCTACCGTTGGTGGGAACTGCCGAGCCGTTCACAGTCCAGGTATAGGGAGGCACGCCACCTGTGGCGACAATCGATCCGGAGTAGCTCTGGTTTGTGGTCGCACTTCCCAGCGTAGTCGGGTTGGGAGCTGGCAGCGCGAGGACGGCATAGACCGTAAGGCTGAATGTAGTCGAGGCCGTATTGCTCCCCGAATCCGCCACCTGCACCGTAAAGGTCGCAGTACCAGCGCCTGTCGGGCTGCCCGAGATCAGGCCCGCAGTGGACATAGACAGGCCGAACGCCGAGAGACTGCTCGCTCCCGAGGTGATCGACCACGTATAGCCCGTTCCGGTGCCACCTGCGGCCGCGAGGGTCTGGCTGTAAGCGGTGCCGTCGAGGGCAAAATGCAGCGGGCTGGTCGTTGTAATTGCCAGCGCGTTGGATACAGTCAGCGGCAGGACCTTGGTCACGGTCTGCTGCTGGTTCGTAGCCGAGTCCTTGGCCTGGAAGGTCAGGCTAAGCGCGGATTCCAGCGTCGTCGGTGTGCCGGCGAGCAATCCCGAGCTCGATAGCGTCAGGCCTGTGCCTGTCAACGATCCCGCAGCGAGCGACCAGGTGATAGCTCCCGTGCCGCCTGTTGAAGTGAGCTGGTAGCTATAAGGGGCGCTCACCGTGCCCGTCGGCAGTGACGGCGTAGTGATCGCCAGCGTCACCGGATTGACGACAAGGGTTACGTTGGCAGAGACCGCTGTTGCATGCGTCGGAGTGGCACTGTCAGTCGCCAGGAAGTTGACGACGTTGCCAGCCACCACTGTCGGAGCTGTCGGCGTGCCGGACAAAATGTTCCCTACGATCGAAAGCCCGGCCGGCAGAGTGCCAGAGTTCAGGGAATACGTGAGTGTTCCCGTGCCTCCCGTAGCAGATAGGGTGATAGGCGTAATGCCTGTGCCCACCGTATAAGTCAGCGTTCCCGTGGTGGGAGAGACCCACACAATCGGCGCCGCGGTCACCGTGATGGTGTAACTGCCCGACGTCACCGAAGCCGGAGTCGTCGCTGTATCGGTGACCTTGACCGCAAAGGTGGAGATGCCCGCAGAACCCGTCAGTGAGCCGGTAATGGCGCCGGCGGGACTAAGCGAGAGGCCCGTGGGAAGCGCGCCGGAAGCAAGAGCAAACGTCTTCGTTCCAGTCCCACCGCTGGCGGCAATCGTGGCGCCCGCGTACGTCGTGTTCGTCATCCCTGCCGTCAGGGCGCCGGCCGGCGTGGTAATCGTCAGCGCCGGATTCACCGTAACGGATGAGGTGGTGGCCGACTTGGTCGTGTCTTTCACGCTGGTGGCCGTCACCGTGACTGTAGCGGCCACTGTACCCGTCGCCGTCAGCGTTGTCGCAGGAGCGTTGCCCGTTGCGCTCGTGGGAGCCACTGTGCCTGCACCGGTAGTCGTGAAGCTTGCGCCCGAAGCGCTGCTGTCGTTCGCCACAGCCGCCGCCAGCGCCAGCGTCTGGCCGGAGTCGAGCGTAATGCCTGTTGTTACCGTCGAGAACGTAACAGCAATGGGTGTGAGCGTGACCGTAACCGACGCGCTCTTTGTTGGGTCTTTGACACTGGTTGCCGTGAGAACAGCCGTAGCTGTGGTGACCGGGCTCACTGCCGTATAGGTCGTATTCGCCCCACTGAGCGAGGTCGTCGGATTGAACGAGCCGCCGCCGCTGGTGGCGCTCCACGTCACGCCGGAGTTGGAGCCGTCACTGGTTACGGTTGCGGTGAAGGTTTGCGTCGCGCCGCCGATCATGGCGACCGGCACCGTCGGGATTGTGACCGTGATTGGGGTCAGCGTAATCGTCGCCGTCGCGGACTTCGTCGTGTCCGTCTTGCTGGTAGCAGTCACCGTCGCAGTGGTCCCCGTAATCACCGCTGGAGCAGTATACAAACCCCCGGACGTGATGGTGCCTGTTGAGGCCGTCCACGTCACGCCGGCATTCGCGCCATCCGCTGTAACCGTCGCCACAAAGGTCTGCGTCGCCCCACCGATCAGTGTTGCAGTCGTCGGGCTTACAGCCACGCTAATGGGCGTGAGAGTGATCGTCGCCGAAGCGGACTTTGTTGTGTCCGTCTTGCTGGTGGCCGTCACTGTCGCGGTGGTAGTGGTAACCACAGCTGGAGCGGTATACAAACCCCCGGACGTGATGGTGCCTGTGGAGGCCGTCCACGTAACACCAGCAGAGGCGCCGTCCGCTGTAACCGTCGCTACAAAGGTCTGCGTCGCGCTACCGATCAGCGTTGCAGTCGTCGGGCTTACAGCAACGCTAATGGGCGTGAGGGTGATCGTCGCTGCCGCAGATTTAGTCGTGTCTGTCTTGCTGGTGGCCGTCACTGTCGCGGTGGTAGTGGTAACCACAGCCGGCGCGGTATACACACCCGCGGACGTGATGGTGCCTATAGAAGCAGTCCATGTAACCCCGGCGTTCGCGCCATCGGCCGTAACTGTCGCCGTAAAGGTCTGCGTCCCGCTACCGATAAGCGTCACAGTCGTCGGGCTGACAGTAAGGCTGATGGGCGTGAGGGTAATCGTCGCCGAAGCGGACTTCGTCGTATCTGTCTTGCTGGTCGCCGTAACCGTCGCTGAGGCGGTGGTAATCACGGCTGGAGCGGTATATACGCCCGCTGACGTAACAGTGCCAGTAGAGGCAGTCCACGTCACGCCCGCATTGGCCGTATCGTTTGAAACCGTCGCAGTAAACGTCTGGCTGGCACCGCCAATGAGCGTGGCAGTCGCCGGAGTTACAGCGACACTGATCGCCGGGGGAGCCGGGGCGCCACCACCACAACCGGCTAATGTCAGAACTAATGCTGTGAATCCAATAAATAAATACGTAAGAAGGCGACCGTTACGGCCATTAAACGTAAAACCTTGGGAACGAAGCGAACTACGGGCCATAAGAATCTCCAGATATACGATCTGCCTGTCTTAGTCCCTCACCCACGAGGTCTACAAGCGAAATCTGGCCTATTTCTGAAATTTCGTCTAATTTCGTCTATTCACTAGCGTTTGCCAACCGCCAATGCTAAAGTGATTCTTCTTCTGGGTCACCGTTTTCGGGCCACGCAAATGTGGTGATATCGGCATGTCCTTCCCTTCCATCAAACAGTCCAAATCAACTGACGGCTCCCTTCGCACGGATGTAGCGCCGAGGCTGAACTCCTGGAAGGAGATCGCTTCCTACTTCGACAGGGACATCCGTACCGTTCAGCTATGGGAAAAACATGAAGCCCTGCCCGTGCATCGCCACGAGCACAGCACCCGCTCCAGCGTGTACGCCTACCCATCTGAACTGGACACATGGTTGCGAAACCGCCGTCAGGAAAAGATGGCCGCCTCGCTCGATCCGGCGGCTTCAAAACTGGCTATCCCATGGCTCCGCAATCCACGCGTGGGTGGGCTCGTTGCCGCCGTTCTGCTGATGGCACTCCTCACATGGGCATGGCATCTTACCCATCGCCGGAAAGAGGCTACTCCCTGGAGTGGTCCGGGGCAGACCATAGCCGTCCTGCCGTTTGAGGATCTATCCGAAAAGGGCTCCGGCAGCTTATGGGTGGATGGCCTTACCGATGATCTGATCACCAACCTGGGCAAGCAAGGGCGTCTTCAGGTCATCTCGCGCCGTTCCGTCATGCAGTTCAAAGCAAATCATCAGCCGCTTCCAGCCATAGCTCGCCAGTTGCACGCAACGCTAATTCTCGAAGGCACAGTGATGCATGAAAACGGCCGCGCGCGTGTTACGGCCCAGCTACTCGACGCCGCAAACGATCGCCAGATATGGGCCGAGAGCTACACCCGGAATACCAGCGACATTCTGTCCTTGCAGGATGACATAGCCGCCGACATTGCCACGGAGGTGACTGCAAAACTGACAGGCGCCGCTTCGCGGGCAAGTTTCGATCTACACCCGGTTGATCCCCAGGTGCGTCTGGCCTACCTCACCGGGCATTACTACCTGAGCCAGCGCGATGAACCCGGCCTGCTCAAGGCCGTCGATTTTTTTAAGCAGACGATTGCGAAAGACCCTAACTATGCGCCAGCCTACTCCGGGCTGGCCGATAGCTATAACCTCCTCGCAGTCTGGGGTAGCCTGCCCTCCGCCGAAGCTTTCCCACAAGCCCGGACTGCCGCACAAAAAGCGCTGGAACTCGACCCCTCCTCCGCCGAAGCCTATAACTCGCTGGCCTTTGAAACCTACCGCTATGAATGGAACTTCGCCCAGGCTGAAACCTTCTTCCGCAAAGCAATCCAGCTCAATCCCAACTACGCAACGGCACACCAGTGGTATGGAGAGTTCCTTGGCGACCTCCGGCGCTTCGATGAAAGCATCGCCGAGCTCCGCAAGGCCAAAGAACTCGATCCGCTCTCGGCCATCATCGGGAGCGACCTCGCTACCGGGTACATCCACGCCGCTCGCGACTACGATGCCATCGCAGAACTGCAGCGAATTCTCACCCTCTATCCAAATTTTGTACCGGCGCACAACTACCTCGCCTCCTGCTACAGCGATTTAGGAGATTGGTCCAATGCGGAGAAGGAAGCACTGATCTATAGCCAGCTAACCGGCAACGACAGCCAGTTCCGCGTCATCCGTATCGAGCACGACGCGCACACGGGCAATCTGGCCAGAGCCCGCACCGAACTGAACACCTACCTGCAGGATAAAAATCTCATCCCCTTCCAGAAGGCCCAGATGTACTTCACCGTCGGCGAAGACGACAAAGGCTACGCCGCTCTGGAGCAGGCCTTTAGTGAGCACTCCTGGTGGCTGGTAACGCTAATGGTCGATCCCGGCTTCAAGAGCGTCCCCGCCGATCCCCGCCTTCAGGACCTGATGAAGCGTGTCGGGCTGCCGGTGGCGATATGATCCCTCGCACCAGTTTCTAGTGCACTACGCCGGCCTGATCCATGGGCCAATAGACAAACGCAGCCTTGCCATAGATGAGCTTGCGTGGCACCATGCCGAAGTCGCGGCTGTCGGCGGCTACGGAACGATGGTCGCCGAGGACGAAGTATTCGCCCTGCGGCACGACCTGCTCCGGGAAGGAACGCTCGTCCTGATACATGCGGGGGACATAGGTTTCTTTCAAAGGCATGCCGTTTACCATGACCGTTCCGTGATCAATGCGGACATCATCGCCCGGAATCGCGATCACCCGCTTGATGTAACTCTTCGAGACGTCGTAGGGGTAATAAAAGACCACCACGTCATTGCGATGAATCTCGTCGCCCAAGAGCGATCCGAGGCGGGAATATGCGAATTTATTTAGCAATAGGCGGTCCTCATCTACGAGGCCCGGCAACATGCTGGTGCCTTCCACCCGCACCGGCTGATAGAGAAACAGGATGATGAACATGGAGACCAGCACTGAGACCAACAGGTCTCGGGTCCACGAACGGACGCTGCTGGGTTGATGCGGCTGTGGCTCTGCCGGCTGCTGGGGAGTTTCCAGGTTCGGCTCTTGTTGCTGGTCTTCCAATGCTTGCTTCCTTCTCGTCTTCTCTACTCTTTATAGACGCTTAAAGCAGTCATTTGGCTACAGAATGGCTATTTTCAGCCAAAGCAAGGCCCGGAACCAGGGTTTTTCCGTCGATGCCGGCGGGGGACCAATCTTTGACGATGACCTCGGCGAGTTTAGCGATGGTCATCTCGCCTTCGTTGTCGACGGTCCAGCCGTGGTCGGCGTTCTCGTAGGTGAAGATGGCAAGGACCATGGGGCCGTCCTTTCCGGCCACAATCGCAACGTCGGAGCGTTCGGCGTTGAGGCTGCCGGTCTTGCTGGCAATAGCGGTGCCGGTCTCGCTGGAGTCGATCTTTTCGAGGTAGCGGGGGATGGTCTCGCGATAGAACTGGTTCTTGAGCATGTTGAGAGCGACTTTGCAGACAGCGAGGTCCTGCTCGTCGGGGGTGGCGAAGCCGTCGGAAGAGTCGGGCGGAACGGGGGTTGCGCGGGGCTTGTCGGGGTGGAGTTGGCAGCGGCCAATGCGAGTCATCAGGGTGGCCATCTCGTAGGGCGTGGATTTGCCGAGGCCGAACTTTGGCTGATCAGCAGGCATGGGGCCGGTAGCGGGCTTCATCACCTTTTTATAAAAGTACGTGTTGACGAGGCCCAGCGACTTCATGCGGGCATTGACCGGGTCAAGGCCGAAGCGGTCGATAGCCATGTTGGTGGCCGTGTTATCGCTCATGATGACCATGAAGGTGAGGGCGTCTTTGAGGGTGAGGGTGAGGGGCGTATCGAAGAAGGTGAGGATGCCGGAGCCGGGGACGGGATCGCCAGGCTTGAGGGTAAGCTTTTCATCCCACTTGGCCTTTCCCTCACGGACCTCAATCATGGCCTCGTAAAGCATCGCGAGCTTGATATCGGAGGCGGTTTTGACGAGGCGTTCCTGATCCAGTCCGATGGTTTTGCCGGTATTCAACTGGACAGCGTACATGGCGACTTTGCCGTGGTGGGCGGCGAGGATGGGTTGGAGCTGGGCGGCGAGGGCGGGATCGCCTGTCCAGACCGGGGTGGGAGCCTGCGCGGAGGCCCATGGGGAAGTGGCTAAAGCCAGCGCAACTACTGTGTTTGCAATGCGACGACGGAGCTTTTGCCCACAACCAACCTTTTGAATCATCCGTACCCTCTGACAGGTATGTTACTTCGTCTTAATCGGGCGAACCGCTGTAAATTACTTCGGCACCCCAATATTTGGAGCCTAACAGCGGCTGTCCGGTTTGCGATACTATGAAGACTGAGCCTAAAACCCATGGCAACTCTCACTATGCCCTCGCCGCCCCCCTTCGAGAAGCCGCCAAGCCGCCCTTCTGCCGACCTCCAGAGCCTCACTACGGAGAAGCCGAATGAGGCCTCAGCAGGCCTGGATACCAAGTCGGCCATCGAGATCGCGCGCATCATCAACCACGACGACCAGAAGGTTGCCGCGGCCGTAAAGAAGGCACTGCCCGAGATCGCTATGGTCATCGACACGGTTGCGCGTTCGTTGCGCGATGGTGGACGCTTGATCTATGTGGGCGCTGGGTCTTCAGGACGAATCGCGGCGCTGGATGCCTCGGAGTGTCCGCCGACTTTTTCGACTGCGCCGTCACAGGTGCAGTACATCATGGCCGGCGGGCCGAAGGCGCTGGCATCGGCGTCGGATGTGAATGAGGATTCGCCGGAGCTTGGACAGCGGGATATCGCGCGGCGCCGGCCGACGCGCAAGGATATTGTGATCGGCATCTCGGCTTCAGGACGCACACCGTACGTGGTGGGCGCTACCGAGTATGCGAGGTCGCGTGGTGCGAAGACCGCGGCGATTACCTGCAATCCGGGATCAGACCTTTCGCAGGTGGCGGACATTACGATCTGCGCTGAGGTTGGGCCTGAGGTGCTCTCGGGGTCGACGCGCATGAAAGCTTCGAGCGCGCAGAAGATGATCCTGAACATGATCACGACTGGCGCGATGACGCGGCTGGGCTATGTGTACGACAACCTGATGGTGAACGTACACATGAAGAATGCCAAGCTGGTGGAGCGCGGCATCGGCGTGCTGATGAAGCTGTGCGATATCGACCGGGAAACGGCGATTCGGACGATCAAATCGGCAGGTAAGTCGATTCCTATTGCAGTGGTGATGCTGAAGGCCAACGTCGATAAGATGGAGGCCGTGCGAAGGCTGCAGAAGTCGGATGGCAATGTGCGGCTGGCTATCGACGACTCGCGGCTGGAACTTTAGCGCATTGAGAGCTAACGGATATACCTTTGGCGAGCTCCGTTCTGCGGCTTCGATTGTTGCAGCTACTGTCGGCGTCCTGATCTGCATCCACCAACATCACGTCGTGCTTGTGCTTTCAGAGCCGAGCTCTTACATTACGGTGGCGCAGCATCGTTGTGGGCTTGTGATGCTTGCCGGTGTGCTGTGGTTCGCGGGTGAGGCGATCCATCTCGGCATTCGGGCGGCAAAGTCGGCTCAGCCAGTCATTTCCTCGATTTGAACGAGTATCGTCTCTAACTCAACAAACTGGTGCTAGCTTCTTTTCACGCCAGCAAGCTCACGAAACGTCTCTTCCAGAGCGGGCGACATTCGAAAACCGAGGGACTTCAGTTTATCGAGCGATTTTCCGAAATCCAGATAGCCGCGCCGTGACGCATCCAGAAGGACAGTCAAACATCCGGTTGCGACAAAGCCTCTTTTCTCCACTGCGATACGTGCCGGCAAATCATCGACGAGAACCAAGTCGGCCTTCAATTCCATTGCCAGGCTTATTGCTTCTCTCTCGCCATCGCCGAGAATTTCCGGCAGCGTCGGATCGATGCGCAATGCGCTGATCAGTTCCATCCACATTGGAAGATCTGCGGCCCACGCTTTTACCAAAGCCGGAGCCCGTGCAGCGAGCATCTCGTCGCGAACCGCGTGTGGGATGGCCACTCTTCCATACAAAATCCGCAGCACGTCTACGTGACCCAACAGCACGAGATAGTTCAAAGGGCTTGTGTCTGCGACGACAATCACTTTGGAAGCAACTCCCGCGAATGAAGGGCTTCCAGAGCGGCAATGTCCTTTATCAACATCTCCGGCGTGTAGTCGTAGATTTCATACTTCAACAGAAACGGATCCACATGCATCCGCGTCGGCAGTCCTAGAATTTGCTGAACGGCGTGCATCGTCAGCTTGCCGTCGCGATAGGCCTGAGCGGTGTGATCTTCAAGCAGCTTACGCGCTGTATCTTCGCCCTCGGGAGCCAGCACGCCCACAAACTCATCCGGAATGTCGACTGTTACCTGCATATCCCTAAAATACACCCATACGAACACTGCTAGGCTGGAAGACACGAATGCGTGCGCCCTCTATCTCTGCGCCTCCCTGGCTTCTGCGTCTGCTGACCGCGTTCGCGCTGGTTGCCGCGGTGTTGTGGATCCTGCCCGTAACGCCGATGCTTGCGGGCCATCCGTTTGCGTTTACGGCGCTCTTTCCCGGCGGCCCGGCGTTTGAAGACATCCTTGTCTATCACGCTCGCTTTACGCTCTTTCATACGCGCAAGTTCTTCCTCCTTACTCGCGGCATCTCTGCCTTCGCTTACCCGGCTGGGGCGGCGCCCGTCTATGAGGCGTTCAATACGTTTGCGCATCCTGACACCGCCTATCTCTTCCTTGCGGTTATCTGGACTGCGATCTTTACCGCAATTACCTGGGCGATCCTGGCGAAGTCCTCCACCGCCGGCACGGCTACGCGGCTCTATGTGCGGCTTGCGCTGTTGTCATTTCCGCTTATCTTTCTTATCGAGCGGGCAAACATTGAGCTCATCTTGTGGATGATCGTAGTGATTGGAATTCTGGCCTATCGCAAGGGCTACGCGGTTCCGGCGGCCATCCTGTTCGGCGTAGCTGCTTCTATGAAGCTGTACCCTATCTTTTTGCTGGGGCTGTTTCTTAAGCGGCGGCGTGATCTGCCGGCGTTTGCCGTCGGCCTGGTTACGGCACTGGCAGCAACCGGCCTTGCCATAGCTTATGCAGGGCCCACCTTTTCCATCGCCGCGCACGGATTTTTCACCGGCGTCGATCGCTTTCAGGACCATTACGCCGAGACTGTTCGCTCTGCCGAGATCAACTTCGATCACTCTCTATTTTCGCCCATCAAGTACTGGTCCTATGTCCAGCATCAGTCGCTGCGGTCGTTGATGACACCTTACTATCTCTGTGCCGGAGCTTTTGCGGGGCTGCTTTATCTGCGTGTGCGAACGCTGCCGTTTCTCAACCGCGTCATATTCCTGGTTGTAGCGATGGTCTCGCTGCCGCCGGTGTCCTACAGCTATACGCTCATCCATCTCTATCTGCCGGTGGTACTCTTCGTCGCGGCTCTGTTGCAAACACGCAATGCTCCAGCGACGGCCAAGGTGGCGCTCGCCATTCTGCTCTTCCTGCTGCTGCCGCTGATCGCGCTCTCCGTATGGCAGAATATCCCCGCAGGACCGATACAGTCATTTGGATTGTTGTTGCTGCTGCCGCTGGCCGCAATATCACCATGGGAAGATACGACAAGCAAGATCTCCGATCTATGAAAACTTCAACGCAGATCGAGCGAGTTCGTCTGACGCGGTCTATACGGGTGTGGATCACGATCTTTATCGTCGGCCTCGTGCTTAGCGGCATTACCGCGTTTCCGCTACAGTCCGAACTCTCGCTGCTTGCTCGTCTCTCCGCTTCGTTCCATCTGGACGCTCATGCGCCTGCGCTCAATAGCTGGCTTGTACGCGTCTTGGCTGCACTCAGCGACACCAACGGTCGCTATCCCTTTCTTGCGTATGGCACGGACTGGCTGGCCTTTGGGCATCTTGTGATTGCCGTCGCCTTCATCGGGCCGTGGATCGATCCTGTTCGAAACAAGTGGTTTATCAGCTTTGGGTTGATTGCGTGTGCAGGCGTGGTTCCTCTAGCGCTGATCGCGGGCGCCGTTCGCGGTATTCCCTTCTATTGGCGGCTGATCGATTGCAGCTTCGGAGTCTTCGGCTGCATCCCGCTGTTGATCGTCCGCCGTAAGATTTACCAACTCGAACACTAAGCGCGGAGCGCAACATTCGTACAGGGACTGGTTAATTCCAGCTCTATGCGAGCAACGCCCTCGCCTGTTCGGCTGCTTCAGCAAGCACGGGGTGGTTGACGGTAAACAGGGCCAGTTCAAGCCGGTCTGAGACGCCGGTCTTGTCGTAGATGACGCGGAGATAGTTCTTCACCACCTGCTCCGCGGTACTCAGCGCGGTAGCAATCTCCTTGTTCTTGCAGCCATCGGCAACCAGGGCGATGATCTGCACCTCTTTGGGCGTCAACCTGGCCAATACGCGGGTTCCAATGCGGTCCTGCACAAGCGCCGATTTGATGTTGGGAGATTGCACAATGTGCTCACCGGCGGCAACTCGACGCAGGAAATCGATCAACTGCGGCCCGCTCACGGAACGCCAGACAATGCCATCTGCAGACTGCGCGACTTCGCTGTCCAGCTCAGCTCCATGTTCCAGGACGATAACAGCCTTGCTTCCAGCCGCTTCGATCCAACCCATGATCTGCTGCGGGCTCTCGGTCATGGCCGCCGCAAAGAGTACGGTGGAGGCGCGAAAGCTGTCGACGGCTTCGCGCAACCGCACCAGGTCGGCGCATTCTGCGACAACCTTCAGATCCGGCTTCATCGCAAGGACTCGTGCGGCGCCGGTGCGGAAGATCATCTGGTGGTCCGCAAGAATGATTCGCTGCACGTTTGTCACTTCCTCAACACATCCGATGACCCGACAAGCTACTCTATATCGCTTTATTAGATTCAGATACCTTTGCGCACGCTATCCCACAATAGTCCAATGGAATCCAGCGCATGTCGGGGAAAATTGCCTTATTTTTGTACTCTCGTAACAGGCTTGATGCTTCTACCTGCTCCGCGAGAATAAAAAAGAGAATAACAGCAACGGGAGGAAACGCTGTCTGACAACCGCGAGAGGGATGCGCTTGCGTATCATCAGGGCAGACCGTACCCAGTCCTGAATCTTCCCGGAGCCTTCCTATATGTCCGATCTATCACCAGCCCTGCGACCGTTCCATATAGCCTTCCCTGTGCATGATCTGGAGGCTGCACGCCACTTCTACGGCACCGTGCTCGGCTGTCCTGAGGGACGCAGCTCCGATCAGTGGATCGACTTCAACCTCTTCGGCCATCAGATCGTCGCGCACTTCAGGCCGGCCCCGGCGGCCGCCGCGCCGACCAATCCTGTTGACGGCCACGACGTCCCCATACCGCACTTTGGGGTGGTGCTCGCACAGGCCGACTGGAAGCGCCTCGCAGAACGCGTTTCGGCGGCAGGAGTGCTCTTCGTAATCGAACCCTACACTCGCTTTGAAGGACAGGTCGGCGAGCAATCGACCATGTTCTTCCTCGATCCCTCGGGCAACGCACTCGAGTTCAAAGCCTTCGCGGATCTCAGCCGGCTCTTCGCAAAGTAGACGAAATCACCGAGCTGGCACAGACGGGCTGGCATCCGCAGTCTCTACACTGGCGGCGCGCGATGAGGTCCTCGAAACCACCGCGCCATCGTCGCTGGTGAGGTGCTCTTCGACGTGCTGAAGGTGACGCCGCATAGCGCGGCGGGCCTCATGCGGATTGCGACCGGCAATCGCGGCAAAGATGGCTTCGTGATCTTCCAGGGCCGCGGCCTGGTGCAGGTCCAGACCGGCACGCTGGCTCAGGCGATGATACATAGGCGCAAACATGCCCGCCCAAAGTCCGTCGACGATGCTGGTAAGCACGCTGTTCTTGGCAGCCTCACCAATAGCGACGTGGAACTGGCGGTCGGTAACCTGGGCGTTTGTCTTCGCCTGGACCAGCCGGCGCATCTGCTGCAGGGTCTTTTCGATCTTCGTCAGATCGCCGGCAGAGGCATACAGCGCCGCGTCCGCGGCAATCTCGCCTTCGATCAGGATGCGGGCGCGCAACAGTTCAAAGGGCCCAGGGCCGGAGTCGAGCACCAGCGACATCGGGTTCACTGACTCCCGCACATAAGCGCCGGAGCCGCTGCGGATCTCAAGCTCGCCCGCAATCTCCAGCGCCACCATGGCCTCGCGGATGGTCGGGCGGCTGACGCCGCAGATCTTTGCGAGGTCAATCTCGCCGGGTAGCCGAGAACCAGGTTCAAGGCCCTTTTCCGCAATATATCGCGAAATGCGCGCAGCTACTTCCTGGTATCTCCGATGTGTCTTCGCCATTGCCGTCCTCGTATAGCTGAGTAGAAATGCAAGTCCATCCTACTCGTATGTGCCCGCAATCGTCGCTGGTAGAGATTCATTCTATCTTGGGCTGCCAAAGCCTGTGGCCGGGGCGGCAAATATGGGGCAAATGTGCAGGCTGGCAGTTGGGAATCCGGAGCGGACATGGCGGTACGGCATTCCGTAATGCGGCGCGTTACTTCGTCCCGCGGCCGGTCAGTTCGCGGATTAGATCGACCTCGTGCTGCCGGTAGGGCTTGTCGTCCTGACGAAACACCTCATGGAACCAGACCGGCGGCTGCTCCAACACATAAGGCCGCTGCCACGAATCCCACGGCAGATACGTCTGCGTCTTGCCGGCCACAAAGCCCCAGTTGATAGCGCCTACGTGATATTGCTTCGCGATGGGCAAACTATTGTCGAAGGTGCTGCCGGCGCCGCGAGCCATGTACTCCGTGCAGATTATCGGGCGCTTATATATTTGAAGCTCCTTGATGCGCGCTTCAAAATCCTCAGGCCAGCCATAGTTGTGGAATGTAATTACGTCCGATTCGGCAAGCTGAATCTTTGTTGTCGCATTCTCTTTATCCGAATGCGACCAGTCGTCGTGCCACACACCGCTGGTCAGCGGCTGGATAGGATGCTGCTCTCGCGCCCATGCAAAGACCTTCGGCAACAGCCGGTCCACTAACTCAGTTTTATTGGCAGGTTCCTCCCTGCTGTACGAGCCACCATTGTGATTGTCAGGCTCATTCCATACATCCCATGCCAGCACGCGTGGATCGTTGGCGAACGCCCCCACGACACCCTTCACATAAGCCTCAAGCTTCGGCTCGTAAGCAGGATCAGAGAGTCCCTGCCGGCCCGGGCTCTGCACCCAACCGGAGTTATGCACGCCAGGAATCGGCGGATGCTGCGGCCCGAGATGCGGATTCGGGTCCCAACAGGAATCGAACAGCACGAAGATCGGACGAATGCCATGCTTGGAAGCAATCGCGAGAAACTCATCAAGACGCTTTTTGAACCCCTCGGGATCTTGCTGCCAAAGCTGATCCTGCAAAAATACCCGCATCGTGTTCA
>Ga0302305_1001028_pt1 | contig 16303 bp, 10 predicted proteins | sample III_Palsa_E2_3_FD_198764 | JGI IMG/M metagenome (GOLD analysis project Ga0302305, IMG submission 198764) | Peat permafrost microbial communities from Stordalen Mire near Abisko, Sweden - III_Palsa_E2_3 | ecosystem: Environmental > Terrestrial > Soil > Palsa > Peat permafrost | place: Sweden... | reverse complement strand
CGACGAGACGTTTGAGATCAAGCTCTCCAACGCCAAGTCCACGCCCGTAACCATCCACGACATCGAGCACATGAACCGCAGCCAGAACTGGGAGATTACGCAGAAGTCGGCGGACTTCAAGAAGCTGGACAGCGCCACACTCGACTTTCCCATAACCGTTCCGGCCAAGGGTGAGACCACGCTGACCTACTCCGTGCGTTATACGTGGTAGTTTTGCCCGCGCGGGCGGCTTTTGGCGAGTGCCGTGGGGCTGTGCGCTGTTATCCTAGAGGTTCAAGGCTTTTCTGCCTCCCTGGATAGCATGGACCCCAAATTTATTCGTAATTTCGCGATCATCGCGCACATCGACCACGGCAAATCAACCCTCTCGGACCGGCTGCTCGAGCTCACCGGCTCGCTCACCTCGCGCGAGATGCAGGCGCAGGTGCTTGACGCCATGGACCTCGAGCGCGAGCGCGGCATCACCATCAAGGCCCACACCGTCCGCATGATGTACAAAGCGCACGACGGCGAAACCTACCAGCTCAACCTCATCGACACCCCCGGCCACGTCGATTTCAGCTATGAAGTCTCTCGCTCGCTCGCCTCCTGCGAAGGCGCCTTGCTCGTCGTCGATGCTTCTCAGGGCGTCGAAGCGCAGACGCTCGCCAACGCGTATCTCGCCATCGCAGGCGGTCTTGAAATCCTGCCGATCATCAACAAGATCGATCTGCCCTCCGCCGATATCGAACGCACCAAGGCGATGATCGAAAAATCAGTCGGCCTCCCTGCTGACGATGCGGTCTGCGTCTCCGCAAAAACCGGCCTCAACGTCGCCGACATTCTGGAAGCCGTAGTCACGCTGCTGCCGCCGCCAAAGGGCGACGCCGAAGCCCCATTGCAGGCGCTCATCTTCGATAGCTGGTTCGACGCCTACCGCGGCGTCATCGTTCTCGCCCGCATCATCAACGGCCGTCTCCGCAAGGGCGACAAGATCAAGATCATGTCCAACGGCCGCCAGTTTGAGGTCGACAACATGGGCGTCATGACCCCCAAGCCGCTCGTGCTCACCGAGCTCAGCGCCGGCGAAGTCGGCTTCTTCGTCGCCACCATCAAGAACGTAGCCGACACCAAGGTCGGCGACACCATCACCCACGTCGATCGCCCCTGCGCCGAAGCGCTCCCCGGTTTTGAAGACATCAAGAGCATGGTCTTCGCTGGTCTCTACACGGTCGATACCCACGAGCACGGCATGTTGCGCGACGCTCTCGAAAAGCTCCGCCTCAACGACGCCAGCTTCAACTTCGAGCCCGAGTCCTCCGTCGCCCTCGGCTTCGGTTTCCGCTGCGGCTTCCTCGGCCTGTTGCATCTTGAAATCATCCAGGAGCGCCTGGAGCGTGAGTACAACCTCGACCTCATCACCACCGCGCCCGGCGTGCAGTACATCATCACCATGACCGACGGCACCGTCCTCACGGTCGATAACCCCTCACGCTGGCCCGACCCCACTGAGATCGTCTCCATCGACGAGCCGGTCATCGTCGCAAAAATCCTCACCAACGAAGAGTACGTCGGCAACATCCTCAAGCTCGTCGAAGACAAGCGCGGCCGCCAGCAGAACATCGAGTACGTCTCTGAAACCCGCGTCATGCTCACCTACGAGCTTCCGCTCAACGAGATCGTGCTCGACTTCTACGACCGTCTCAAGTCCGTCAGCCGGGGCTACGCTTCGCTGGACTACCACCTCGCCGGCACGTGGACTTCGCCCATGGTCAAGATGGACATCCTCATCGGCGGCGAGCCCGTCGATGCGCTCTCCATCATCGTGCACCGCGACTCGGCATACGACCGCGGCAAGGCACTCGTCTCTAAGATGCGCGAGCTCATCCCACGCCAGATGTTTGAAGTAGCGATCCAGGCTGCCATCGGCTCCAAGATCATTTCGCGCGAAACCGTCACGGCCATCCGCAAAAACGTCATCGCCAAGTGCTACGGCGGCGACATCAGCCGCAAGAAGAAGCTGCTCGACAAGCAAAAAGAAGGCAAGAAGCGCATGAAGCGGATCGGCAAAGTAGACATCCCGCAGGAAGCCTTCTTAGCTGTGCTCAAGGTCGGCGAAGAGTAGGAAAGATCGGCAAAACTCCGCCTATAATTGAAGCAAGCAATCTGGAATGAATCGATTGCGAGCTCCAAAGATCGGCAACCTATGCCCCAGTCTGAGCTTGAAACCTCCTACCGCTTTGAACCAGCCCTGCTAAACGCGCCGACCAGTGAAATCGGAGACGTGCTGGCCGAACTCGCCTTCAGTGCGGCTCAACTCAGCATCGCCCTTCGTCAGGCTCTACGTCGAGCCATAAGGATTCGCAGGTCGTCCGCCGGGTGCCCACATCTCGATTATCTCGCCGGAGCAGCTCCCCGCAGCCTGCGATTCATCGGCTCTGAAAAGCATCTCGCCACCGCCCAACCCAAGGGTGCGGAAAGCAACAAAATTCCCACGACCCACAACGCGAGCGGCCCGCGATGCCAACGCACATACAGCGCGGTTCCCCACACCACAAGGAACTCATGCGTCATATAAACCTCATAGCTATGCCGTCCAAACCAGCGAACCGGCGCGGTCCATAGTCTGCCCGCTGTGCCACGAACAGTCGTAGCAAAGATCACCAGGCACGCACCCAACGCAAGCACCGTGCAGTCCAGCCCACTTTTGCCAAGTCCGTGCATCCAGTGCCACCGCGGCCAAAACAAAATCAACGCAACCATAGCGACGCCCACACCCTGTATCGCCCACAGCCACGCGGCTCGCAGCGTCTTGCTGCGGCGAAGATATACGTCCGTGAGCAACGCAGTCAGCACACCAAGCGCAATCCCATCCATCCCGCCGAGGTACGTCTTCTCCTGCCAAATCTCATTGGTCGTCCACGCCGTACGTGCAAACGGCCCCATCACCACAAACGCGGCGAGCAGCACTACAAACACGCCTATCCCACGCTTCCACCGCAACAGCACAACACACACCAGCGGGAAGAAGAGATAAAACATCTCCTCCACCGAAAGCGACCAAAGCACATCCCAGTTCGCCGGCAGATACCCATGCACGGCCTCCAGCCAGTTCAGATGAAACGTCAACGCAGCCAGCAACGCGCGGGGCAGCGTCGTCATTTTTGCGGAGATGCGAAAGCCGTCAGCATGTACCAGGTGCAGCACGCTCAACACCGCAAGGATCAGCAGCAGCAGCGGAGCAATTCTCGCAAAGCGTATGCGATAGAAAACCCGCGGACGCATCGCAGCCAGCGAACCAAAGCGTCGCAGCGAGGTCAGCGCAATCAAAGATCCCGAGACCGCAAAAAAGACCGTAACGCCATAGTCGCCGTTCGTAAACAGCGGATGGAACACCCAGTACGGCATCGCCGCTCGCAGGTTGATCTTCGCCACAAAAAGCAGCCGCAGCCGAATGTGCAGCAGTACAACGGCCAGTATGGAAAGACCGCGCAACACATCCACGCCATCCAGGCGCGGTACAGCAGGCTTCAGTGCTACAGGGTTCACGACGGAGTTCTTCACTGGCGCCATTTTACAAAGCCCACAAACAAGAACGGAGGCCCGAAGGCCTCCGTTCTTGCAACGAACATACTCGACAGAGCAACTACTTCTTCGGTGTTGTCGAAGGAGCGGTGTGGTGCACGGTCGGAGTAGGAGCCGAAGGTGTCGGTGCGGCAACGCCAGAGGTCACGTTGTACGCATTCACCACAGCCTGCGTGATGTCGGTGGACTGGTTGAACCAGAGCACGGTGGGGAGCTGGTTCTGCTGGCTGCCAACGTTCAGCAGCAGCGTGAAACCATTGTCCTGGGAGTACTTCACAGCAACGGGGCCGACCTTCTGCATCAGCTTGCCGAAGCCGTCCTGGAAGTCGCTCTGCTCGGAGTTCTGTAGCTCCTCGTAGTCGCTCTGCAGGTGCTTGTCCTTGGTGTCGATGTCCTTGATGCGCTTGGCGCGGTCATCGTCAGAGGTGGTTGCGGGCAGAGCCTGGAGCTGCTTCTTCAGAGAATCGACCTCAGCGGCGCGATTCTTGATCTCAGTTTCCTTGGACTCGTACTTCTTCCGCAGATCCGAAACCAGCTTCTGTCCTTCGTTGGTAGCACCAGCTGCCTGCTCGAAGCCGATAACGGCGATCTTCGCGGGTATGGCCTGGGGAGGAACTGCGGCGGCGGTTGTTTCAGGAGCGGGGCTCGCCGCGGGTGCGGTCTGCGCGAAGAGGTTGGTAGTGGCCAGACCTGCGGCCAGCGCGGTTGCAAGTACAAGGGTGCGGTTCATGCTGTTTGTGAGGCTCCTTACGAGATGGGAGAAATCGTTGTGCGCACCCGAAGGATGCCGCCGGCTTAGTCTCTTCTGTCCCTAAGACAAAAAAGCGTCGCGGGCGCGGGGTTCGGTTGGCTGCCGTCCATTGTGGGTTGGCTGGAGATGATTATAGGAGAGGGTATGGGCGGGGTCAATCAACCCACAAGCCCGCTAAGGCCGCAATTCTTCCGAAAAACGGAAGGTATTGGCTCCAGTCTTCCGTTTTTTGGTGGTCAAGGGGAGGTCTCGCAGGCATAAACCATGTAGATTGCGGGAAATACACCATTTCCCAGTTTGGCACGACGATTGCTCTATATAAAAGCGTTCGAGGCGTGTTCTCGCAGCATCATTCGGTTCAATCCGAAGCCCGATGCAAAAGATCTGCCAGGATGTTCGGAATCAGGGAACGAGATGCACCCAATGAGGTGCGCCACCCTCCGAGCCGGTTCCCACAGAATGGAACCTTTATGGAGGCCGTGACTGGCCGTTGTGAGCTGAGGGCCATCTTCCGGGGAGGGGAGGTGGCCTGCCGGCTTTAAGGGATGTTAGTGGCTTTTCGACCCTTATCCCTATAGAAACCGTCCTTTTGAGTTTGAAGCCGTCATCCTGAGCGCAGCGAAGGATCTCTGTATTCCGATGGAGCGGCAAAATCCAGCCCGTCCACCTACAAACTTTTGCAGTCAAGACACCACAAACTACTTGCTTCCTGCCTTCCAACGGGCGTACTATCGGGATGTTTGCAAGGGGATGGCTTCTTCCAGGGGTATTCGGCGTACCGGCCGAAGGCGGAAGCAAAAATACCGGAGGTTACCGCCTCGGGTTCTGCGGGTTGACCCCTTACCGTTATGGGCAACTATCGCGAAGCGAACTGGAACAACAGTTATGTTCCAGATTGAGCCCGGTACAAGGGTTGTAGCTGAAAGACGACGACGGTGTATAAACCGGAGCAGATCATTTAGGCATCCAAACGAGAGACTGTACTTTGCAGTGCCAGGGATTTTGAGTTCGGGCTAAATTTTTCAGCCAGGCTCATCATGAATGCGGAACGGCCATCATAAGATGTGTCGGAAAGCAGCGATGCAATGCACCAAACCGTTTGCCAGGGCTGGCGAACGGGCCGGAAAAAGTAGCGCATGGGGCCATTGGTCTCGATGCTGTGAAACCTTCCAGGTAACGATGTTCAAGCCAATATTCGAGTTAACGCTTGAGACTGTCTTCATCGAACGACTTACGGACTGATCGCATTTCGCTCCCTCAAAGGAGCGCTGCATGCCTTGAGATGTGCGTGGAGTTCGCTTTTGGAAGCCAGATCGCAAGCACCCAATCGCAAGGGGAAACAACAGCACCATGTCAGAGCAGAATGTAATGGACACCCCGTCGCACCAAGCGGCGGAGCAGTTCGACGGCGGCGATTTCGGCAACAGTGACTTCGACGGTAACGATGGCGGCGACAGCAATGATGGCGGTGTGTCTCCCGGCATGGGCCAGAGCAAGAGCAGTCGGCGGCGGCGTCGCAAGCGCAAGGGCAAAGTAGCCGGTGCTCCTGAAGGAGCAGGCGACTCAGGCGAGAGCCCGTCGCAGGCGCCCATCCCTTTCGTCATGGAAGGCGAAAGCATCGCGCTCGCAGCCTCTGCCGCTCCTCAGCAGCAACAGCCGCGTCGCCAGCAGAGCAGCGGCGGCCAGAACAGCGGCAGCCAGAGCAACAACGGCGGCGGCCAGCAACAAGCCGGCCAGCAGCAAGGTCAAGGCCAGGGTGCCGGCGGCAAACGCTGGAAGAAGAAGTTCCGCGACCGCGAGCGCCGTCCCGGCAGCGGCGGTGGCGCACGCAACGAAAACCCCGGCAACGACTTCCGTGCAGATGCCGGCGCGTCCACAACCAGCAGCAGCAACGGCGGCGGTTTCAGCAACGGCTATCGTTCCGACAACTTCGGCAACGGCGGCGGTGGCGGCTTCAAGCGCAAGAACAAGGGTGGCGGCGGTGGCGGACAGCAGCGCAAAGAGCGCGGCGGCTTCGTCGGCCCCATGGACCACAGCTACCGCGAAGTCAACGGCAACGCCAACGACGCCGGTGCCTCCACGGTGCAGATCGGTCGTCGCGGCGGCCACCGCCATCACGGCGATTCGCAGCCCATCGACCACTCCATGCCCCGCGCCATTCCCATCCCTGAAAACGCGCAGACGCACATCTACTTCTTCATTGAAGAGCTGTTCTTCATCGCCAAGATCCAGGAGTCGGCACGCAAGCTCGGCGTAAAGGTAGCCTTCGTCAAGAACGAGAAGGAAGCCATCACCGCGCTCACCAACGGCGAAGACACCAACAAGCCCGCTCTGATCGTGTTCGATCTCAACAACGCCAACGCCAAGCCTCTCACGCTGATTCCGAAGCTCAAGGCCAAGCTCAAGCGTACGACCTCGATCATCGGCTTCCTTTCGCATCTGCAAGGAGACCTGAAGGCCAAGGCCGTAGAAGCCGGTTGCGACACAGTAATGCCGCGCTCGGCCTTCTCGCAAAACCTCCCCAACCTTCTCCGCCGCTACGGTGTCGAAGAAGAAGAAGAAGTGAACTACAACTACTAAGAAGCAGTTAACAGCGAATAGTTAACAGCCAACAGCTAGAAGCAACCGTTTTGGGAGAGAGAGATAGTAAGTCCGTCATTCTGAGCGTAGCGAAGAACCTCTGTATTTCGTTCGTAGTGGCACGCTCTATCCCAGGGCAAGAAATGTTCTAAAGCCAAAGCGCCTCATCATCAAGATGAGGCGCTTTTGTTCTGTCTGTTAACTATTCGCTGTTAACTGTTGGCTGCCTTACCGCATCTCACCAAGTGAAGGAGAACGACAAAATGCCAACCACCCAACACTCCGCCGCCGCCGAGCGCCACATGCAGGCGGCTCACGCTCATCAGGCCGCCGCAGCATCGCACAATCAGAACGACCACATGGCCGCACACGAGCAATCCAAGCGCGCCCAGGAGTTCTCCCGCGAAGCCCACGAGCACACCGAGCAGCTAGCGAAGGCCCACACCGAAACCAAGTAAATCTCTGCACCTATCTTCGCCTCTGCTCTTGCCTTTCTTTCTGTCATTCCCGAAGGGAATCTGCTTCTGCTTTTGTCCTTGCCTTTCTAGTTGTCATTCCGAGCGGAGCGAGCGAACCTGCTGTCTCCCGTTCTTCGCCAATACCAACACAAACAAATGGGTGCCCCATTCATGACAGTTCCATCGTCATGAGTGGGAAGTAAGACCTAACCCAAGCAAGCCCCAGCTAACCAGCACGCTCAGCTTTGTCTCTGCTTCTAGGGTTGCCAAGACTTCAGCCTTGGCATCTCCAGCCGAAAAGAGCTTGGGGCTTTAGCTCCTGGGGGTATGTTTCTTCTCTTGCGGTATACCCCGTAGGGCAAAACGATTCGCCATCTGTACCCCACTCCATTCCAACCACCGCCTCCCATCAAGCACAATAGATTCCATGAAGTCCCCCAAACAAAAGCTCCGCTGCTCCTGGGCCACCGGCAACCCCAACGATCCCGCCGACCCAAAGTACGCGCTCATGCAGCAGTACCACGACGAAGAGTGGGGCGTTCCCCTCCGCGACAGCCGCGCCCTCTGGGAGCTCCTCATGCTCGAAGGCTTCCAGGCCGGCCTTTCCTGGTCCATCATCCTCCGCAAGCGCGAAGCCTTCCGCAAGGCCTTCAAAAACTTCGACCCCGCCAAGGTAGCCCGCTTCACGCAAGCCGATATCGATCGCCTCATGCAGGACGAAGGCATCGTCCGCGCCCGCGCCAAGATCGAAGCCACCATCGCCGGCGCAAAAATCTACATGGAGATGCAACGCTCCGGCCAGCCCTTCGCCGACTTCCTCTGGAACCTCGCCGGCAACCACCCCCACCAGGGCACCGGCCTCTCGTTCCCCGTAACCTCGCCGCTGTCTGAGACCGTCTCGAAGGAGCTCAAAAAGCGCGGCTTCAAGTTCGTCGGCCCGGTCATCGTCTACGCCTTCCTGCAAGCCGCCGGCATCGTCAACGACCACTCCACCACCTGCTTCCGCCGCAAGGCCGTAAAGCAATAAGCAGCACCCTTCCTGTTGCTACTTTTCTCGCTTGTCATTCCGTAGCGCAGCGAAGGAATCTGCTTCTGTCTTTGCTCTTGCTTTCTCGTTGTCATTCCCGAGGGGAATCTGCGCCTTCCGTTGCGCCATCCATCGCTTCTATCGTAGCCTCTGCATCGCCGTAGCCACGCCGTACACCTTCACCCACCACCCCTGTCATCTCGATCCTGAGCGAAGTCGAAGGGCTTCGCCTTTGCGCCGCAGTGGAGAGACCCGCGTATTGGCTTTTGCCGTTGCAGTTGTTCTTGTTTCTGAGATAGGTATGGGCTTTAGCCCTTGGGATAGTTTTGTAGCAGCACACTCCACATCAGAGTAGGAACAGCTGTTGCCTTGTGCCGCAGTTTCCTTGTTGTCATTCCGCAGCGTAGCGGAGGAATCTGCTTCTCGTCTATGCAGGCTATCGATTCAAATCGTCGATGCTTAGTCACTGAGGAATTCGAAATTGAACTGATGTTCTCTGGGAACCCATCCTTCCGAGGAGCTCCGAATAGATTCCGTGAGGAAGTTCATGCGGCGCGAATAGTCGGGGCTTCGCGACTTAGTCTTTTTGAATTCTCGGCTAACCCATTGCTCCATTTCGTCAGCGCGCGCCGAGCTGCTTAAGTAAAACGCAAGCACTTCGGCCCACCACTCGCGCCCGCGAATATATTCACGAAGCGCGAACGCCTGTCGCCGCCCACTAGGATCACTAAGGTCTTTGGCTGCAAGGTACTCTTGAAATGAAAGGTGTGAGAATGTGATGTTTTCGCCGACGCGAGTAACTAGGCTATCTTCGAGAATTTCATCGAGCATATCTCGCCAGCTATTATTTGCGCTCATCGCTACATCTCCAACTGCCACCTTGAAATCGTGCTCCGTGGCCTCACGTCTTCCATCTAAATGAAGGATGCCAGCAAGTCGGGTGAGAACGTCTTTCTTTTGGCTGACTCCAAAGCGAAGTGTTCGACGAATATTCTTTGCCAAATCCCAGCCGCCACACATAAGTTCAACGAAAACTTCATAAAGGCTCGCGCGCGTGGCCGGGAGAGCCCCACTCCGCTTGAAGACTGCTATTACTAGTGTGCATAGTAGTGGGATTCTAGAAAGTGGTTCTAATGTTCGTGCGCGTTCTAGTTGATCATAAAATTGAGTGAAGTCTTCGGAGTCTTGCCCCAACCATTTAGCCACAAGCTCCCGGGACTGAAGACCAGTAAGCTCCGCCAAGTCTATTCTGGATAGCCATCTCAACCAAGGGCCGCTTACATGATTTCGGGCAGTGACGATTACTTGAAGATTTGAATAGGAGGCACTTAACTTTTGTGCCAGTACCATCAAATCGCGTTGTTGGATCCCAGTAGTTACTTCGTCTAATCCGTCGAGGAAAATTCTCATCCGCTTGCCTTCAGCGTTAAGATTCTTCAGCAACTGTACTAGTTCAGGGTCCTGAAGAAAGGTCTCCTCGCATGAACCAAGAGCTTGTGTCGCGTGTTGATGCAGGGGTACGTAAAATGGCACGATATCAGTTTGCTTCTCTTCAAGAAGTTTGATGTTCTCAAGTACATGCCATTTGCAAAATGATGTCTTTCCGTAGCCAGCCGCAGCCGTTATCAATAGTGGTGCTGAAGTGGAGGAGAGAAGACCTGCACCTAAAGTTCTGATGCTACGGTCAGTTCTGCGAAATGCAGTGGGGTGCAAATTAACAAGTTCTTCTATGCGGCAATAGTTGAGGAACTCTGGAGTTCCAAGCTCGTTCAAGATGTCTTTACTTTGAAGTGCCCAAATGTTGGCCTCGTTCATTCTGCGCAGGACGGTCTTAATAATTTTTTCAGTAGCATCTACAGCGAGTGTGAACTTCTTACTCACACTCGCGTCAATTTCAACTTCGGGGCCTCTACCAGTTGCTGCTACATACTGACGAGGGCGAGCCGTGCGGTTCGCAACTTCGAACCGAGTATCAAACTGATCTTTCAACTCTCTAAGTGTTACGAGTAAAGAATCTGCAGCGATTTTGCCCTTTTCCTCTTCACCCTCTTCCCACAGTTGGCCATCTGAAATCAGCGATAGCAGGAATTGAGCTCGCGCGAAAATTTCTTGGAAACCGGGGCGATCAAGTGTCTCTGTCATTTGGGGGAAGGTGGTTGTAAGCATCAAGTGAGCTTCAAAGCGACTCACTGTCTTCATGAAGTTCTGCCTCACATACACAGATTCGAAACTCTTGAGGCCGCTAGCGACAAGATCGTGGTTCTGCATTAAGAAACGAATCGGGTCGATGCTACGTAGTTTCTTTTGCAGTTGTAAGACGTACGTTCCCAAGAAGGTTGAATCGAAAATAAGAGTCTCTGGTGAATACTGCTCGAAAAGCTCTAATAACCGTGTACCGCAGAGAAATTGAACCTGTCCGCGTCTCTGAGCAAGCTTTCCCTGAATTGACAACATCGCGGCCTGCGAACATTCATGCGGCGTTATTACGTAGACAGTCGAAGCGTATAAATCGACGCCGTTATCCCCAACAAGAGGAGTGTCCAAGGCTTGTTCAGCCTGAAAAAGCACCGTCTTCGCGCCCCGGTTCGATTCGACAGAGCCAGTGATTTGTGAGTTCTTCACGACACATGCGTTTAAAAGCCATCCTCCCAGCGCGTCTTTGCTATGGAAGACGATATCTTTCCCGCGCTCTACAGTTCCATGAGTGATCCGCACTCCTTGGGTCTGGGGCATCTTTCGGAATAAGACCGCGAGTTTCTCGCGGAGGTCGCTTTCGTTTTTGAAAAGCTTTGCGAATTGAGCAAGAGATATCACGGTAGAAGCTTATCTCATCCCTATCGCTAAGGAAGGCTAGTTATTGAACTAGGTCTGCCATCTATGGTTTTGAAGGCCGCCGGCAAGGTGGCCGCGTGGAGGCTCCGAAGGCCCGCTTACGCCGGCAAGCCGAAGCCTGGCAGTTCAGCCCCGCCTTCCCCCCACCTGCGAACTCCGGTTCCAAAGCGGCGACTACCGCTGCATCCTCACCGACGGGCTGGTTGGCTGAGCGGCGAAAAACCACGTTTTCGCCGCTCACCGCACGCGGTCCACAAAATCACCGTAGCGTCACCGTAAAACCACCACAAATCACCGACGCACGTTCGTGGATGCGACACTTCCAAAACCGGCTGAAACCCTTCTCAGCAAAGGGTTTCAGCCCGAACTACACCCCTGTATAAGGGTTCGGCGTACCGGGAGTTCCCACCGGCGGCGCTGGCGGATTTTCCGGACGTTGCGGCAACACCGCCCGAGCCGCATCGATACCCTGAGCCGGCGTATGTCCCCCGCGCAATCCCGCCAGAATCTGCGTCTGAAACTCACCCGCAGCGCCCGGACTATTGGGCAGAAACAACGTATTCGTCCCACCCCGCGTACCGATATCGCGCAGCGTATCGAAGTACTGCGTCAGCAACACAAGAGCCATCACATCTTCTGCAGATGCTCCCGGAACACCCTGCTGAAAGTGCTCAATCGAAGCCGACAAACCATCGATGATCGCTTGCCGCTCCGCTGCAATTCCCTTGCCCTGCAAGGCTTTTGACTCCGCTTCAGCTTCAGCCTGCTTCACCTTGAGGATCTTCTCAGCCTCACCACGAGCCTGCGCTGCAACCTGCGCACGCTGTGCTGCGTTGATGTCATTCATCGCAGCCTTCACCTTCACATCAGGGATGATGTCGGTCACAAGAGCCGTCAAAATATTGAACCCAAAGTTCGACATAATCTGATCCAGCTCCACCTTCACCGCAACCGAAATCCCCGACTGCTGCTCAAACGTTTCATCCAACGTGAGCTTAGGAACATGCCCCAGAATGCTGTTGAACACAAACGATTCAATCTGCTTCTGCGGCGCGGAAAGCTTATAAAAAGCATCCGCAATCTTGTCATCCAAAACCTGGTACTGCACGCTCACAGGGATCTGAACGAACACGTTATCGCGTGTCTTCGTCTCCACCTGAAACTGCGCTTGCTTCACCTGCAAATCAACGAAGTAAACACGCTCTGCAAACGGAATCAGGAAGTGCAAACCGGGACGCGTGATGCGATCAAACTTACCAAACTTCTCAACAACACCAGCCGTAGCCGTGCGAACGATGTAGTAAGTCTTGGCAATAAGGATAAGGAGAAAAAGCACAAGAACTGCGATTGCGATAATGACGGGTGGCATGTACGTACCTTTCAGATACATGCCGAGGATATACCCGCACTGAGCACAGCGCATGAACCAAGGTAGTTAACACCCTGCTCAAGGCTTACTTGAAGTGTGCGAAAGCGTGAACCACGGTAGTTAACACCGGGGTGAAGCGTTGGTTGAGGTGTTACTGGAAAGTAACGGGCTGGAAAGCAACGAGCTAGGCGGTGCGGCCACGTGCCTGGATTTCGAGGAAGGTCTGCACAAGTGAGACAGCGGCAGGGGTTACGCCGGATATGCGGCTGGCTTGGCCTAGTGTCATGGGGCGGATTCGGTCGAGCTTTTCGACCATCTCGCGGGAGAGGCCGGAGCAGGCGCGGTAGTTGAACCAATCAGGGATGGAGCGGGCTTCATCGGCGCGTAAACGCTGCATGGATCGCTGTTGCTGGGCGAGGTAGCCGGCGAACTTTATGCCCGTTTCTACGGTCTTTAGCTCGTTCCGAACCCATGCTGGAATGGTGCCGGTTGTGGTGAAATTTGTGGCTTCCAGTGCGGTGATCCATGGAGCAAACGTGGAGTTTGTGTGGAGTCGGGAAAGCAAAATGGGGAGAAGCTGCTCGATAGTGGTTTCGGGGCGCTTGAGGAACTGTGCGAAGAGGTCGCCCTTGAGGGGGGCGGGCTGCTGGGGGCTGGTGGAAATCCGAGTCCCAGAGTCGGGACCCGGGGCACCCGAATTTGTGGCTAGGCTCAAGAGGTCGGTGTCAGCGAGGCGGGTGGTTTCGAGGAGCTGCGTTAGGGCGGTGAAGCGGAGTTGCTTGGCTTCAAAGGCGGCCCAGGCGGTGTCGTCGATGAGGCCGAGGGCGCGACCGTGGGGAGTGAGGCGGGTGTCGGCGTTGTCGATGCGGAGGTGGAGGCGGAACTCGGCGCGCGAGGTGAACATGCGGTACGGCTCGTCGGTGCCCTTGCTGATGAGGTCGTCGATGAGGATGCCGGTGTAGGCTTCGGTGCGGTCGAGGGTGAAAGAAGCAGGGAGTAGGGAAGAGGGAGTAGGGAGTAGTTCTATTGCCTGTTGCCTATTGCCTGTTGCCTGCTTTGCAAAGAGTGCGGCGTTGATGCCGGCGATGAGGCCTTGGCAGGCGGCTTCTTCGTAGCCGGAGGTGCCGTTGATCTGGCCGGCGAGGTAGAGGCCGGTGAACTTTTTGACGCGGAGCGTGCGGTCGAGCTCGGTGGGGTCGATCGCGTCGTACTCGATGGCGTAGCCGGGGCGGAGCATCTCGGCGTTTTCGAGGCCGGGGATCGAGCGCACCATGGCGGACTGGACTTCCTGCGGCAGCGACGTGCTCATGCCATTGATGTAGACCTCGTGAGTGTTGAGGCCTTCGGGTTCGAGGAAGAACTGGTGCGAGAGCTTATCGGGGAAACGGACGATCTTGTCTTCGATGGACGGGCAGTAGCGCGGGCCGATGCCTTCGATCTGGCCGGTGTACATGGGGCTGCGGTGAACGTTGTCGCGAATGAGCTGTAGCGTTTCAGGCGTCGTCGTGGCGATGTGGCAGGAGACCTGGCGGAGAGGTGGTGTCCAGTGGGATTGTGCGGCTACATCCCGGGTCCCAGAATCGGGACCCGGGGCACCCGGATCGGTGATGGGGATAAGGCTGCGGAAGCTGAAAGGTGTTGGGTCGGTGTCGCCGGGCTGTTCTTCGAAGCGAGACCAGTCGATGGTGCGTCCGTCGAGGCGTGGGGGTGTACCGGTCTTGAGGCGGGTTTCGCGGAGGCCCAGCTTCTTGAGCGATTCGCCGAGCAGGACACTGGCGGGTTCGCCGGAGCGTCCTGCGGTGTACTGCTGCTCGCCGCAGTGGATGAGGCCGTTGAGGAACGTGCCGGTGGTGACGATGACGGAGGTTGCGGCGATGGTGCGGCCGTCGCGGAGGAGGACTCCGGTGATGCGCGGCTGGCCTTGGGCTTGGTCGCTGCTATCAACGGAATACAGAGATCCTTCGCTGCGCTCAGGATGACGACCTTCAAAAGTTGGCGGTAGCTGCTCTTCGATGACGAGGTCGATGACTTCGGCTTGCTTGATGAAGAGGTTGGGGATGGACTCCAGCTTTTCGCGCATCTTGGTGCGGTAGAGAGCTTTGTCGCACTGCGCGCGAGGGCTCCAGACAGCGGGGCCGCGGGAGGTGTTGAGTAGGCGGAACTGGATGCCGCAGGAGTCAGCGACTTCGCCCATGATGCCGCCGAGGGCATCAACTTCGCGGACGAGGTGGCCCTTGGCAACGCCGCCTATTGCGGGGTTGCAGGACATCTGCGCGATGAGGTCGAGGTTGAGCGTGAAGAGCGCGGTGCGGAGACCCATGCGTGCGGCCGCGGCTGCTGCTTCGCAGCCGGCGTGGCCGGCGCCGACGATGAGTACGTCAAAGCTCTCGGAAGCACGCGGTCTCTCGGACTGTTCGTGGAATGCCATCACTCTCGATTTTAGTGGTTTCTGGAAGAAATTCCGAGAAGAGTGTAGGTTGGGCCTTAGTTCGGCGTCTTGAGCAGTGGGGAGTTTCTCTGATTGGGGTTTCCTGGGATCATTCTCCAGTGAGTTGGCCTCAGTTCTCGTCAACACGAATGTCATGTTGGTTGAGATCGTTGTTGCGGCGTACGTCTATTTCGACGATCCTGCCATTTCTAACCGTAAACCTCATCACAGAAAACAACTGGCCGCCCGGAAGCCATGAGCGAATTCCCGGAGCGCCATTCACCAGCACCGGCTCTACAAACTCGGCAAGTCGCGAGAACATGAATGCTTGCTGAGCAACAGTATTGGCACCGCGAATCTCAGAGAACGTGCCGTCATTCTGCTCAGCATGCAGCACAATTTGTGGGTCAAGGACATCAAGAAGAGCTGCAAAATCTCCCCGCCGTACGGCATCCAGGAAGGCATCCACAACTTTTCGCTGTCGGTGTAGATCTGCCGCGGGAGGCGGCGCGACTCCCCTTACTTTGCGGCGAGCGCGGCTTGCAAGTTGCCTCGCAGCAACCGGAGAGCACCTCACGATCGAAGCGATTTCATCAAAAGGCATGGCAAACATATCGTGCAAGACAAACGCAAGCCGTTCCTGCGGAGCCAGGGTCTCTAGAACAACAAGCAGGGCAAGCCCTACCGACTCGCCCAACAGCGTTTCCTGCTCAGGATCATTTCGATCTTCCCCACTTGGCATCAAGTCGGGTGACTGCTCCTCGAGCGACTCTTCTTTGCGAGACTTGCGTGATCGTAGTATGTCGAGACACACTCTTGCGACAACCGTCGTTAGCCAGCCGCCAAGATTATCAATGGCATCGGCATCGGAGCCATTCAGGCGAATCCAGGCCTCCTGAACTGCATCCTCGGCTTCAGGAAAGGATCCGAGAATCCGATACGCTACCGCCCGCAGGTGGGGCCGGGTCGCTTGAAATTTTTGTGCAAGATAATCTTCTTTGGCCATGCGTCAGAGTCCCCTGATGTAGTGACGAACGCCGCGAAAAAGATGTGACAGTTTCACGAAAGCTGTCACATCTTAGGTCTCCGATCCGTCATTGCCGACAGAGGAGAACAATATGCAATTCATATTACTGATCTATCAAGGTCCCACACCCACGTTGCCCGGTTCCGATCGCTGGAAAGAGCTTTCGGAATCGGAACAGCAGTCGATTTACGCTGACTATGCCGCCCTTAACCAAACAGAGGGGATCAGCCCAGGCCTTCCCTTAGGCCTGCCTGAGTCAGCCAAGAC
>Ga0302305_1001023_pt1 | contig 16323 bp, 5 predicted proteins | sample III_Palsa_E2_3_FD_198764 | JGI IMG/M metagenome (GOLD analysis project Ga0302305, IMG submission 198764) | Peat permafrost microbial communities from Stordalen Mire near Abisko, Sweden - III_Palsa_E2_3 | ecosystem: Environmental > Terrestrial > Soil > Palsa > Peat permafrost | place: Sweden... | reverse complement strand
GAGCCGGTCCATTCGCGTACGAAAGCGGCGCGCCCGGGTCGTTTCGCCGGACGTTGATTCGCGGGCGGCGTGCCGACGAACAGGAAGCCGAGCAACCGTTCCGATGGCTCGAAGCCGAGAGCCGAGTGCATCGCAGGCTCGTACGAGTCCGCACCGGTGGCCCAGAAACCGCCGTAGCCGAGCACGTGGATGGCGTTGAGCATATTCATCGTTGCCGCGCCGACGGCGAGTAACTGCTCGACTTCAGGCACCGTCGAACGCGGATCTACGGCGGCGCCTAGCGCGATGATCACGGGTGCGGCCTGCGCCTTCTGGGCGCGATGCGCATGCGCAGAGCGCGGCTCGCCCGGTGAGCGGGCGCAGGCGATATCGACCAGCACCTCACCCAGCGCGGCGCGCGCCGCTCCGCGTACGACCACGAAGCGCCACGGTTGCAGATTTCCGTGATCCGGTGCACGCAAAGCGGCGTCGAAAATTGACGCCAGCTCCTTGTCGCCGGGACCGGGACTCGTCAACGGCCAGTGCGACTGGCGCGACAGCAGCGCTTGCAGCACAGCCTCCGCGCGACCTTGCGACTCCGCGGCGGTCGTGACATCGAGGGGTTCAACGGCGAGAGGTGAGTTCATGGGCGTAGAGAGTTAACGTGTTGGATGGGGCCTATGATGAGACAACTTGTTCTCAAATGCAAATGATTCTCATTTGATAAATTGATCGTGTACCCGTTTGCCAAGCCACCGGAAGTTCGGCTGCATGCACCAACTGGCGGCCTTAAACGAGGTTTCGCGAGATTTAGGGCGGGTCGCGGCCCAGCCAAAATTGCTTGACAAAGGGTAGCGTGCCCTCTAATTTATGCGTCTAAACGGAAATGATTCTCATTTGCAAGGCTCATTGGCGGCGACCTTTTCGATGTGGAGAGTGCCGCGCTGGCCGAGTCATGGCCGCCGTGCCAGGCAGCATCAAACGCCGCATGGTCGCCGTAAATGGGAATGATACGTATTTAATAACTCAACAATCTGCAGCGGAGCGTTCAATGAGCTGGGGCGATGAAGACACGAACTTCCACGTAGTGGTCAACGACGAAGAGCAGTACTCGATCTGGCCGGATTACAAGGCGATCCCGGCAGGGTGGCGTCAGGCCGGCAAGTCAGGCAAGCGGGAGGAGTGCCTTGCGTGGGTCGACGAGGTGTGGACCGACATGCGTCCGCTCAGCTTGCGCCAGGCAATGGCAGAGGACGCGGCGAAAGACGCGGCGGCGCGCGCGGCTTCGGCGACCTGACCGATGAGCGGATTCGTCGCGGTGCCTGCAGTGTTACCGCCCGTGCGCCTGGTTTGTCTCGCGCATGCGGGTGGGAGCGCGATGCTGTATCGCCGCTGGGCGCAGCGCCTGCCGCGCGGCGTGCAGGTGGTGCTGCTGGAGTTGCCGGGGCACGGTTCACGTTGCAGACTGCCCGCCCATACCGAGTGGCTGGCGCTGATCGACATGCTGCTCGACGAAGTCACCGACCAGCTAGATGACGACGTGCCGTTCGCGGTGTTCGGTCACAGCATGGGCGCACTCGTCGGCTTCGAACTGATTCACGCGCTCCGCGCGCGTCATGGACTCGAGCCGGTCTGGTTTGGCGCTTCGGCATCGGTCGCACCGTCGCGGCGCAACCGGGAGACGCATTGGCTCAACTGCACACATGAGGCTATGGTCGCGAGGTTGCGCGAGCTCGGCGGCACGCCTGCTGCGTTGCTCGACGATCGCGACTTTATCGATTTTGTGCTGCCGGTGTTGCGGGCTGACTTTCATCTGTGTGGCACCTACGCGCCGCTTGCAACGTGTGGCGACGCCACCGTGCGCGAGCCGCTTGCTTGCCCAGTCGGCGTTTTCACTGGCTGTGATGATCGCGCCACCGCGTGCGCGGAAGACGTCGCAGCCTGGCGTGACGAAACTCGCGGTACGTGCACGCTGCATCGTTTCGAAGGCGGGCACTTCTATCTCGACGGCACGCCTGATTCCGTGATGGCGTGCGTGGCCACATCTCTTGCGGGTGCGCTTGCGCAGCCGACCGCGGCTGAGCCGGCGGCACCTAAGCCGGCCACGCCTAAGCCGGCCGCGACGAAAGGCGAAGCATGGACACATTGATCAGCGGTATCGACGCGGCAATCAACGAACAGGTGATTGAGCGAAACGGCACCCGTGTGCTGGTGTTGAGCCCAAATGACGCAACGAGTGTTGAGGCATTTCTGCCGCAGCTGCAGACTCGCGTAGCGCGTGCGCGGTCAATCTATGGCGGTGTCTTGCTGCGCGGTTTCAATGCACTCGGCGCGTCGGGCTTCGATCGTCTCGTCACAAGCTTCGGCCAACCGACGTTGACCTACGAATTCGGCTCGACGCCGCGCAGCAAGATCGAAAAAGGCGTCTACTCCTCGACGGAATATCCGGCCGATCAATGGATCGATCAACATAACGAGCAGTCCTACACGCTCAGCTGGCCGGCGTCGATCTGGTTCTACTGCGACATCGTCGCGCAGCAGGGTGGCGCGACACCGATCGCCGACAGCCGCCGCGTCTACGAACGGCTCGACCCCGCATTGCGCCGCCGGTTCGCCGACAAGCAGGTGATGTATGTGCGCAACTACGGAAACGGTCTCGATCTGCCGTGGCAGCAGGTGTTCGGCACGCAAGAGCGTGACGAGGTGGAGCAGTATTGCCGCGCCAACCGGATCGACTACGAATGGCTCGACGACGGCGAAGCACTGCGTACGCGCCAGATTTGCCAGTCGGAGCTGCGTCATCCGGTGACGGGCGAGACCGTGTGGTTCAACCAGGCGCACCTGTTTCATGTTTCGAATCTACCGGCCGCGGTACAGGAAGCGTTGCTCGAAGTCGTCGATGACGACCGTCTGCCGCGTAACACCTTCTTCGGTGACGGCACGTCGATCGACGCCGGGATGCTCGGCGAAATCCGCGCGGTGTACCGCGACACCATGCTCTCGTTCGACTGGCAAGCCGCCGACACGCTGATCCTCGACAACCTGCTGATGTCGCATGGCCGCGCGCCGTTCGCCGGCAAGCGCCGCGTGCTGGTTGCGATGACCGCCTGAACGATCTTCGGCCACAGCGCGCCTGGCTCCGCTGGCCGCCGAACCCCTCTCGAATCAAGACCATCCATGAGTGAAACTGCGAGCGAAGTGTCGAAGGACCTGCTGTCGATTTCGACGGCCTATGTCGCGTTATCGCCCGAGAAACGTGCAGCGTTCCGCGTCCGTGTGAAACAGCGCGGCATCGACCCATTGCGCTTGCCGATCGTCCCGTTTCCCGGCAGCGAACGGCGCTTTGCGTTGTCGCATGCGCAGGAGCGCTTATGGTTCCTGTGGCGCCTTGATCCCGCGAGCGCCGCGTACAACGTCACCGGCGCGGTGCGCTTGCGCGGCCGCCTCGATGTGCCGGCGCTGCGCGCGGCGCTTGATCAGGTGGTCGATGCGCATGAGAGCTTACGGCAGCGCTTCGACGAGGTCGACGGCGTGCCGTTCCAGAGCGCCGGGCCGACACAGTATGGCTGGGATGAATTCGACCTCGGCGGCGCTCGCGATACTGACGCGGCACTCGCAGCGCTGCTGGCCGGCCGGTCCGCGCTGCCGTTCGATCTCGAGCGCGGTCCGCTGCTGCGCGTGGCGCTGATCCGGCGCGCGGCAGATGACCATCTGTTGCACATCTCCGTGCATCACATTGTCGCGGATGGGTTGTCGATCGAGGTGTTTGTGGCCGAGTTTGCGGCGGCTTACCGTGCTTGCGTTGCGGCTCCCGGCGCGACGGTGATGGGCGCGCCTGACACAGCATGTGCGTCTGTGCTTGCGCCGCAGGTCCAGTATGGCGACTACGCGCAATGGCAGCGCGAATGGTTCGACGAGGCCGCGCTCGAACGACAACTCGACTACTGGCGCAACCGTCTCGGCACCGAGCATCCGGTTCTGGAACTACCGCACGTGCGTTCGCGATCCGGCTTGCGCAGCGGCGCTGGCGCGAGCGTAGTGCGGGTGCTACCGGCCACGCTGCGCACGGCGCTCGGGCAGCTTGGCGAGGCGCACGACGCCACGCTGTTCATGGTGCTGCTCGCGGCCTTCGACCTGTTGCTCGCCCGTTATAGCGGTCAGCGCGACATTCGGGTCGGCGTGCCGGTCGCCGGGCGCGACCGGCACGAAGTGGTGCGTGCAATCGGCTTTTTCGTCAACACGCTGGTGGTGCGCGCCGAGCTCGCGGGCCTCGCGACCTTCGTGGATCTGCTGGCACAGGTGCGTGAACGCGTGCTCGAAGCACACGACTGCGCCGACCTGCCGTTCACGAAAGTGGTCGATGCCCTGCAGCCCCAACGCAGTCTGGGCCACACACCGCTTTTTCAGGCGATGTTCAACTACCTCGGCGCGAATCGCGATATGCCGCATCTGCCTGGCCTCGAGGTGTCCAATCATGAAGTCGGTACGCAGACCGCACGTTTCGATCTGGTGCTCGCTGCGCGTGACCGTACGCACGGCCTCGAAGTGGCCCTGACCTATGCCGAAGATCTGTTCGATGCTTCGGTAATCGAACAGATGCTCGATCACTACGTTGAGCTGCTCGAGCAGATCGCGCGAAACGTCGCCGCGCCGCTTGCCAGTTTCGAACTGGTGCGCGAAATTCCGGCCACGCCCACGCAAAAAGCTTTCGAGTCAGTGCCGGCGCGCTTTGTGGCGAGCGCCGCACGGCAGCCGCAGGCGCTCGCCGTGCATTGCGAAGGGGAGCACGTGACTTACGGTTCGCTCGATGCGTGGGCCGGACGGATTGCAATGCGTCTCGTCACGGCTGGTGTGCGCGCTGACGAACGGGTTGGCATCTGCATGACGCGTTCCATCGGTATGGTGGCGTCGCTGCTCGGCACACTCAGATCGCCGGGCGCGTTCGTGCCGCTCGATCCGACGTATCCGGCCGAGCGTCTCGCGCTGATGATGGACGATGCGGGTGTGCGCGTGCTGTTGATCGATCGAGCGACGCAGGAGCAATGCGGCGCATTGTTCGATGGTCGTACGGTGATTGATGTTCATGCGCTGGATGATGATTCGTATGAAGCGGCAGATGCAGCCTCTAGCGAAGCCGTAAGCGCTAACGCAACCTCAACCTCAACCGCAGCGCCTGTGTACGCACCGCATCCCGAGCAGCTTGCCTATGTGATCTACACCTCAGGGTCGACCGGCCGCCCGAAGGGCGTCGCGATCACGCACGGAGCGTTTGTTGCCCACCTCGACGATTTCATCGCGGCTCACCGGATCGATGCAAACGATACCGTCCTGCAGTCCTCAACGATCAACTTCGACGTCGCGTTGCACGAACTGCTGCCGGCGCTGCTGCGCGGCGGCAAGGTCGAGATGCGTGGCCCGGAGCCGTGGGACATCGAGACGACGAGTCAGCACCTGATCGATGCACGCGTGACGTTTTCGCGCTTGCCTACGGCCTATTGGCAGCAGTGGCTGCGCACGCCGCCGTCGGCGGACGCCCTCACGGCGCTGCGGCAGATCACGGTCGGCGGCGAAGGCTTGCCGGGCGACGCGCTTGCGCAATGGCGCAATGGACCGCTCGGCCATATTGGCCTCGCGAACCTGTATGGCCCGACGGAAACAACTGTGGCCTGCATGTATCGCGCGACCACCGCTGACGACGCCTCGCAACCGATCGTCTCTATCGGCAAACCCTACGCGTCGCGCACCGCTCGCGTGCTCGATAGCGATGGCAACGAAGCACCGGTTGGCGCGCTGGGCGAACTGTGCATTGGCGGTCACACGCTCGCGCGCGGCTATCTGGACCGGCCGTCGCTGACAGCCGATCGTTTCGTCCCCGACCCGTCGCATCCTGGTGCGCGCCTGTATCGCACTGGCGATTTGTGTCGTCGCCGTGCCGACGGCGCGATCGACTTCCTCGGCCGTCTTGATCAACAGGTCAAGCTGCGCGGCCTGCGCATCGAACCTGGGGAAATCGAGGCAGCACTGCGCCGTCAACCAGGCGTCGCCGATGCAGTGGTCGTCCTCGCGAAGGACCTGGGTGCGCCGCGCCTCGTCGCCTATGTGGTCGCGAAACAGGGCGAGTCTTTACAGAGCACCGCGTTGCAGCATGCACTCGCGCAGCAGTTGCCGGCGCACATGGTGCCCTCGGCGATTGCACAGCTCGACGCGTTGCCGTTGATGCGCAACGGCAAGGTCGACCGCGCGGCGCTGCCGGTAGTCGGTGCAGAGGAAAACGAACAAAGTGTCGCGCCGCGCAACGATGCCGAGCGGCTATTGCTGACGCTATGGGAGGCCGTACTAGGGCGCGACGGCCTGGGTGTCGAGGACGATTTCTTCGCCGCTGGCGGTGACTCCATTCTGAGCCTGCAACTGATTGCCCGGGCCCGCGCGCAGGGTTGGCTGCTGACGCCGCGTCAGGTATTCGAACATCCCACGATCGCGCGTCTTGCGATGGTGATGCGTCCGCTCGAAGATGGCGGCGGCGAAGTGCTGACCGAGGTACGCGATGCGTTGCCGATGACACCGGTTCAGGCGTGGTTTTTCAACCGCTATCCGGACGGTGAGCCGCATTGGAATCAGTCAGTTCTGCTGGAGGTGCGCGGCGAACTGGAGGCCGACGCGCTGGAGCGTGCGCTGAGCGCCGTGGTGGCGCGTCACGATGCGCTGCGTCTGCGTTTCGAGCGGTATCCGGATGGCTGGAGCCAGCGGGTGCTGGCCGATGCGCCACCGGGACTGCTGAGCGTCAGTGATCTGCGTGACGCATCGTACGCGCCGGGCGGTTGGCAGGAGGCATTGGCCACGCAAGGGCAGATTGCGCAACAGAGCCTCGATCCACAGGCCGGGCGTCTTGTGAAGGCGGTGTACTTCAAGGTGCCCTCGGCGGCGCACGGCGCGGCGCAAGCCACGGCGTCGGGCCGTCTGCTACTGGTGATTCATCACCTTGCCGTCGACGGAGTGTCGTGGCGCGTCCTGTTGGCCGATCTTCAGGAAGCCTACGCGGCGACACTCACGCGCAAGCTGCCGTTGCTCGGTCCGAGTACGCCGTGGAGCGTCTGGGCGGATGCCCAGCGCAAAGCCATTGGCGATAGCCGGGTGACCGCGGCGTTGCACGCGTGGCAAAACGCGCTGACCGGCGCCGCGCCGGGACTGTCCGCACCATGCGGCACATCCGCGTCGAGTCGCCAGATCGATTGGCGCCTCGACGCCACTGCGACCGCTGCGTTGCGCCATGCCGCACCACGTGCGTACCGGCTCGGCATCGACGAGCTGTTGCTAACCGCGCTCACTCGCACGCTGGCTAACGCATTGGGTAGCAACGGCGTGCTGCTCGCGCTGGAGGGGCATGGTCGCGAATCGCAGACTGTATTGGGCACGCGCGAACGCGGTGTCCCAGGTATGGACCTGAGCCGCACGGTCGGCTGGTTCACGACGCGCTATCCGGTCTGGCTGTCCGCGCAACCCGAAGCGGACGACGCGGCCGCGCTCATTTCCACCAAGGAACGGCTACGCTCGCTGCCGGACGACGGCGTTTCATGGGGCTGGCTGCAGGCCTATGGAACCGCAGCCGTACGTGATGCCCTCGCTGGTTTGCCTATGCCGCGCGTCAGTTTCAACTACCTGGGCCAGTTCGATCAAAGTCTCGGCGCCGATGGCCCGTTTGGTTTTGCGAACGAACCGGCGGGCGACCCGCAGCCGGACGACGAACCGCTCGGCTACGCGCTCGATCTGAACGGCATGATTGTCGGCGACTGCCTGTCGCTCAGTTGGCGCTACGACCCGGCGGTACTCGCGCAAGCGGACGTCGAGGCGTTGCTGGCGACGTTCGACCGCGAAGTCGCGAACCTCGTTGCGCATTGCACCGTCGCGACGCCGCGCGTGAGCGCTTCGGATGTCCCTCTCGCCGCGCTCACGCAGAGTGAACTCGACGCGCTTGGCTTGCCGCTCGCGACGATCGAAGATCTCTATCCCGCCACGCCGCTGCAGCAGGGCCTGATTTTCCACACCCTGATGGAGCCAGGTGCGTACCTGAATCGTAAGCGCTTGACGCTGCGCGGCGCGCTCGACGTCGACGCAATGCGTGCGGCGTGGCGCACGGTTGTCGCACGTCACGCGGTTTTGCGTACGCGCTTCGTGCGTGCGCATGGCGGCGCGATGCTGCAGGCCGTGTATGCCGAGGTGCCGGAGCCATTTGTCGTGCACGACTGGAGCGACCGCAGCGATTACGATGAAGCGTTTGCGCACTGGTTCGAGTTCGAAGCGCCGCATCTGATCGATCTCGACGCGGCTCCCTTGATGCACGTCGCGCTGATCAAACGGCCCGATGGCGCACACGATCTGGCATGGATCAATCACCACGTACTCTCCGATGGCTGGAGCAGCGCACAGTTGCTTGGCGAACTGAGTCGCGCCTACCACGCGGCCAGCCGCGGTGAAACGCCACTACTCGATCCCGTCGTACCGTATCGTTCGTACCTCGAATGGCTGCGCGAGCAACCTGATGCAGGTACATGGTGGCGTACCAGGCTGGCACGCGTCGACCGTCCGGCGCTGCTGCTCGATAGCGTGCCGTCGCTGCCGGCGACTCGTACGTCGCGTACGTCGCGCGGCACGTACGCGCGCGCTGCATTTGGCCAACGCGCGCAGACGCTCGACGTTGCACTGAGCGCCGCGCTCGCGCAGGCCGCGCAAAGTTACGGCGTGACGCTCAATACGTTGATTCAGGGCGCCTGGGCGCTGGTGCTGGCACGTTTCGGCAACCGTCGTCAGGTCAGTTTCGGGGTGACCGTGGCGGGGCGTCCGGCGGATCTTCCAGGGGCGGCGTCGATCCAGGGACTGTTTATCAATAGCCTGCCGCTGTGGGTCGATGTGCCGGCGCAGCAGCCTGTCGCCGAGTGGCTGCGCGAACTACAGACGTACAACGTCGAGTTGCGTCAGGCCGGTCATGCGCCGCTTTCGTCGATCCAGCAATGGGCGGGACCGAGCTTCGGCACGCTGTTCGACTCTCTGCTGGTGTTCGAGAACTTCCCGGTCGATCCTGCGTTGAACGACGGATCGCTGGGCTTGAGTGTCGCGTCTTCCGAGTCGTTCGAGCGCACGCACTATCCGTTGACGCTGGGCATCGTGCCCGGTGAGCGTATTGCGTTGGAGTGGAGCTGGGACGTGCAACGCATCCCGGAGACAACACTCTCCACATTGCAGAGCGCCTATGTGGATCTGCTCGCGCAGTTGGCGCGAGTTCACACTCAGGATGCCGCGCTGGGTGCGTTGCGTGTGGCTGGGCCGGGCGCGTTGAGCGGCGCGGCGACTGGCGCTGCGCCGCACGTCTATCGTCCGTTCGTCACGCGTTTTGAGGCCGCGATGCGGCAGCAACCGGATGCGCTGGCGGTGCATTGCGACGGCGCGACGCTTAGCTACTTTGAACTGAACCAGTGGGCGAACCGGATTGCTCACCGCCTGAGCGCGGCGGGCGTAACGCGGGAGGCCCGCGTCGGCGTTTGCGTCGAGCGTTCGCCCGCCCTGATCGCCGCGTTGCTGGGTGTGATGAAGGCGGGTGGCGCGTACGTGCCGCTCGATCCTGCCTATCCGCGCGAACGGTTGTGCGACATGATCGACGATGCGCAATTGACGACGCTGTTGACCGACGCGGGCACTCGCGCAATGCACGCCGAACTGTTCGCTTCGACTGTGTGCCCGGAGGTCCGGGTAGACGAGACCACGGCGGAACTGGACCACGATCGCGAGTATGCGCTGCACGCTGAGCAACTCGCCTATGTGATCTATACGTCCGGTTCGACTGGCAAGCCCAAGGGCGTCGCCATCACGCATGGCGCGCTGAGCCTGCATCTGGACGACTTCATCGCTGAGAACGGTTTGTGCGCGGAAGATCGCGTACTGCAATTTTCAACCGTCAATTTCGACTCGGCGGTGGAGCACATTTTTGCCTCACTCGCGGTGGGCGCGTCGCTCGAATTGCGCGGACCGGTGCTGTGGAGCGGCGCTGAATTCACGCGTGTGCTGCAGGAACGCCGCGTCACGGTCGCGGACTTGCCGACCGGATATTGGAAGCAGTGGGCGCAGCAACTACCTGACGATACCGCCGGGCTCGCGTTGCGTCGTGTCACGGTAGGAGGCGAAGCGTTGCCCGGTAGCGCGGTCGCGCAATGGTTCGACGGACCGCTTGCGGATATCGTCCTCGTGAATACCTATGGTCCGACTGAAGCAACCGTTACCGCGTCGGGTCAACTTGTCACAGCCGGGCATGCCGAAAATATCGCGGTGCCAGTAGGGCCGCCGTGGGCTTCGCGTATCTACCGGATCCTCGATGCGGATGGCGAGCCGGTGCCCGAAGGCGGCCTCGGCGAACTGTGCATCGGTGGTGCGACGCTGGCGCGCGGCTACCTCGGCCGAGCCGCGCAGACCGCTGAGCGTTTCGTACCTGACCCGTTGGGGGCTCACGGCTCGCGTGTTTATCGAACCGGCGATCTGTGCCGTTGGCTCGCCGACGGCAGCGTGGCGTATCTGGGCCGGCTCGACGATCAGGTGAAGGTACGCGGCTACCGGATCGAACTGGGCGAGATAGAACGTGCCCTGTGCGCGCACGCTGGCGTGAAGGAGGCGGTGGTAATCGCACGAGGCGATCACGAAGCGAAACGCCTGCTGGGTTATGTCGTTCTCGCGGACAACGCGGCCGCGATCAATGGTAGCGCGCTGCGCGAGGCGCTGACGCGCACGCTGCCGGCCTATATGGTGCCGGCGTCAATCGTGACGCTCGACGTGCTGCCGACTCTGCCGAACGGTAAGCTCGACCGCAAGGCATTGCCCGATGCAGATAGAGATAATACGGATTACATAGCACCTGAAACACCGCTTGAAAGGATGCTTGCCGATATCTGGCAGGCAGTGCTGGGCATTGAGCGGGTCAGCGCACTCGATGATTTCTTCGCGCTCGGTGGGCACTCCCTGCTGGCGCTGCAGGTGGCGGCGCGTTTGCAACGCGCGCTCGACCGGGAGGTCGCGCTGCGGATGTTGTTCGAACATCCGGTGCTGCGATCGCTTGCGTCCGCACTTGATGAGGGAGCACGCGAAACCCGTCATGCACGCAGGCTGCAGCCCTTGCTGCGCCTGGGTCGGCGCGAGACGCCGCCGACGCATGGACAAGAGCGCTTATGGTTCCTCTGGCGTCTGGCGCCCGACAACCCGGCCTACCATCTTTCATTGGCTGTGCAGATTGACGGCGAGCTCGACGTGACGGCACTGCGTAAGGCGCTCGATAGCGTGGCGCAGCGCCACGAGATGCTGCATAGCCGCTTCGAGGAACGCGACGGCGCGCCGTGGCTGATCGTCGATAAACATCTGGGCTGCGAATGGTCCGAGACGGTCTTCCCGGACGTAGACGACGCAGCCGATCCGACCGTTGCTGCGTGGCTGCGCGATGGTGCCTCCAGATCATTCGATCTCGCACGCGGCCCTGTGCTGCGCGCGCAACTGGCGCGCCTTGGCGGTGGCTCACACGTGTTCGGGCTGGTGGTGCATCACATTGCCGCCGACGGCTGGTCGATGAATCTGTTGATCGACGAATTGCTGAGTGCCTATGCGGCGCATCGCGCCGGTCGCGCACCGGCGTTTGCGCCGCTGCCGGTCCAGTACGCGGACTTCGCCGCCTGGCAGCGCGAGACGCTCGACGCCACCGCACTCGAACAGCAGCTCGACTATTGGCGCATGCGTCTCGGTGACGAACAGCCGGTGCTCGAATTGCCGACGGATCGCCCACGTCCTGCGCTGCGCAGCTCGGACGGCGGACAGGTCGAAGGCGTGCTTGACAAGCCGCTCGCCGACGCGCTGGAAGGCTTCGCTCTTCGGCACGACGCGACGTTGTTTATGACGCTGCTAGCGGCATTCCATGCGTTGCTGCACCGCTATGGCGGCCAGCGCGACATCCGCGTTGGGATTCCGCTGTCGGGCCGGGAGCAACTGGAGATCGAGCCGTTGATTGGCTTCTTCGTCAACACGGCGGTGATCCGTTCGGACCTCACGGGCTCGCTGCCGTTCGACGCATTGCTCGAGCAAGTGAAGCAGAGGGTGTTGGAGGCGCAGGCCAATCAGGATGTCCCGTTTGCACAGATCGTCGATGCGCTGCAGCCGGCGCGCGCGGCAAATCACACGCCGCTCTTCCAGGCAATGTTCAATCTCGACGTGCCGGCGGGTCCGCTCGACCAGCACGCCGGAACGGCGCTGCAGTTGCGGCCGCTGGGTGATCAACGCACGGCTGCGCAGTTCGACCTGACGCTCAACGTATCGACTACCGAGCGGTTGAGCTTGTCCTTCAGCTATACGACGGATCTGTTCGAGCGCGCCACGGTCGAACGTTTGATGCGCGATTACGTGTGCATGTTGACGCAACTGGTGGGCGAGGAAACGGCAAGCGCGCCACGGTTGCGAGACTTTGCGCTCGAAGCACGGTCTGTCGCGCAACGCGGTGCGAGCGAACCCCCTGTTTTGACGGTGCCATTTGTGCCGGTGCACGCTCGCATTGCTGAACAGGCATCGGGCTCTCCCGATGCGATCGCGCTGCGATGTGACGGTGCGACGCTCAGTTATCAGCAACTCGATCAGCGGGCAACGCGACTCGCGCGGCGGCTTCTTCGCTGCGGCGTTACGGCGGAAGCGCGCGTAGGTGTGTGCGTATCCCGTTCGCCGCAGATGGTCGTGGCGATACTTGCCGTGCTAAAGACCGGTGCCGCCTATGTGCCGCTCGATCCGGCCTATCCGGCGGCGCATCTGGCCGGCATGATCGACGACGCGCTGCTGACATGCACACTCGTCGATGCCGCGGGACGCGAGCGTCTGGCGGACATCGGGGGAGATCATATCCTCGTCGGGGCCGACGGCGGCGCAGACGGTCAGGATCAAACCGAAGTGGAACACGATGCTGCGTTCGCAGACGCGAACGCAGCCGGGCAGCATGTTTGCCCCCTGTCGTCTGCACCGGTTCGAGCCGAGCAGCTCGCCTATGTGATCTATACCTCGGGATCGACAGGCAAACCGAAGGGCGTTGCCATCACACACGGCGCGCTCGCGCGTTTCCTCTCCAGCATGCAAGCTCGCCTTGCGCTGAATGTTGACGACGTCTGGCTCGCCGTCACCACGCTGTCTTTCGACATCGCTGCGCTCGAGCTGTATCTCCCGTTGCTTGCAGGTGCCACGATCGAACTCGCGACGCGGGAAACCGTCGCCGATGGCCGTCGCCTCGCCGCGCTCGTCGACGCGTCTCACGCGAGCGTCATGCAGGCGACGCCGATGGGTTGGCGTGTTCTGCTCGATGGCGGCTGGCAGGGTCGACCGGGCACGGGCACGCCGATGCGCGCCTTGTGCGGCGGCGAGGCGCTGCCGGCGGATCTCGCCGACGCGTTGCAGACGCGCGGCGTGCAGCTATGGAATATGTATGGCCCGACCGAAACGACGATCTGGTCGAGCGCCGCGCGGCTCGATGCCGCCGGCGCACCGATTGCGCTCGGCGCACCGCTCGAATATACGACGCTGATGGTGCTCGACGCCGACGGTAATCCGGTGCCGGACAACGGCATCGGCGAGTTGTGCATTGGCGGCGCCAATCTCGCACGCGGTTATACGCGGCGCGCCGGACTGACCGCCGAGCGCTTCCTGCCAGACCCGCATGGCGCACCAGGCGCACGTCTGTACCGAACCGGCGACTTATGCCGGATACGCGGCGACGGACAACTGGAGTACCTGGGCCGGGCCGATCAGCAGGTGAAGCTGCGCGGCTTCCGGATCGAACTGGGCGAAACCGAAGCGGCATTGCGCACGCTTGATGGCGTCGCCGACGCGGCGTGCCAGATACAGGGCGAGGGTACGTCGCGGCGCCTCGTTGCATTCATAACCGGCGAGGCCGATCCGGCGGAGTTGCGCCCGCTGCTGGCGAACCGGCTGCCCGCGCAGCAGGTGCCTGCGCAGATAGCGCGGCTCGAAGTGCTGCCACTGACGTCGAACGGTAAGCTGAACCGCAAGGCACTCCCGTTGCTGATATCCGGGACGACGGACGCGTATCGCCCGCCTGTCACGCCTACGGAGGTCCTGCTCTGCCGGACCTGCAGCGAGGTGCTGGGCGTGGCACAGGTTGGGCTCGATGACGATTTCTTTGCGCTAGGCGGACATTCGCTGCTCGCTGTGCGGGTGGCGTCGCGTGTCGGCGAGGCGCTCGGCCGGAAGATCGAACTGGGACTGCTGTTTGCGCATCCATCGCTCGTCGAGGTAGCCGCACAACTGGATCGCAGTGCCGCCGCGGATGGCGATGGGGCGGACACGCTCGATGCGTTGCAAGATCTGATGGATTCCTTATGAACAGACTGCTCACGAGCGCAATAGTCGGCATCGTCACGCAACTCGCTTGGCGGAAAGCGTGGGAAGTTTGGGAAACGTGGGATTCGCAGAACTTGCCGAATTCGCAGAAAAACAGGAAACGATGAACGTGACGGATCACTCTTTCTCTGCGCCCGGTGTAAAAGACGCACCCGCAGCGCCCAATGCATCGCCGGCCGCGGTTCGCCGGCCCGACGCATTGCGTCTCGCGCAGCAGTACGCGGCGCTTCCGGAAGACAGGCGCGCACTGTTTCGCGCCCGCGCACGGGCTCAGGGGCTCGACGTAGACACGCTGCCGGTTGTTCCGCTTTCGCCGAGACCGGCTCGCTTTCCGCTGTTGTTTGCACAGGAGCGGTTGTGGTTTCTGTGGTGTCTCGATCCGCATCACGCGGGTTATCACATCACGCACACGCTGCGGCTGACAGATGCTCTCGATGTTGACGCGTTACATCGCGCATTGCGCCAACTGGTGCGCCGGCACGAAGCGCTCACGCTGCGTTTCGATGCAGAAGAAGGAGTGCCGACGCAATATCCGGCACCCGATGCCAGCTATGGTTTCGTGCAGCGGAGCCTGGCGGACGACGGCGCGACACTCGCCGAGGCGCTACGCGATTTCGCCTGCGAACCGTTCGATCTCGTCAATGGTCCGGTGCTGCGGGTCGCACTGCTCGAGACGGGTGGGCAGGGCTGCGTTCTGCAGTTCGTCGTGCATCACATCGTCGCCGATGCGTGGTCGATGGATGTGCTGTTCCGCGATCTGCTGGCGTTTTATCACGGCGCGGATGACCTGCCGCCATTGCCTGTGCAACTGGCAGACGTCGCATTGTGGCAGCGGGAGTGGTCCTCCAACGATCTGCTCGAGCGGCAGATTGGTTATTGGCGCGACCGGCTCCGCGGTGCACCTGCCGCGCTTACGTTACCGCGCGACGTGCCGCCGCGCGCGAGCCGTTCACATGACGGCGGCCTCGTCCGGCTGTCGATTCCCGCTGCGCTGGCCGAGCCACTGCGTGAGATTGCGCGTAGCCGGCGCACGACGCTCTTTACGGTGATGCTGGCGGTGTTCGATGTGCTGCTGCACCGCTATTCGGGGCAGCGCACGATTGTGGTCGGCGTGCCCACCGCAGGGCGCGGGCGTACCGAGCTAGAAGGGCTGGTTGGCTTCTTCGTCAACACGTTGATCGTACGCGCGGACCTCGCCGGCGGACAGCCGTTCGATGCACTGCTGCGCACCGTCCATGAGCGCGTCCTCGAAGCGCAGGCCCATCAGGATGTGCCTTTTGCGCGGCTTGTCGAGGCGCTTGCAATCGAGCGCGACCTCGATAGCTCGCCACTGTTTCAGGTGATGTTCGACCTTGCGGCCGATGCCGCTGATACGACTCAGGCGCAGTCCGCCAAGGGCGCCGGTAGTGGCGCTCTCGCGATCGAGTCGATACTCGACGTTGCGCTGACTGCGCGCTTCGATCTCGCGTTGAATGCACAGGATCGCGGGCCGGGTGGCAAGTTACAGCTTGCGTTGACCTATTCACGCGACCGCTTTGTCGAAGCGACCGCGCAGCGCATGCTCGACGACTATGTCGAGCTGCTCGAACAGGTCGTGGCGGAGCCGCAGCGCAACGTGGGCGATCTGGCGGTGCGCCGAGGCATTGGCGACCCCGTGCGGAACGGCGCATGCGGTGGCAGGATCAGCACTGCGACCGATATCGTACGAGTAGCAGTGGATGGCACCTCGCCGGACGTTCCTCGCGGTCCCTTTGTCGCCGCACACCAGCGGATCGCCCAACGTGCGCGTCAGTGTCCGACTCATGTCGCGCTGCGCTGCGGGGGTGAAGCGTTGACGTACGCTACGCTCGACGCGTGGGCTGAGCGCATCGCGCTCGCGTTGCGCGCAGACGGCATCGTTGCGGGCGAACGCATTGGCTTGCTGCTCGA
>Ga0302305_1001018_pt1 | contig 16361 bp, 13 predicted proteins | sample III_Palsa_E2_3_FD_198764 | JGI IMG/M metagenome (GOLD analysis project Ga0302305, IMG submission 198764) | Peat permafrost microbial communities from Stordalen Mire near Abisko, Sweden - III_Palsa_E2_3 | ecosystem: Environmental > Terrestrial > Soil > Palsa > Peat permafrost | place: Sweden... | reverse complement strand
CGCGCCGCCGATGACGATGTGGTGCGAGCCCCACGCGTGGTCCGTCCCCGTATTCGAGTTCGGCTGGAACGTTCTCGCAAAGTCCGACATCGTGAACGCCGTGACTTCGTTCGCAATGCCCATCTCCTGCGTCGCCTGATAGAACGCTGCCAGCGCCGGGCTGATGCCCGCAAGCAAGCTGGCTTGTAACGTCAGTTGGTCCGAGTGCGTATCGAAGTTGCCGATGCCGCAAAAGAATATCTGCCGCTGCACCCCAAGCGCCGCCCTCACTTGGATAATCTCAGCCACCTGCTGCAACTGCGCGGCCAGGCCGTTGTTGGCTGGGAAGACCGTCTTAAGCGGCGTCACCGACTTGGTTGCAGCCGTCAGGATCGCGGAGTAGCTATAGGCGTTCGAGGTAATACTGTCGTCCGCGGTAACCAGCGAGACGCCGGAATTGAATGTAATCAGCGCCTGCGCCGCAGCCTGCCTCGCGCCGCACTCAGAACCCTCCGAGCAGGAAGCGCCACCGAGATTCCCAGGCGACACCGAGACCGGTGTGGTCGACATACCATTGCAGAAGAGCGTATCGCCATCCACCGAAGTAATCATCGGGATCGTCGCCGAGGCGTTATATGGCCCAGTGAGCACGTCCGAGATACGCCCCGCCCAACCGGTCGGAACCGAGCCGTCGGATGCGGCGTTCTGCCACTCCTCCTGCTGGTCAGGGTGCGAGAACAGATTCGCCGGCACGACTCCACCGCCAAGATACTGCGACCGGTTGATCGGCTGCGTCAGCGTCCCCACATTCGCTACCAGCGCTGCGGCACCGGAGTTGAACAGTGACTGCACATCCGGAAGGCTCGGATGCAGCGCGAAGTTTGGCAACGGCGTCAGCGGTAGCAATGTATTCTGCGGGAGCGCAAGACCCGCGCGGATGCTCGCATAATTCGCATAGCCCTTCGTATCGAACGGCACCAGCATGTTGTTCGCATCGTTACCGCCAAAGAGAAAGACGCACACGAGAGCCTTGTAGTCCGTGCTGCCCGACTGCGCCAGCGCGTTGAGGGCACCGAAGGGCCGGAGGCCGGCGATATTGCCGGCAGCTGCTAATGAAGCGTACTTGATAAAACCGCGACGATGAACATGCATGGCAAAGGGCCCTCAGCTTACGAACTAATGAATGACTTTGTATTGCGACGACGTAATAACGAGATAGGCCGCTACGCGCACACGCTGTGCGTTCGAGGTCAGCGGCGTGATGGCGTTGACGATCGTGGTCTGCATGTTCGCGGGCATCTGCGAGTGCATAAATAACCCCGAAAGCGCCTGCACCAAGCTGGTAGGGTTCGCCGCCAGTACACCAAGCGTGCTCGTGTTCGAAAGATCGACCGTAAAGCTCGTAATCTTGTTGTTGACAATCGAATCAGCCAGCGACAGCCGCAACGTCGCGGTCGCAGTATTCTCAATCCCGAACTCCGGCGCATTCACCGTCGTCGAAGGAATCACATAGTCCGGCGGAAAGAAGTTGAATACCGAGTTAGCACGATAGGGCCGTTCGCTCAGGTTATTGCTGTAGTTTGAAAGCGATTCATAGCTGCCATTGACATCGGTATTGATAAATCCAAGCCCGCGAATCATCGCAGTGATAAACAGAATCGGCTCACGAAGATGTCCACCGTCGAAGCTCGCATTCGTATCGCCTGCGCGAGCCTCCTGATCGGTCAGGATGCCATTGATGACCGCCTGCATGTTGCCGCGAACACCGCTTCCGTCGTTTGCAAATATCGCGGCGATGCGCGAGACATAAGCCGCACTGGGTGTGCTCGTCACCAGATGCTGGATGAGTTGCTTGCACACAAACGGGCCGACGTTAGGATGGTTGAAGACGTTGGTCAACGCCTGCGTCAGGTCCTGTTGCGCGGTTTGCCCGGCGGGAAGCACCGTGCCGTTGAGCAGGATCTTGCTGGTTGTGTCATGCGCGCTGGCTACAGCAGCCATGGGGTCCGCGTAGTCGGCGGTGTTGTTCGGAAACTTTGTTGGTGAGCCACCACCAGCTACAGCATATGTCCAGCCAGTGAAAGCTCGGGCAAAGGCCTGCACCTGCAACTCAGTATAAGGTTGCACCGGATTGCCGGAGCTATCCAGCTGCAACGTGCCATCCTGGTTGAGCATGGCAGTACCCAGCGTGAAGAGCTGCATGTTCTCCCGCGGGAAGTTCTCATTGGCGATCTGGCCTGGCGCAGGGGCGGCGCTATTCAGCATGTTCAGATATCCGCCCATGGCCGGCGAGAGTGCCACATCCTTCATGATGGTGTAGAAGTTAGTGAAGGCATCGTTGGCCAGTGCGTTGTGAAATTGCGGAATCGCCTGACCCGGAATAGATTGCGTTGAGACGACGAACATCTGAGAGAGCGCGAACGCTACCCGCTGCCGTAGTTGGTCAGGCCCGGTAATCGCGGCAGTCCACCACTCCGATTCCGCACAAGGATAAGCCGTGTTGTTGCCCAAACAGACAGCAGGAAGTGGGTTCGTAGGGATGGCAGCAAGCGTTGATGTTGGTTCGGAGAACTGCTCCTTCAGATAGGCGTTCAACCCAATCTGCTGCACATGCTGAATCGTGCCGGTGGTCGGTCCAAACGTCGTTTGGTCGAGAATTCGCGCAGCCGCCGTGGCTGTGGTCGCATAGAACGTTATAGGCAGTGATAGGCTCGCCGAGGTGCTGCCACCGGGGTCCGGATTAGTCACCGCAACAGTCACATTGGTCGCTCCGGAGGCCACAGCAACAGTCGCCTGCAACTCCGTTGCCGAGATATAGGTTGTAGCCTGCCCCACACCCGCAGCTTGCAGTACCGAGGTCGGGACAAACCCAGAGCCGAGGATGTCTATGGCATAACTCAAGGAACTTCCAATCTGAGTAGCCGTGCCGCCTGTCAATATCGGAACAGGGTTTTGCAAGTTTGTTGAGGCCGAACCCGATGCGCTTGAAGATGCCACACTTATCGCGGAGATCGTGACTGTGGCCGAAGCGGGCATCGTTGCGGGGGCGGTGTATAAACCTGTTGTCGCAATAGTGCCGGATGCCGCGTTCCCTGCCACGACACCATTCACCTCCCACGTCACATTCTGGTTCGTGGTGTTGCTGACAGTGGCCGTAAACTTGGTACTGGCGCCCAGCCGAACGCTCGAAGCACCGGCAACGCTTACCGTTACATTCGGGCTAGTGGAAGTCCCCGTCGTACCGTTGGAGCAGCCGGTGAAGAACCCGAGCAACGTAGCGGAAGCGAGCAAAAAACCGACGCGAACGCGCCGTAGCGGAGTATTCATGGGGCCCTCCACGCTCACGCCGATTTCCGCGGCAACGAGTCGTGCGCCAATCGTTTCTGGCAGACATCTGAGTAAACCCCGCACTGGAACTTTGTTGCGAAGATTCTGAAACTATTTTTGGACCATGATCGTCTAGCGTTGTTTTTATGAAGAACTACCGCGAAAATAGGCGCATCAACCTACTCGCCGGAAGGTCGGGCGTGAGGAAGTTCCGCTGGCTTCCGTTTGCTCGAGCCACCGCTTCGGCGGCCAATCTGCCGCTGCGAACCGCACCCTCCATCGTCGAAGGCCACCCGGTGCGCGTCCAATCGCCCGCAAGATACAGCCCCGCAAGCTCAGTCGCTGCCTGCGGCCTACAGCGGTCCAGCCCCGGAACAACCGAGAACGTCGCACGTGCTTCCTTCAGAACGCCCGACTTCAGCAACGTAGCTCCGCGCACCGCTGGGAAGAACTGTGCAAGCTCTTCGAGCGCCGAAGAAAGTATCTGCTCACGAGACATCCGCAACTCAGCGAAAGACGCGCTGATAACAAGCTCCAGATACTGCCCCGTCTCTTCGATAGCACCAGGCTCATCGCGACGAATACGCGACTTGTTGAAGACCCACTGAATGCGCGTATCCAGGAACGCGGCGTGGTCGAGTGACGTGATCTCGCGATCAAACCACAGATGGATAGTTGTAATCGGCGCGTGCATGAAGCGGCTGAAGTCCAGCCTGAGACTTCCGCGATCCTGCTCAGGGAGCGTACTAATCAAACGAGCTGTTTGCTCAAATGGAAGTGCAAGAATCATCTGCGAGGCGACATACAAAGAGCCATCCGATGCGGTGGCCTGCCAGCTTCCATCGTTCAGCCGCGCGAAGCTGTCAATGCTGGTGCGCAGATGCATCGCAGTTCCCTGCTGCTCCGCCAAAGTGGCAACAGCAGCATAGAACTCCGACATTGGCTGTGTTGGAATCCCAAGCCGCCCACCCTTGGCGGACTTCAGAAACGACTCATAGAACACCTGCCCGGCATAACGCGTCGAACAGCGCTCGAACGAGTCGTTCAATGCCCCAACAATCACTGGCTCCCAGAAGTGCCGGATCGCGCGCTCGGTCTGCTTCGTGCGCACGAGCCATGCAGAGAACGGTTCGTCGTCCGTCGCCGGATAACCACGCATAAACTCAAGCAGCCCAAGCGCAATGCGCGCCTTATCAGCCGCAGAAAGCATCGAAGTACGCAGAAAGCTAAGCGATGAATGCCCCGGAGCAGGCAGAAAGCCCGCGCCAATATCGCTCCGTCGCGGCGGCGCACCGGGCTCGAGAAACGTAACGTCGTCGTACCAGCGAATATGCCTGTCCGCGCCGGAGAGCTTGCAAAGGTCCACAAGGTTCGTGCAGCAACCAAGCAGCACATGCTGCGAATCGATCACCTCATCCAATGCCGGATGCGGATAAGAGTAGGCCCGCCCGCCGACATACGGCTTACGCTCCAGCAGTGTAACCTTCGCGCCCGCACCTGACAACGCAACGGCCGCAGCAAGCCCAGAGAGTCCGGCCCCAACGATCAACACATCGCTCTGTGTCTGTGTGCTCATCCGAAGAAGCGCGCCTTCGCCGACTCCAGAACACCACCTGCAAGAATAGCCAGCTTCTGCGCCGTCGGCACCGACACACGTTCCCGAAAGACCGCCGCAGGATCAGCGGCGATGCGATCAAGCAGCCCATGATAGATACGAACCAGCACCCGCATCGCAGAACGCGAGTCCACGTCGAGCAATGGAATCAACTCGCCAGAGCTGCGATAGAGCGCCTGCGCATGCTTCTCCAACCCACGCAGCAAAGCCAGATCAGCCGCATCCGGTGCCACGCCTTCAGTGACAGCCAATAGATGTGACGGCTCAATTTTGTGCTCGTTGAGCAGATCGGCGGAGATATAGATCCTTCCCCGCTCCGCATCCTCACGCACATCACGAAGGATATTGGTCAACTGAAACGCAACGCCCGTATCGACGGCAAGCTGCTCTGCGCGACGATCCTGATAGCCAAAGATGCGTATGCAAACCAGACCTACGACCGACGCCACAAGATAGCAATAATGATGCAGGGCCGCGAAGTTCTCATAGACCTGCAACTCGCGTGCACCACCAGCCGGATCCTGCACTGTGATGTTAAACACACCCTCCGGCTTCGGGTTAAGATCAAGCGTCGTACCTGCAACAAGTTGCTCGAGCAGATCATCCGGAATCGAGAACCGCTGCTGCGTATCCTTGAGCGCCACAAACACGGGATCGTTCGTCGGCGAACTCCGCGAAGCTCTCCACTCCGCAGTCCACACAGCCATCGCCTCACGACGCGCCTCCAGCGACATCGACTCATCATCCGCAAGATCATCAGCCTTGCGCATGAACGCATAGACCGCACACATTGCATCAGACTTATGCGGCGGCAGCACGCGAAACGCATAGTAAAAATTCTTGGCCTCGCGCTTGGCAATAGCTCGGCAAGCCGCGTAAGCCGCCACGATCTTTAGCTGATTCGCGCTCATCAACCCACCTCCTGCACACGTCGCCGTGCGGGCCGCAACATCGCGCCTACCTTGCCCAGCAGCGCCCCACCCAGCAACCGCAGCTTCGCTTCCTTCGTTACCACTGGACGCGCACGCAGCGTGTCGTACCCCTGCGCCGCGATGGCATCCAGAATCGCAAATCCACCTTTGACGAATAACGAAAGCGTTGCCGCAAGATCACGATCCACCAGCGACACAATCCGTTGCCCCCGAGTCAGCCGAGCTCGCGCATCATCGACCAGGAACTGCATCATCACGCGAAACTCCGCATCGAACCGCCGCTCATGAATCTGTTCATCGGTCACACCAAAGCGCCGCATCGCATCCGCCGGAATATACCGCCGTCCCCGCGCATCATCTTCAACAACATCCTGATAAAAATTCGCCAACTGCAGCCCCGTGCAGATATCGTCCGATAGCTGAAACAGCTCCTCTGAACGATAGCCGCTGACTAGCAACACCAAACGCCCAACGGGATTAGCAGAGTACCGCGAGTACGCTTCAAGGCTCTCCAACGACTCGTGATGCGTATGACTCTGATCCTGCTCGAATGCGCTGATCAAATCATCGAACGGTTCTATCGGCAGGCTACACGCGACGATCGTAGGCTGTAGCGCCACAAACACCGGATGTCGCGATAACTCCGGCTCCTCAAAGCACTCGTGCAACATCGCTCGCCATTGCGCCAGCAGCCGTGTCGCCGTCGCCGTATCCGCTATCTCATCCCCGAGATCATCCGACGTCCTGCAAAACGCATACACACTATGGAAGTGTGGCCGCAGCGCCGCCGGCAAAAAGAATGTCGCCACATGAAAGTTCTCATAGTGCGTCGTCGCCAGATGCTTACACCACGCCTGCGCTTCCGCCAGCGATGGCCGCACCGCCGGCGTTAGATAAATCTCTGGCGCTCCAATCAGCTTGTCGTCGACAGCGATCACGCAGCAACCTCTTTCGCGATCACCCGATGCGGAAAGATCGCCGTCTTGATCTCCGGCACAACACCCTCCGCTGGCCGCACCAACATCCGCTCGAAGACCTCCGGCACCTCATCCAGCGTCGCCTCGCCCGTCAGAAATGCCGCGCAATCAAACCGCCCGGAGCACAGCAGATCGAACGCCGCCCGAGCCGTCGACGGCGTGTGGTGAAAGCTCGCTTTTAGCGTCAGATCCGAGTAGTGCAGCAGATTCGTATCGAACGCCACAGTCGTCCCCGCCGGCGGCCCGCCAAACAGATTGATAAGTCCACCCTTGCGTGCCATCTGTACCGCCCACTGCCAGGCCTCAGGAGTAGCCACCGCCTCAATCACAATATCCGCGCCGCGCCCCTCAGGCGTCAGGGCCCGCGCCGCGGCAATCGGGTCCGCAACCTCCGCCAGTCGCACCACCTGCTCCGCCCCAAATCTCTTCGCCATCGCCACCTGGTCGCTGCGCTTTACTACCGCAATGACATGCAACCCCGCCAGCGACGCCGCATGGATAAAAAGCAGCCCAATCGGCCCCGCTCCCAGCACAATCACCGTCTGCCCCGCCATCGCCTGCGACTCCTCCAGCCCGCGCATCACGCAGGCCAGCGGTTCCGTCAGCGCAGCATGCTCAAACAACATCCCCGCCGGCAGCGTCAGCGTATTCTTCTCCACGATGCGCGCCGGCACCCGGATGTACTCCGCATAAGCCCCGTTGTTGAACAGCAGATCGTCGCAAAGATTCTGCTGTCCATGGCGGCAGAAAAAGCACGCATCGCAGGGCGCAGAGTTCAGCGGAACCACGCGGTCGCCCAGTGCAAACTTCGTCACACCCTCACCCACTTCAAGCACCGTCCCGGCCAGTTCGTGGCCAAACAGCCGGTTCAGGGTCAACATCTTCGCATGGTATCCCCGCCGAAAGACCTTCAGGTCGGTCCCGCAGGTCAGCGCAGCATCAACGCGCAACACCAGCTCGCCTGGCCCTGCTACGGGTAGCTCGACCTGCTCAACCTTCAAATTTTCCCGCGCATGCAGCACTGCGGCTTTCATCGTGGCCATCTCTCTATTTTCTCACTGAGCGGCCGTTCCGCCAGTATCGGAAATCGCCCGTACCTTTAAGAGGCTTCGACATCCGTCGCGCATCTGATAGTCTGTGCCACAGCGAGCCGCATGAGCCTTTTCTCCCCAGAAGCCTACGCCAAGAGCGCCGTTGCATCCGTGCAGGAGTATTCCCTCCTGGCCGGTCGTGCGCTCGGCGATATCTTCTCCAAACCCCGCTACATCGCCGATACCTTCACCCAGATGGACTCCATCGGCTTCGGAAGCCTGCCCATCGTCGTTCTCACCGGCTTTTTCACAGGCTGTGTCCTCGCTTTACAAGCCGCCGTCTCGCTCAAGGAGTTTGGCGCCGTCGGCATGACCGGTCGCCTCGTCGCACTCTCCATGGTCAAAGAGCTCGGCCCCGTTCTCACCGGCCTCATGGTCTCCGGCCGCAACGCCTCCGGTATGGCCTCCGAACTCGGATCCATGAAGGTCTCCGAGCAGATCGATGCCATGCGCGCCCTCGGCACCGATCCCATCCGCAAGCTCGTCACCCCGCGCATTGTGGCGACGGTCTTCATGCTCTTCTTCCTCACCATCATCTCGGACGCTATGGGCACCGCCGGGGGCGCCCTCATCGCGGTCACGCTCCTGCACCTTAACGGCCCAGCCTTCTTCCACACCGCCTACATGTCGCTGGCCTACGGTGACGTTGTCGAAGGCCTCACCAAACCGCTTTTCTCCGGCTTCATCATCGCCAGTATTGGCTGCTATTACGGTCTCACCACCACCGGCGGAACACGTGGCGTGGGCCGCGCCACCACACAAGCGGTCGTTGTCTCCTCGGTCCTCATCATCCTCTGTGACTTCCTCGTAACCCAGCTTATGATCGGCATCTTCGGAAGGTAGATCCATGGCCACCTCCAGCCCAGTATTTGAACGCGAGCCGATCGTTCTCCCCGAAGGCACACCGCTCGTCGAGTTCAAAGACGTCTCCATCGGCTTTGAAGACCACACCGTCCTCCACGAAGTCTCCTTCACCGTAGCCCGCGGCGAAACCCGCATCATCCTCGGTCCCGCCGGCGGCGGCAAAAGCACGCTGATGAAGCTCACAAACGGCCTGCTCCTGCCTGACAGCGGCGAAATCTCCGTTTTCGGCCGGAATCTCGCGGAGATGTCCGAACGCGAGATCTTTGCCCTCCGCGCCCACGTCGGCATGGTCTTCCAGGAAAGCGCCCTCTTCGATTCCCTCGACGTCGAAGACAACGTCGCCTATCGCTTGCACGAAGACCACGTTCCAGAAGACGAAGTGCACACGCGCGTGGTCGAGGCCCTCCGCTTCGTCGAACTCGAAAAGGCCATCGACAAATTCCCCTCCGAGCTCTCCGGCGGCATGCGCCGCCGCGTCTCCATTGCCCGCGCCATCATCACCAAGCCCGACCTCATCCTCTACGACTCCCCCACCGGCGGCCTCGACCCCATCACCTCCACCACCATCATCGAGCTGGTCGTAAAGCAGCGCGACGTCTCCAAGGCCACCTCTCTTCTCATCACTCACCGCCTACAGGATGCTTTCACCCTCGCCACCCACTGCTGGGACCCCAACACCAACCACATGGCAAAGATCGCCGACGGCAGCCTAGACCCGAACACAAAATTCCTCGTCCTCAACGAAGGCAAGGTAGTCTTCGACGGCACCACCCGCGAACTCACCCACTCCACCGACCCCTGGCTAAAGGCTTATCTCGAGTAGCCGCCGCTTCCCCGCACGACGATAGCACCGCAAGAAACGTCAAGAATACCGGACAAATTTGGATAAACTCTGTCCTATGAGTTCCGGCCCTACATCCTCAATCTCGTCCCAGGAGATGATTCCACTGCTCATGGACGTCCAGCAGAATCTGGATCGAGAGTTGGATCTGCACTCTCTGGCCACGAAATACGGCTACTCCCCGTTTCACTTCCAGCGGCTGTTTTCCAGTGCGATGGGCGAAACGCCGAAGAAATACGTCGACAGGCTTCGACTGGAAAAGGCCGCCTACAAGCTGCAGATCACGGACGAGCCTATCTTTGATGTCTGCCTCTCGGTCGGCTTCAAAAACCATGAGACGTTTACACGCGCCTTCCGCCGATACTTTGGCACCTCGCCGCGCGACTGCCGCAAAAACGCCAAAGTCCTGCAAATCCGCCGGCTTGAGGCCAACCGTTCCTTCCGTGGCGATGGTTGTGGACTCTCGGAAGTAAAATCCGAATCGCTCCGTCCCACGTACCTCCTGTCCGTTCTGCACGTCGGAGCCTACTCCGAGATTCCTGCGCCTTTCACCAAAGACGATCGCATCTGGAACAATTTGGTTGATTGGGCCAAACGCCACAACGTCCCATATCGCCCAATACCGTTCAGCTTCTATCACGACGATCCAACTGTCACACCAGGAACGGCGCAGCGAACGGACGCCTGCATTCCCATCGATGCCATCGCCAAAGGCACGCGAACCATCCGGTGCATCGAGTTTGCGGGAGGAGAGTACGCCGTAACGGAGCACAGCGGACCCTACTCCACGCTGATTCAAGGCTTCCGCCATGTCGCTGACGCAGTTCGTGCGTCGAAGAAATACACCTTTCGGACGGACCCAGCTCTCGCGATCGCGAGGGGTGTTCACGGGGATAAGGAATCAGTTCTCAATCGGACGGGCCTGTATCTGCCGGTGCAGAAAGTAGCCCGGAAGAGCGCACCATCTACTTAGGAATGAGAAGGAGATCCAATGATTCGCAGCATCTTGGCCGTACTCGCGGGACTTGTCGCGCTGACTATCGTTTCATTCGCAATCGAAGTGCCTGTGGACTTGCTTCTTTTGCATCTGTTCCCCAAAACACTGCCTGATGCCGCGGCGCTCGGCGGGAATCTGCCGGCCCGGCTCCTTATGGTGGCTTATACGACGTTCGCCATCGCGGTAGGCGGCTACGTCACGGCCTGGATCGCACGCCGCTCGCAGCTCATTCTCGCCGCGATCATGGGGGCCATCGAAGTGGTGTTCACGCTGTACGTCATGATCGCCGGGCCTTTCCACGAGGCGCACCCCGCGCCTCGCTGGGTCTGGATCGGCGGACTAATCCTCATGATTCCAGCAGCATGCCTCGGCGCCGCCATCCGGGCCAAGCAGACGCCAACAACTCCTGCCTGACGACCTACTTTGGGGCTCCGCTACGGACCGTGGTGCATGGTTTGATTTTGGAGAGGTGAAGGGGGTTTTGGAGGTTGGGTGGTGGGTTTGGGAGTGGGAAAGTGCGGTTTTGGCCGGCGGTGGCGGGGAACGGTCAATTGTTCCACGTGGAACAATTTGAAATCGGCAGCAATGACGCAGGTTTTCGCAGCTTTTTTGCGGTCAAGAACACGGTGGGAGGGTGTATTTTTACGGTGCCGGGAGCAGTATTTTACGGTGAAATTTTTGCCGTTACGGTCCGGCGTGAAGAGTTGGATACTAGTTTATTAGTTGCAGGGATGATGCCGACTCCCTATACGCCGACTGCCAGGGTCCGGTGGAAAAGTCCCAGGGCGAGGCCGAACATGCTTCGGGCGTGTTCGGGGTCGTAGCGGACGCCTTCGTCGCGGAGGAAGGCGTGGGCGCCGTTTACTTCGTGCCAGTTCAGGCGTGTGCCTACCTCGTTGAGGCGGGCGAGGACCTGCATGCGGCCTTCAGTGGGAATGTGGGGGTCCTGGCGGCCCCAGACCATCAGGAGCTCGCCCTTGATCTCGCCTGCGCGGGCCATCGTGTTATCCTTCATCCCCAGCCCGAGGCCGCCCTTGTGGATATCCGTTGCGTAGAAGCAGACCGCGCCCAGAACCTCCGGGTTCATCGCTGCGCGGAACGCCAGATGGCCGCCGATGCAGATTCCCATTACGCCCAGCCGACCTGTGCAGTCGGGCCGCGACGCCAAGTGCGCCAGCACGGCGCGGGCGTCGTCGTCGTAAGCCTGCACCGGTTTGGTGGTCTTTAGCGTATTGCCTACGTCGGAGCCAGCCTGATCGTAGGCCAGCACCGTCCCCAGCGGCAGGTGCTCGTGATAGATCTCCGGGATGGCGACCACATAGCCCTGTCCGGCTAGCTGTACCGCTGTGCGATGGATCGGCGCCGTCACCTGAAAGATCTCCGAGTAGAGCAGTATTCCGGGAAACTTCCCCGGTGCCGCGGGGCGGACGATGTGCGTCCGCATCTTGCCGGTGGGGGTTTCGAGGTCTACGTGTTCGGTGTCGATGACGATCATTGGGGCTCCGTGGAAATCTAGACTGGATGCATTCTATTCCGTTGGGAACGGGACAAATCGATCGGCGCAGGAGTAGGGCGTTCCTTTGGCTGGCGTACCGTTGATGGTGGCGTCCGTGCCGGTGGGAAGCTGGAGGTTGCTTCCACCGGAGCCGAAGACGACGTCCGCATGGTCGAAGGTGTAGGTGTACGGAACATCCGGGTTCGTGTTGTCCGTGAGGAAGACCCCATCGAGGTTAATCTGCGCGCGATGGTCATGATCGTAGCCATCGAAGAGAATCTTGCCGCCTCCGGAGATGCTCACGTTACGCAGCGTGATGTCGCGGAAGGTGGGCGGTGAGTTTCCTGCGACTGGACCATTTGCTGCGTAGGCAGCGGTGATATCCAGCGGGCGGCCAGAGTTCCGAATGCAGATGTCGTCGTAGACGATGTCATGCACCAGACCGCCTTTCGTGCCCATGGACTTGATACGGATGCCGGAGTCAGTGCCGTCCAGGGTGAGGTCTGTGACACGGATCTTGCTCACGCCGCCATACGTCTCGGAACCGATAGACATCCCGTGGCCCCAGTAAAAGTGGTTATGGATTACGGACATATTCGTGACGCCGCCGGCTCCCCCTTTGATGGCCACGTTGTCGTCGCCTTCCCGAAAGAAGGAGTGAGTGATCGTGATATTTTTCGAGCCATTGCCGGGATCGATGCCGTCCGTATTCCGTGAGAGAGGATGGGGAGCATTCGCGATACGATGCACGGTATCGATCTTGACGCCCCACACTGTGAAACCGTCGCCTGCGTTATAGGAGACGTGAAAGTTAGGCGAGTTCCTGAGCGTGATGCGATAGAGGGTGAAGTTGTCGGCATGGTCGGCAACGATAAGGCGGCTGACCTTTTGCCCGCCATTCTCTTTGAGAGCGTGTTCGCCGAGGTCCCACGCAGACATGGTCTTGCCGAGAATATTCTCGCCACCTCTTCCATCAATGACTCCGTCACCCATGATGCCAGCGCCCGACACATGGCTTACGGAGATCAACGGCTTACAACCTCGTCCGGGCTCTTTGCTGACGACACCGCAACTGCCTGGAGAGATCTCCAATACCTTCGGGTCGAGCGTCTCGAAGAGCGTGACGCCTTTATCCACCACAAGGGTCACTCCTTCGCGAAGCTCCAACGGACCACTGACAAATGCGTTGGATGCCCCGTGGGACTGGAGGGCAACGGCTTTTCCCTTTCCGCAACTGTCGATGGCTTTCTGAATCCGGTCTGTATCGAGCTTGCTTTCGTCCGCGGCTGACAGCGTGTTGTAGGTCCCGTCGTTGATCGAGGTAAGGTGAGCGTCAAGTTTTGTGCAGAAAGCCGGAATCACCGGTTCAGTAACCGTGCGTGTATCCTGCGCCCCTGCGGCTGCTGACAAGCAGAGTGCCAGTATCACCAGGACCGACGAGTATCGTTGCATGCGTGCTCCTTCGTACTTTGTTTCTCTAAGTGGGGTTGAAAGGGCGAGATCCGGTCCGGCCAGCGTGTCTGGTTACTACTGCAGAAGTTAGGCCGTCAGAGCAGGATGCCGGGAAACCTGCCCGGGGGCGGACGATGTACGTCCGCATCTTGCCGGTGGGGTTTCCAAGTCTATGTGCTCGTTGTCGATGACGATCATTCTGGGCTCCGGGAATTGAAACTGGATGCGACAAGGTCAAGTTTACTCTCCACGTCTGCCCAGTCATCAGAGTGTGGCGGGATATGGTGAGTAGTGGCCAGTTTGCTGAGTGCATTGGCGATCATGCGTCAGTTGAGAAGCATCACGGCCAAGAAAGATGTTTACCGTTGCCTCAGATCTTTGATATTCCTGCGGACGAGGGGCAGGAAAATTTCGTCGATGATGGAATGGATTCGAGTGGATTTCAAAGGTTTTAGTTCCATGAGCAGGTCGTGGCGCACCAGGTCAAAGGGCAGTGCGAGCACTGCCGGTGGGATGCGGTGCACATCGATCTCGCCGCGGTCGTGAGCTCGCTGGTAGATACTCCGCATGCGAGAAAGGCGCTGGTCGCCCATAATCCGGTCACGCATCTGTGTGGGGGTGAGCCTGGTGGCTTGCAGTAACCCCGATGAGGCAGCCGCCGTGACGGTTACAAAAAAGGCGGCACGGGTCTGGCCCATGCCGGTAAGCGCGGCAAGCAGGTCTCCCCGCAATGTGCCGGTGTCAGGCAGGTCGACCGGATGAAGGGCTCGATAGTGCTCAATCGCAGCGACTATAAGCTCGTCCTTATTGGGCCATCGGCGATAGAGCACTGCGATTCCCGTGCAGGCGCGTGCGGCGACCGATTCCATCGTGAGGTTGGCGAAGCCGGCCTCGACAAGCTGCTGCCAGGCTGCGTCGAGCAACTCGTCTTCCAGCCGTTGGCCGCGCCGCCGGGGGCGGACAGCGTCCAGGGTTTTCTTAGTCATAAGCCCATATTAGAGAGGCTTGCCTTCCTTATCAAGATCGCTCACAATAAGAGAGTGGCGACACTCTTATTGAGAAGCGACAAATGACCCATCAACAAACGAATGCGAACGTATTAGTGCTGATCATAGGAGCTGGCCCGACCGGGCTGACGCTGGCCTGCGAACTGGCTCGCAGCGGTGTCTCCTTCCGCCTGATCGAGGCCTCACCGGTCCCGCAGCCTGGCTCGCGCGGCAAAGGTATCCAGCCTCGCACTCTTGAGGTGTTCGATGATCTTGGTATCGTCGAACGCGTGATCGCCAACGGTCAGATGTCGATGCCGATCCGCAAGATCGCACCAGACGGAGCGGTAACGATGAGCGGCACGGAGCCGTTGAGCAAACGCCCCGATATCCCCTATCCGGTGACTCTCATCACGCCCGAGTGGCGGATCGAGGAAGCTTTGAGGATGCGACTCGCAGAGCTCGGCGGTGCAGTCGAATTCGGTTTCGCGCTCGAGAGCTTTGAACAATCGAGCGCGCATATATCTGCGGTCGTGGTGAAAGGCGGCGAAGTCGAGCGGGTCACGACCCGCTGGATCGCAGGTTGTGACGGTGGCCACAGCATCGTTCGCAAGCAAGCCGGTATTGCTTTCGAAGGTGAGACCCGCGATGAGGTGCGGATGATCGTCGCCGACGTCGCCGTCGATGGGCTCAATCGCGATGCGTGGCACATGTGGTCGCATGAAGAAGGACTCGTCACCCTTTGCCCGCTGCCGTCAACCCATGTGTTCCAATACCAGGCAAGCATCGCGCCGAGGCAGAACCCGGAACTCAGCCTGCAAAATATGCAGGCGCTACTGGAACGTCGGAGCCGCAGCACTGGCATTCGTCTTCACGATCCGGAGTGGATGTCGCTGTGGCGGGCCAACATCCGTCTCGTCGACCGTTATCGCGAAGGAAACGTGTTCCTCGCTGGAGATGCGGCGCACATCCATTCGCCTGCAGGGGGCCAGGGGATGAACACCGGCATTCAAGACGCCCACAACCTTGGCTGGAAGCTCGCTGCGGTCGCGAAAGGTGCCTCGCCCGTGCTGCTCGACAGCTACCAGGCAGAGCGGCGTCCAGTTGCAGTCAACGTACTCGCGCTCTCGAACGCGCGCCTCAAGCAGACGATCGAACAGAACAGCGTTCCCACGAACCGGGATGCAAGCACAATGCAACTTGGCATCAACTACCGTGCAACAGCTCTGGCGCGAGATGATCGAGACCAGACTGCTTCGCTCCGCGCAGGCGACCGCAGCCCCGATGCAACCATGCTGACAACGGTGGAAGGTGACCGACGGCTGTTCGATTTAACACGTGGCGGGCATTTCACATTGCTGACCTTCGGGCCCGCGGTTGCCCCTGAAGTCTTCCCCTTCGAGGTGAGGACGCTGCATGTTGTTGGAAAACCGACTGGCCCTGAAGAGATCGCTGATTCCGAAGGTCATCTTACCCGCGCCTACGGCGCAACGGACTCCACCCTAGTGCTAATCCGTCCCGACGGCTACGTCGCCCTGATCTCCGACGCTGGCGATATCTCGGCGGTTTCGGATTACTTCGCAGATATCAAGTGATCGGTCGCCGTAATATGCGCTCATAATCGGCTCGTGTTCACTGATCGCAGCCTCGACTGGTGATATCAGGCCAATACGCTCATTGAGATGGGTTATTTTGAATTCGGGACAGATTGCCGACAACACGCAAAAGTACCTCAGCGGCTAAAGCCGAATTGCAATGAGAGCCTTTGCGGCACGGCTGAAGCCGTGCCCTTAACGAAACAAGGG
>Ga0302305_1001014_pt1 | contig 16389 bp, 12 predicted proteins | sample III_Palsa_E2_3_FD_198764 | JGI IMG/M metagenome (GOLD analysis project Ga0302305, IMG submission 198764) | Peat permafrost microbial communities from Stordalen Mire near Abisko, Sweden - III_Palsa_E2_3 | ecosystem: Environmental > Terrestrial > Soil > Palsa > Peat permafrost | place: Sweden... | reverse complement strand
ACAAGCTGTCCGCCAGGCGCGCTGCGAAATCCGGGGACATGACTCGCCTGGTACTCCTGCGGCGAACGCACGTCGAAACGATAGATTGTCCGCACGGCTTCCTCAGCCCAGCGGCGCGCTTCGTCGCGCGAGGTGCGGCCCACTTCGGCGCGATCGGCCACTGCGCGCGCCGAGGCCGCTGCGGCGACCCGCACCGAATCGACAGTGACCGGATCGAAGCGCTTCGTGCTGCCGTGCGCCAGCGTTTGCCCGGCAAGCGTCCAACCGATCGTGCCGTTACGTAACGCCGCGACGGGATTCGGCACACCCGCGTTGATCAGCGATTGCGCGCCGACAATGCTGCGCGTGCGTCCCGCACAATTGACGACGATCTGCGTCGACGGGTTCGGCGCCAGTTGCCGCGCGCGCAACACCAGTTCGGCACCCGGCACGCTGACGCTGCCGGGAATGTTCATGGTCTGATACTCGTCGAAGCGGCGTGCGTCGAGTACGACCACGTCGGCGTCGCTGTCGAGCAGTTCCTGCAATTGCGGCGCTTCGAGCGACGGCGTATGCCGTTCGCTCTCCACCAGTTCGCCAAACGCCTTGCTCGACGAGTTGACGTCCTGGAACAGTTCGCCACCCGCCTCGGCCCAACCGCGCAAACCGCCGGCCAGCAACGTGACATCGGTGTAACCCAGTTCGACGAAACGGCGTGCGGCGCGCACGGCGAGCCCTTCGCCATTGTCGAACACCACTATGGGTACGCTGCGGCGTGGCAACCGCAACGGTGCATCCAGTTCAAGCTTCGATAACGGAAGATTGGCGGCGAACAGCGGATGACTGCGTGCATGCGGGTCTTCCTCGCGTACGTCGAGCAATGCGATTTCGCGGCGCTCGAGTAATGCGCGGCGCACGTCTTCGAATGAACGGCTACGGAATTCAGTCTCAATGGTCATGAGATTGCGATCTCCTTCGATACATTCCAGATATTCGGCAACACGTCGTTGGAATAACCGGAGATAAATGTCTTGCGGCCACCCTCCCCCGGGTAAACCGAGCGCGACACCGCCCCGATATTTGCACCATAAACGTGAATGCTGACCGACACGCGGTCGTCGTATGCATTGCTGACCCGGTGAATGTCGCCAATGCGCGGCGAGACCGCATCGACGGCACCGGTTTCGAGCCGCCTTGCCTCACCAGAAGCAATCAACGTGCCGCTTTTGTCGAGACAATATGGCTGCGCGATTTCCGCACCGCGCAACACACCAATCAGGCCCCAAACGGTGTGGTCGTGAACCGGCGTGGCCTGTCCTGGCCCCCAGACAAAACTCACCACGGAGAAGCGCTGACGTGAATCCGCGTGCAGCAAGAATTGTTGGTATCGCTCAGGGCTCGGACGCGCGTACGCGTCGGGCAGCCAGTCGTCGTGCGCGACCAGTTCGCGCAGCGCGGCGCCGCCCGCGTCGAGCAGGCTGGCTTCGAGGAGCGCATCGTCGAGTAACGATGCGATCCGCTCGACAAAAGTGCGCAAGCGGTCAAGCCGCAAGATCTGGCTCATGAGGTCATGGAAGAAATGAGGGTCGAGAAAAGTGCGGCGGCGCCCCGCGGCCTTCAGGGTCCGCGCGACGCTCTGTTCTGGTTGGGGTCTTGGTTGACGACCTGGTCTAGTGTACGCACATCCGTAGTGGGATGTGGCCGCCGCGCCGCAGCAATGGCGGCGGCGCGGCGGCAGTGTCATCGTGAGCGGATTGCCCTTTTAGTCGAACACGTCGGGCTCATTGGCAACTACGCCCTCCAGCAGGCTCTGGAACGCAAACAATGCCCCACCCGCTCGCCCCACCTGTTCGTGCGTCAACGTGGCGATGTCGTGCGGGATTGGCTGCGGCTTGCCAGCCGCTTCCGCGAGCAATTGCGCGTGACAGGCGTTGTCAAGCGCGATGTACCACCAGGCCGCCGCCTCGACGGTCGGTCCCGCGGTCAGGATGCCGTGGTTCTTCAGGATCACGGCGCGATTCGTGCCAAGCGCCGCTGCAATGCGCGCGCCTTCGTCGGTATCCAGCACGACGCCGCGAAAGTCGTCGAACAGGGCGTGATCCTGATAGAACGAGCACGAGTCCTGCGTGAGCGGATCGAGCGTGCGTCCGAGCGTCGACCACGCCTTGCCATACAACGAGTGCGTGTGCGCGGCGGCCACTACGTCGGGCCGTGCTTCATGAATCGCAGCATGAATCGCGAAGGCCGCCTGATTCACCGGCCCTTCGCCCACCACGATCTCACCTTGCGAATTCACCAACAGCAGATCGGAGACGCGAATCCGGCTGAAATGCTTGCCGAACGGATTGACCCAGAAGTGATCGGGCCATTCCGGATCGCGCGCCGTGATGTGACCCGCAAGTCCTTGATCGAAACCGTAGCGCGCGAAAATGCGAAATGCGACAGCAAGCCGTTCTTGCCGATAGCGGCGCTCGTCAGCAACGCTCGCGCGCGGCGGCACTTCATCGAACCAGAATTTGCGCAATGGCGCATGGCGTTGCAATGTCGACGTTTCTGTAGCGGGGACAGCAGGCAGAGATAGATCGGTCATCGTTCCTCCGTTCAGGCTGCCACGCGTTCGCTGCGGGCAATGCGCTCGCGCGTGGCGGGAATCAGCGCGCGGCCATAGTCGATCGCATCTTCAAGCGGATCGAAGCCGCGGATCAGGAAGGTGGTCACACCCAACGCATAGTACTCCGCGAACGTATCGGCCACCTGCTCCGGTGTGCCGACCAGCGCGGTCGAATTCGAACGGCCGCCGATTTCCTTGGCGATCGCGGTCCACAAGCGCTCGTCGGCGCGATCCGCCTCGCCTGCGGCTGCCAGCAAGCGGCGCGCGCCTTCGCTCTGCGCGGGTCCGCCCACGCTCAGGCCCTGGGCGGCGCGTAGCCGCTTGGTCTCTTCGAGAATATGCTCAGCGCGTTCCCACGCCGCTGCTTCGGTATCCGCGAGAATCGGCCGGAACGACACCGAGAAGCGCACCGTGCGGCCATGCTTAGCGGCTTCCGCGCGCACCCGCGTGACCTGCTCGCGCACCTGCGCCTTCGATTCGCCCCACAGCGCATAGACGTCCGCATGCCGGCCGGCGATTTCGAGCGCAGGCGCCGAGGCGCCGCCGAAATACACCGGAATATGCGGTTGCTGCACTGGCTTCACTTCGGAGAAACCGCGTTCGAAGCGGTAGTACTTGCCCTCGTGATCGAACGGCGTATCGGAGGTCCAGATGCGGCGCAGGATCGAGACGTACTCGTCGGTGCGTGCGTAGCGCTCGTCATGCGACAGGTAATCGCCGTCGCGGCGTTGCTCGGCGTCGTCGCCGCCCGAGATGATGTGCACGGCAAGGCGGCCGCCCGAGTAATGATCGAGCGTGGCGAGCTGACGCGCGGCCAGCGTCGGCGCTACAAAGCCGGGCCGGTGAGCGAGCATGAAATGCACGCGACTTGTAACGCTCGCGGCATGCGCGACAGTCAGCAGCGCATCGGGACCGGTCGAATGATGCGGAACGAGGATGCGGTCGAAGCCGGCGTCCTCATGGGCCCGTGCAAACTGCTCCACGTAACCGATATCTATTGCCGGGCCTTGCGGCGCGTGCGTTTCCGAGACCTTGCGAGTCTGGATCATGCCGATGAATTCGACTGCCACGATGCGTCTCCCCGATGATCGACAGAACGCCGGACGCACTGAACGCGGACCGGCGGCGACACCCCGGACGGGATGTCAGGCAAGCCTCAAAGGTAGCACCGCAACATGCGTTCGTTAAATATTGATAGCCGATAAAGATATCGCAATTGCATGTTTGTGACGGCTCGAAGCGGTTGCTAACCTCGCTCCGCGACAGCATGCTCCGGCGATTCCGCGAACCGCCCCGGCCGATTCATGCTTCCCGATTTTTTCCGCGGCTTCCTTCCGCTTCCTGTTTGCGTTTTCCTCTTCGTGGATCTACATCGATGAACGCTTTTCGCTCCGACCGCCGCCGGGTTCTGCACACTCTTGCCGCCTGCGGCCTCGCGCCCGCTGCGGCGTGGCTCGCTGCGACGGATGCGCTGGCTGCAGAGCCCACCCTGGTATTCGGCGACCAGGCCGGTGGTCTGCGCGCCCTGGCCGAAGCGGCCCATGTGCTGGACGGCACGCCCTATGCATTTCGCTGGGCCAACTTTCAGGGCGCTGCACCGCTCTTCGAGGCGCAGCGAGCGAATGCGGTCGATCTCGCGCCCGCGGGCGATCTGCCGGTGCTCGCGGCGGCGATCGGCGATCCGTCGCTGAAGATTGTCGCGACCCGCGTCGGCACGCCGACGTCGCTCGGCATCGTTGTCCAGGCCGATTCGCCGCTGCGGCATGTAGCCGATCTGAAAGGCAAGACCGTGGTGGTGTCGTCGGCGCGTGGCAGCATTTCGCAATATCAGTTGTACGGCGCGCTGGCCGAAGCCGGACTCACGCGTGACGACGTGAACGTGCGCTTCGTGCTGCCTGTCGACGCCTTTGCCGCGTTCGAGGCGCGCCAGCTCGAAGTATGGGCGACTTTCGACCCGTATTTCGGCACCGCTGTGCAGCGCGGAGGCCGCGTATTACGTGACGGCTCCGGCATCAATACCGGCCTCGCCTTCATCACCGCTTCGGGCGCAGCGGCCGCGGACCAGGCGAAGCGCCCGGCGCTGAGCGATGCGTTGCAACGCTTTCAGCGCGCCGGCGCATGGGCTGTGGGACATCCCGAAGCATACGCGCAGGTGTATGCGACGGTGACACGCCTGCCAATCGAGACAGCGAGAGTCATCACCGCTCGCTCCGCCCTGCAGCAACGCCCCGTCAGCGACGCGGATATCGCAGCGCTGCAAAAGGTCGCCGACCGCGCGTTCGAGCAACAGATCTTGCCGGCGAAGGTGGATGTGCGGGCGATCACGGCGCAAGGAATCGGTTAGGAATTTTCGAGTTCGATTGTGGGCCGCGAGATTCCTCGGCCCACTTTGCGATATCGCGTAAAGAATACTTCTGCTAATGCGCATTTTTGACCGGAAATCAGGTTTGCAAATGATTATGTCCGGGCATTCCCATGGAGATCTCTCGTCAATCTTATGCGTTTACTGATATCGTAAAACGCACTAAATTACTATCAGCAAGTGATCCGTTTTCAATCGATAAAAATGGGCAATAGTTTGCGCAGTGCCGCAACCGCAGCTGACAGACCTTATCTTTATTAATAATATTATATGCCGAATACAATGCTGCGACACAGCAAGAATTTCAGGTGCCCCACTTCCCACCAAACCCCCGTCGCATGGCTCATTTTGTGTAATCTACAGACAAGAGCAATAGCCTTCTTGGTGAAACGGTTATACGTGACTACACCATACATGGAAATGGCGCCTATTTGACAGGGATGTTGTCATGCTGCATCGCACTTTAGTATCCGCAATTTCTAAAAATCACAAAAAACCGGTTTGAAAATCGTACAACGGCGACCTAGCATTAATCCCAATCTCCCCGGGCGCGATAAATATGGCATTGCAAGCGGACGAGTCATGCAATCGTAAGCAAATCCTGATTATGCAAGACTTTGCGGAGGTTACGCGACGTGACACAACAACTTGAAAGGTATCGCAACGCACGGATCGCCGGGCAGCGGCTGGAAGTGAGTGGCCAGGATTCGGCGGCGGCACTGGGCCAGAATGCTGTGAAAAGTGCGTATCAGCTGTGGGCTGAAAGGCGCGGTCTGATCCAGGACGAGCCGCCCGAGTCGGAAAAGATGAATTTCGCCCGCATCATGGAAGACGTGATCGCGAACCAGTACGCCATGACTCGCGCCGCGCGCCTGCACCGTGGCAATCCCGTGCAAAGGCATCCGCGTTATCCATGGATGGTCTCGATCATGGAGAGGATGCTCGAAGGCGAGCGACGTGGCCTCGAAGTGAGAAACGTCGACCTGCTCGCACCGGACCTGGGCGACTGGGGCGAACCGGGCAGCGGCGCGATTCCGGTGGAGTGCACGTTACAGGTGTGCCACGACATGGCGGTGACGGGCTACGCCGTCTGGGACATAGCGGTCTGCATTGGCGGAAACCGCTTGCAGGTCTACACGATTGAACGTGACCTCGATCTCGAGCAGATGCTGATCGAAGGCGAGCATGAATTCTGGCAATGCGTCGAAAGCGGACGCGAGCCAGATTTCAGCTACGAGTCCGCGCAAGCTCAAAGCCTGCTGCAAAAACTCTATCCCCATACAGACGGCAGCACGGTGACGCTGGACGATACGATCCAGTATTGGCACGAAGTAAAGAACGACGCGCAAAAGCAGGCGAGGACCTATCAGGCGGTGGTGGATACAGCCGACGCGCACATCCTGAAAGCGATGGGCAATGCGTCGGTCGGCACGCTGCCGTTTGGCGGCGAGTATCGGCGCAGGGAAACGACGCCCGAGGGTTATGCGGTTCAGGCACAGAGCAGCATCGAATGCTGCTTCGTGGCGGCAGGGAACAGACGCGACGGGTGAGGCGACGTGGTGCTTGCCAGTAGCCGTTCGGGCGTCGGTTCCACGGTCGACGATTCCTCGCTTTAAACGTCCCCAGGCCTGACCGGCCCTTGGACATTCATCACGTCGGCGGAGGGTTATGCCTTACACACAAAATCTATGACAGGCCCGAAGAGGAAGAGGAAACAGAACCACCACCATTTAACCGCTGAAAAACCTCACCGGCCTGCCACGAAGCCAGCGCAGCACACCCAAACAAAACCTCGCGCATGCGCTTAACAAGAGCCAAGGAAAGAGCAACCTCCCGCCCAACCCCAAACAACTGCGCAAGCATCACAACAGCCGCATCCTGCACCCCCACCCCGGCGGGAACAAAAAACGCAGCGTGCCTGACCGCCTGAGTAAGCCCTTCGATAGCCAGGGCCCCGGTCAAAGAAACCGCATGTCCCAACAACGCCAAAGCCCAATAAGTCTCAAGCGCGCCGAGTAGATATCCACTCAACTGCCAAAGAAATGCCCTTAGTAAAAGCCCGCTGCGAGACAAAAGCGCATCGATATCCGCATCAAGCTGCCGCCCATCGACCGCCGACAAGAACGAATTGGCGGAGCCCAACAACCTCCCAGCCCACCGCTCGATAGCATAAAAAACCCCACCCCGCCGAACGAGCGCAACAGCAATGACGGGTAAAGGCAACGACAAAAGCAAAGCCATCCCAACGGTACGGACGACCCCAACCTGATGCGTAGCCGCAACGATCAACACCAATGCAAGCGCCGAAAACGCATACTGAACAGCCATCGTCACCATCACCTCGACGACAACCGACGCACTAACGCCACTCAGATCAGCCACACGCCAGCAGGCAAGCCGAATCCCAACAATCTCCCCACCAATCCCCGCCGCAGGCAACAAGCGGCTCACGGCTTCACGAACCACCGCCACCCACCAAAGAAACATCAGCGACGCCCGTTTACCCAGCAACAAATGCCACGCATATGCATCGAGCAATAACGGCAGCGCGTGAAACGGCACAAGCCATAGCAAAGCAAACCCCGCCTGCCCGATGATCTGAATCAGACCGCCAACACCCTCGTGCAGCACGAGACCAATCAGGATCGCGATCCCGATTGGCAAACAGGCCCATTGCAAGCGTTTCATGACGCTTGCGCACCACGGCGATGCAACTCGCCGAACACATCGGCAAAGCCACCGCGCGTCGCCCCGGCCGCCTCGATAGCCGCCGCCACGCGCGGCGAGAGCAATGCGGCCAGTTCGTCCGCATGCCGGTAGTCGCGCATGCCGGCGCTCAACGCGCCCTCACCCGCCGTGGCCGGATGACAATAGATCTCGCCCACGCCGTCTGGCAAGCGCGCCAACGCATCGAGCAAGACGCCCTCCGTCATCTGCCCCGTTCTGGAAATGCCGACCACATAGTCGTTATGAGCAATACCGGCATGATCGAGACGGTCCCGCACCAAACCAATCCACGGTTTAAGCCACAGCGGTTCGTTGGATTCGCTCGGCAGACGCATCGCACGCATGCCGTAGTCGCGGCCAATCTCGAGGATCAGCCCGAGCACAGTCGGATGCAGATGGAAGTGCTTATGGGTATTGACGTGATCGAGCGGCAGCCCGGTCTTCGCAAATGCTTCGAACTGCGCACGGATTTCCAGTGCGAGCTGCTTGCGCACGCGCGGCAAACAGAAAAATCGAAAGCCGTCCCGCACCATGTCGTCGCCGAAACGGCCCTCTGGACCGACCAGCGCCGGAATCGCTTCGCGCGGCAGGAGCGCCGCACCATCGGCCAGCACCAGGTGCAGGCCAACCCGCAATTCCGGCAGCCGCCGCACGCGCACCAGCGCATCGCGCGCGGCCGGTGCGGCGACCATCAGACTCGCCGCCGTGAGCACCCCGTACAAATGCGCACGCTCGACTGCCTCGTTGACCCGTTCATGCAAACCGAAATCGTCTGCCGTGAAGATCAGCGTACGCTGCGAAAGCCGAGCCTCGTGCGCCATCACGCTTCGTGAGCGCGCAGGAAACGGAAGAACTCCACGCCTTCACGCAGACGTCGCTTCATCATGTCCCAGCTCAGCAGCATCTCGCGCACGATCTCCCAGATCTTCGAGGGCCGGAAATAGAAGCGCCTGTAGAAACTCTCAACGTGGTGATAGATCTCTTCACGCGACAGATGCGGATAGCCGATTGCCGCGAGCTGCACCCCTTCCTTGCTGACCAGGTTGATCACCTTGTTCTCCTGCAGCCAGCCGTTTTCCACCGCCTGGTTGTAGAGCGTCGTGCCCGGATAGGGTGCTGCGAGCGATACCTGGATGGTGTGTGGATTGATTTCCTTTGCGTACTCGATCGTCTTTTCGATCGTCTCCTGCGTCTCGCCCGGCAGGCCCAGGATGAAGGTGCCGTGAATCTTGATGTCCAGCTTGCGGCAGTCTTCGCTGAAACGTCGTGCGATATCCGTGCGCAGGCCCTTCTTGATGTTCAGCAGGATCTGGTCGTCGCCCGATTCGTAGCCCACCAGCAGAAGTCGCAAGCCGTTTTCCTTCATGATCTTCAGCGTCGCGTGCGGTACGTTCGCTTTCGCGTTACACGACCACGTCACGCCAAGCTTGCCCAGACCGCGTGCGATCTCTTCGACGCGTGGCTTGAAGTCGGTGAAGGTGTCGTCGTCGAACATGATCTCCTTGACTTCAGGCATGTTGTCGCGGATCCACTTCACTTCTTCCAGCACGTTCTCCACCGAGCGCGTGCGGTAGCGGTGACCGCCGACCGTCTGCGGCCACAGGCAGAACGTGCACTTCGAGCGGCAGCCGCGGCCCGTGTAGATCGACACGTATGGGTGCTTCAGATAACCAATGAAGTAATTCTCGATCTTCAGGTCGCGCTTGTAGACGGGGGCTACAAACGGCAGCTCATCCATGTTCTCGAGAATCGGGCGCGCCTCGTTGTGCTCGATCGACCCGTCCGCGGCGCGATAGCTCAAACCCTGGATCTGCGCGAGCGGTTTGCCTGCGGCCACTTCCTGACAGGTGAAATCGAATTCTTCACGGCAGACGAAATCGATCGCTTCACTCGCGGTCAGCGAGTTGTGCGGATCGACAGCGACCTTCGCACCGACCATGCCGATCATCACCGACGGTTTGCGCTTCTTCAGATCCTGCGCGAACATCGCATCGGTGGGGAACGACGGCGTGCTTGTGTGAATGATGACGAGCTCGTACTGCTGCGCGATATCAAGCGAAGCCTCCACCGAGAGACCATCCGCCGGTGCGTCGAGCACGCGGCTATCCGGCACCAGCGCCGCGGGCTGTGCGAGCCATGTCGGATACCAGAACGAACGGATTTCGCGCTTCGCCTGATAGCGCGATCCCGCGCCGCCATCGAAACCGTCATACGACGGGGCCTGCAAAAACAGCGTCTTCATGAATGATGCTCCGGCAATTTGCATTGAATCCGATAACTGATCGAATGAGGGAAGTGGCAGCGGCGCGACGGCACCAATGAGGCAGTCACGCAAGAATGTGCGCGAGCAGCGCGTAGAAAGTGGCGGCCCAGCACAGGGCAAGCAAAAGCCACTGTGAGACAGAAACGGGATGTTCCATCATCGCTAAACGGGCCTACCACGAAGCCACGCGCGCTAACACGTTGCCCACTCAATCGGCCTGCGATTGAACCGGAGGTGCAGGATCACCAGCATCCGCACCGGACAGACCGGAGAAACCGAAGTGGCGTTGGAATGCGTGTCGGTGATGGTGGCGTAGTCGAGAGACAGCGCTGAGAGGAATGCAGCGCGGGCGATGCGCTTGACGAGCAGTACGATGCACACAATGCTCGCCGTAGCCACGAGACGAAAGGGACCGGATGTGAACACGGCTTCGGGAACGCCAAAAAGGCCAATAGACAGAAGTGCCGCCATTTGTATCGCCGCTGCGGCAAGTGACGCTGTCATTAGGTAGGCACGTAGCATTGCGATCGTCGCGGGTGTCATGGCGCAGCTCGTCGATACGGGGGGAGGAAATATCGAAGGCGCTTTCATTTTCCTTGTGGCGATCGATTAGCAGATGCGCGTGGTTTGGATTCAGGTCACATCTAATACATACATGCGTTGTGAATCGATACTACCGGGCCAAAGCTGAAGGGAACCTTAAGCAAACGCGCTTGATCTGCTTTAACTGTCCTACGCTTTCACTGTCCTGACATGATTACTGCAACGTAAGCTTAGGCACACGTTTGGCCGCTTTAGCGATGCCGCTTCGCGTAATTCATTCGCAAGCTCCACTGCGCGAATTCTCCCTGTTGAAGATGACGATTTTGGATTTGCTTCGAATCTTCAGCACAGAACTCCTTAAGAGATTGCGGAGGTGCGGAAAGCTTTGGGTTTGCTTACACCTGCTCGCGCAGGTGAATCACCACGTTCCGCCAAGCGCCTTGACCAGCAACACGCTTGCATCCATCTGGCGACGCTCGAGGTCGACAGCAGTTCGCTCGTTCGCCAGCGCCGTGCTCTGCGCGGTGACAACTTCCAGATAGCCTACGGTTCCGATCCTGTATTGATCTAATTCAAGCTGCAGGGTCTTTTGGGCCGACGCGACAGCTTCATCCTGCTTGCTGGCCTCCTGCTGCAAGATGCGTAATGACGCCAGGTTGTCTTCGACCTCCTGGAAGGCAGTCAACACGGTCTGGCGATAATCGGCCGCGCTCGCATCGTATTGCGCCTGGGCCTTCTCGGTCATCGCACGACGCCGGCCTCCGTCGAACAACGTGCCGACCAGCGCCGGCCCAACAGCCCACATGCGCGACGGTGCGGTGAGCCAGTTCGTAAGCGTCGAACTCTCGATGCCGCCAGTGGCCGATAGCACCAGATCGGGAAAAAATGCGGATTCAGCAATGCCGATCTGGTCGTTGGCCGCTGCGACACGCCGCTCGGCCGCGGCGATATCGGGCCGACGCTGCAGCAGCTCGGAAGGCAGTCCGACAGGAATCGTGGGCGGTGTGAAATCCGCCGCCGCTGGCGGCAGACTGAACGTCGACGCCGGTACGCCGGTCAGCGTGGCGATCGCGTGCTCGTACTGTGCACGGGCGACACCCAGGTCGATATCCTGTGCCTCGGTTGCCTGCAGTTGCGTCTCGGCCTGGGTGACGTCCGCCTGCGACGATACACCGACCGCGAAGCGGCTTTTAGTCAGATCAAGCGTCTGGCGATAGTCCGCAATGGTCTGGTCGAGCAACTGCTTCGATGCATCGAGTCCGCGCAGGTTGAAGTAATCCACAGCGAGTTCGGCGTGCACGCCAAGCCGCACGCTCTCGAGATCAGCGGCGCTCGCTTGCGCGCCGGCCCGCGCGGCATCGTTTTCGTGCGCGATTCTGCCCCACAGGTCGGGCTCCCAGCTCGCGTCGAGCGCAACGTCGTAGTCGCCGAATGTCTTGCCGGCCGTCTGCTGATGGCCGATCACGTTGTCCGAATCGTGCAGGCTACTCGCGCTTGCGCCCGCACCGATCGTCGGCAAGTAGGCGGCGTGCGCGGATTCGACCATCGCGCGTGCTTCCTGCAGTTGCGCGACGGCTTTCTGGATCGTCTGGTTCGACACGCTCACACGTGTTTCGAGTGTATTCAATTGAGGATCGCCGAAGCGTGTCCACCATGCGCCGCGTGCCTCGTTGTCGGCCGGTGTGGCGTGGGTCCAGCCGGGGGTAGCTTGCGCCGGTGCTGTGGCGAGTTTGCCGGCACGGGTTGAGATGGCGCCGCTGCTGGTGTCCGGCGTTCCAGCGGTTTCCTTATACGCTGCGGGAACGACCACCGAAGGACGCACATAGTCCGGACCGATCGAGCAGCCTGCCATGCCCAACACACTCGCCGCGCAGACAGCACTGAGCAGCCGCGAGCGAAGCCCACGCAGCCGCGTAAGGTCGAACGGTGCGGGCTTCATGACCGGCCCGCTGCGCTGTGTGCGGCCGCTGCCGATGAACCAGCACTTGCACTCGCGCTGATACCGGCGCTGGAAGACACCCGCACGGCCTGACCATTGGTAATCGAGTCGGACGGATTGAGGATCACCCGGTCAGTCGCTGCGAGCCCTGAGGCCACTTCTATACGCGTGCCAAAATCGCGACCGGGTTTGATGGTCTTCAGTAGTACCTGGTGTTGCGCATCGACGGTGGCCACCTGCAAACCCTCCGGTCGATACAGCAGCGCGTTCACCGGCAGCGATAAACCCGGCTGAGCGGCCTTCAGCGACAGATGCACTTGCCCATACGAACCCGGCAGCACCGCGCCATTCGCGTTGGGCACATCGACTTCAATGCGCAGCGTGCGCGTGACGGCGTTGATCGCCCCCGCATTGCGCGCCACGGTTCCCGGCAGACAACGCCCGGGGATCTGCGAGACTTCGAGGCAGGCCGGCGTGCCGTCGAGCGACGTGCCGACATCGTTCTGCGGCACATCGGCGTACACGCGTAATACGCCGGTTTGTGCCAGATCGAACATCTCTTTGGCGGGGCCGCCGGCGCTACCCGCATCGATCAATGCACCGACATCGATATTGCGCGCCGTAATCACGCCGTCAAACGGCGCATAAACCTTCTCATAGGACTGCAACTGCGCGAGGCGGGCCACGTTCGATTGCGCCGCGAGCAGCGCCGCATGCTTCGCCTGTGCATCGCTGTCTTTCATGTCCGTATCCTGTTGCGAGACCGCGTGTGTCTGGACGAGTTGCTGCCAGCGCGTCGCGCTCAACTGCGCAAACTGATCGTTCGCCTGCGCCTGTTGTTCATCGGCGCGTGCCTGGCGCAGCGCGGCGTCCACCTCGGGCGCGTCGATCGTGGCCAGCAGTTGCCCGGCTTTCACATGGGTACCGATATCCGCGTACCAGGCCTTCAGATATCCGTCGGTGCGCGCGAAAATTGGCGTCTGCTGATACGCCTCGATATCGCCCGGCAACACGAGCGTCTGGTCGGGCGGTGCGATCGTGGGCTGCGTGACCTGCACCGTGGGTACGGCGAGCGCGGCGGTCTGCTCTTGCAGCGCGGCGCGCGCGTTGAGCCGCGGCACGATGCCCACGGCAAGCACAACGGCAACGCCGGCTACCAGCAAAACGACACGCACGACACCGCCCCGGTGCTGAGGCGCGGGCCGGCTGTCCGGTGCGGACTGGGGGGATTGAGTGGACATGCGACGTACTCCGGTCAATTCAAATCGGATCAGGTTCTGGACATTCGGTATCGAACCCAGGCGAGGTGCGGCACCGTTCATTTGAGAAGGTCTAGTTCGGCTTGCGTCATGCCGTTCGGCTCGCGCTTCGCGAGCCAGCCGTGCACCAGCGCGAAAACAACCGGCAGGAACATCAGCGTCGCGATCGTGCCGATCATCAGGCCGCCGATCACAGCGCGGCCGAGCGGCGCGTTCTGTTCGCCACCGTCGCCCATTCCGAGCGCCATCGGCACCATGCCGATCATCATCGCGAGTGCGGTCATCAGCACCGGACGAAAGCGTCCCGCGCCTGCCGCCAGCGCTGCCTGTAGAGGCGACATGCCCTGCGCCAGCCGCTCGCGTGCGAAGCTCACCACCAGAATGCTGTTAGCCGTCGCCACGCCGATACACATCATGGCGCCCGTCAGCGCGGGCACGCTCAGCGTGGTGTGCGTGAGAAACAGCATCCAGACGATGCCCGCCATCGCACCCGGCAAACCGCAGACGATCACGAGCGGATCGATCCACGACTGGAAATTGATCACCATCAGCAGATACACAAGCAGCACCGCGAACGCGATGCCCGTTGCCAGGCCGCTGAACGAGCTTTCCATAGTCTGAACCTGGCCGCGAATCACCACGCGCGCACCGCGCGGCAAGTTCGCTTTGGCGGCATCCACAATGCGCGTGACGTCCGATGCCACGCCACCCAGATCGCGTCCCTGCACCGAGCCGTAGATATCGATCGCCGGTTGCACGTTGTAGTGCGTCACCACGGCTTGCTGCGTCGTGCGCGAGAACGTGCCGAGTGTGCCCAGAATCCCGTTGACCCCGCCTGCGTTGCTGCCCGAGCCGCCGGTGCCCGGCGTGAACGTCGAACTAAGTGGAATATTGGCCAGCGCCTGCAGTGAATTGATGTCGTACTGCGGCACCTCCGTCGTCACCGGATAGCTCACACCGTTTTGCGGATTGAGCCAGAAGTTCGGCGACGTTTGCGAACTGCCGGACAACGCAATCAGCAGGCTGCGCGCGACGTCCTGCTGCTGCAGTCCCGCCTGCAGCGCCTTGGTGCGGTCCACGTCCACATTGATCGCGGGTTCGTCGTCCGGTTGCTGGATGCGCAAATCGACGAGTCCTTTAACGTTGCGAAGTTTGTTCAGCAACGTATCGGCAAACGCACGGTTGTCGTCGAGGTTGTTGCCCACCACCTGAATGTCGATCGGCGCCGGCAGTCCAAAGTTGAGGATCTGACTCACCATATCTGCCGGCAGAAACGAGAACGTCACTGCGGGAAACTGCTCGCCAAGCGACTGCCGCAGCTTCGCCACATACTGCGCGGTCGGCTTGTGTTTCGCGTTCAGCGTGATCAGGACGTCGGCATCGGCGCTACCGATCGGCGCGGAACTGCTATACGAAAGGTTGATACCGCTGGTCGGCAGGCCGATGTTGTCGACGATGGTCATCAGCTCGTTTGCGGGAATCACCGTGCGGATGCTGTTCTCGATTTCGTCGGCAAGACGCGCGGTCTGTTCGATGCGAGTGCCGGTCTTAGCGCGCATGTGCAAGCGAATCTGCCCCGAGTCGATTTGCGGAAAGAAGTCGCGGCCAAGGAATGGCAGTAGCGCAAGCGAGCCGATACACGCAATCAGAAAGCACGCGATAAAGCGCCGCGGTGCGACGAGCGCCCCTTCCAGCAGCCGCCCGTAGCGGCTGCGCAGCGCTTCGAAACGCCGTTCGAAGCTTTGTTGGAAGCGCACCAGGCGGTTCGCAGGCCGTACGTGCTGCGCGCCTTCGTCACCTGTCTGATGCGCGCCGCGCAGCAGATACATCGCCAACGTCGGCACCAACGTGCGCGACAGAAAGTACGACGCGAGCATCGCGAACACCACCGCTTCGGCGAGCGGCGTGAACAGATAACGGGCCACGCCGGATAACAACAGCATCGGCACAAAGACAATGCAGATCGACAACGTCGAGATCAAGGTCGGCACGGCAATCTCGCCGGATCCCTCAAGGATCGCCTGCAATAGCGGCTGCCCCTGCTCGATGTGATGCGTCATGTTCTCGATCGCAACCGTTGCATCGTCGACCAGAATCCCAACCGCCAACGCCAGGCCGCCGAGCGTCATGATGTTGATGGTCTGGCCGAGCACCGACAACATGATCAGCGACGAAATCATCGCCAGTGGAATCGAGATCGCGATGATCAACGTGGCCCGCCAACTGCCGAGAAACAACAGGATCATCACCGCCGTCAGGCCAGCTGCAATGAGACCTTCACGTATCACACCCTGTACCGCCGACTTGACGAACACCGACTCGTCCGTGACGGTCTGGATATCGAGCGCCTTCGGCATCTGCGAGCGGATCCGCGGTAGCAGGCTCTTGATGTTGGCAATGATGTCGAGCGTCGAGACGCTGCCGCTCTTTTCCACCTCCAGCAACGCGGCACGCTTGCCGTCGTGGCGCACGATATTGGTCTGAGGTGCAAAGCCATCGCGCACGGTTGCGACGTCGTGCACATACGTCACCGTGCCATCGGGTTGCGTGCGGATGGGAATGTTGTTCAGTTCCGCGACAGAAAGCGCCGCACCGTTCATGTTCACGTTGTATTCGAACGTGCCGATCTTCGCCGTGCCGCCCGGCAACACCAGGTTCTGTGCGTTGACCGCGTTGACCACGTCGGTGGGCGTCACGTGGTGAGAC
>Ga0302305_1001012_pt1 | contig 16400 bp, 13 predicted proteins | sample III_Palsa_E2_3_FD_198764 | JGI IMG/M metagenome (GOLD analysis project Ga0302305, IMG submission 198764) | Peat permafrost microbial communities from Stordalen Mire near Abisko, Sweden - III_Palsa_E2_3 | ecosystem: Environmental > Terrestrial > Soil > Palsa > Peat permafrost | place: Sweden... | reverse complement strand
CGCCAGCTTCGCCGCCGTCGCCTTCAACTCCGCAACCGACGTATTCAGATACTGCGCATCCCGCGGATCGACCACCCAAACCGGCGCTCCGCCACCCAGCACATGGCTCAGCCAGAACACCTTCGCCGCCAAATAATCATGCCGCTGCTTCTCATTCGTATCGTTGAAAATAAACTTGTTCTGCTTCGACGAGTAATACCGAGTCGTCACCGGCACCGGCTGCCGGTTGCCGCTCTTCACCAGCTCAAGCTGCCCCTGGTCCATCGTCTTACGCACTGCGTTGTAGATAAACCCTTCCGCAAACGGTTGCTCCAGCGCTGCCACAACCTCGGCAAACGTCTGCGTCAACGCCGCTGACACCTTCGCATGCAACACGCTCTCTTCGCCCTTTTCCAGACGAATCTCACCATGCACCAGGTACGAGTCTGCCCCTGAAGTCGACTGGTGGAACGGCCACGCAAACTCCCCAAAGCTCAGCGGAAGCCCATGCAACGTCAGATAAACATGCGGATGCGGGTTCCGCAACCGCTTGGCCGCCTCCCCCAGAAACACGGCAAACTCCGCCGCAAACTTCGGCTGCGCGGCGTCAAAGCCTTCGCTCAGCTCCACAACCATCGTCTTCGCAGGGTCAGCGATCAGCGACAGCGTCGCACGCATAGTCGGGTTCCCCGAAAAATCAGTGCCGGGCTCAACGGCAGACACAGCCAGTCCGGCAACCTTCGCCGCGGCTTCGAGCTGTACTCCAGAGGTCGAAATTGCAGTGCTCATAAGCGTTCCTTCAATCCAAATTTCAGGTCGTCAATCCTGACGCAACAGTCTCCTATTTTACCTGCCCCCACCCCAAAATCCCGCAATTCCGCCAAATCCTCGCGGTACCACCAATATGCAGAGGAAAATCCCCGGAGCCGCACAATCCGGGTGCCCCATCCTCGCGACGGCTTTATCGTCGTTAGGGTGGGCATCGGCAAAGCCGACCGCTCTCTCCCGAACCACCCCAACCCTGTCATCCTGAGCGAAGTGATTCGCGCTTTTTTGCGAATCACGCAGTCGAAGGACCCGCCAAGCCGCCAGCACCCTCAAGTCCGCTCGATCCGTCAGGCAACAACGCTCGGGCTTCCGAAGCAACCAAACACATCCAACCCCCTACGGCTTCAACTCCCTCACAAAAAACCCAGCCTCCGCTTCATAAGCCTTCACCCAGTCCTTATGCAGCAAAAACTCATGCACCTCATCCGGAAAGATCAACTCCTCCACCTTTACCCCCCGAGCCCGCAACGCATCCGCCAGCATGGGAGTCTGGTTAAACGCCACATCCGGATCATTATCTCCATGAATCAGCAACACCGGCGACCGCCACCTCCCCACATCCGCAATCGGAGAACTCGCCTTCGCCTTCGCCGCAATCGAATCCTTCTGCGCATTGTTCCCGATCAGCCAATCCCCCGCATTGTCCTCCAGGTTCCAGTCATGCACTCCATGAAAGTCCACCCCCGCCGCAAACAAATCCGAGTTCCTCGCCAACGCCATCGCCGTCAGATACCCGCCATAGCTCCCACCCCAGATCCCGATCCGCGCTGCATCCACATACTTCCGCGTCCGCAACCACTTCACCGCCGCCAGCACATCCGCATACTCACTCGCCCCATCCGCCCCGGCGTGCAGACATTGCCGAAACTCCATCCCATACCCAACCCCGCAGTGATAGTTCACACTCACCACCACAAACCCCAGCGACGCCAGGTACTGATTCATCGCAAACGCATTTGAGTAGTAATCCATAGACGGATACCCCAGCAGTATCTGGCGCATCGGACCGCCGTGGAAGAACAACAGCGCCGGATGCGGGCCTTTGCCGAAGGAAGCCGGCGGCAGGAACATCTGGCCGTGCAAGCTCACGCGCACATCATCTACAGGCAGCGTGCTCTTCACACCGCCGTGGAGGGTAATTAATACCTGCGACGGCTTCAATGCCAACGCCGCTTCTCTCGGAAACTCCTTGGGCCACGCATCTGGCCGAAACGACATCGTCCTTCCATCCAACGCAACAAAAGCAGGATGCATCGGCACCATCCAACCCGTCACCAGCGCAGCAATGGTCCCGTCCGCTCCCACCTGCGGCCTTGCCTCGTTCCCTTCACCCGGCGTTACCGCGACCGCAACATGATTCTCATTCAACCGCCAGATATGCCGCCTGTCCTCATCCTTCAAATCGCAAACACCACGCGCACAAACCGGCACATTCGAAGCCCACACCAACTCCCCATGCGGCCCCTGCGCCACATCCTCCACCTCACCCTTCCCCGGCGTCAACAACACAGGCAAGGGTCCGGGTGCCCCGGGTCCGGACTCTCGGACCCGGGTTTCCACGGAGTACAGATGCACCCAACCATCCATCTCGCTGAAGAACCCCAACCTCCCATCGCCTAACCAAAACACCTTCGGCTCGCCCGTAGCCAGATGCGGCAACACACTCCCCGGCTTCCCTGCCTCCGCCGTAAACACCGCCCGAGCGTCACCCGTAGCAACATCCGCCACCATCACACTCCACGGATCGCTCGACACCCGATCCGCCGCAAACTCTGCTGCCTGCGTAAACGGCCCCCGCAGCCAGGCGATCTCTCTCCCATCCGCAGACCAGCTCGGTGCAAAGTCCCTCCCCGTTGCCGGAGCCAAAAACCGCAGGGTGTTCGCCTTCCGATCAAACACCCCAATAAAACTATGTCCGCCACGCCTACTCACAAACGCCAGCCCCCCTCCATCCGGAGAAAGCGTCAACCCACCAGCCCGCCCGCGATCGAACACCAACTGCCGCTCCTTGAAATCCTTGCCGAGCTCCGCAATCCAAACCTGCCCACCGCGCACAAACAACACCTCGCTGCCATCCTTCAACCACAGCGGCGAATGCCCTTCCCCTAAACTCACCGCCGCTCCGCCCGCAACCGACTGCACCCGCACCACCACCGGAGTAGCCCGTTGCAAATGCGCTGGATTCGCAGGCTTCCCATCCGCTCCATTTCCCGCACCATAGCTATAAGCAATTGCACTCCCATCAGGAGACCAAACCAACCCACCCACATCCTGCCCATCATCCTCCGTGTAATGCGTCACCTGCCGCGCAGCCTCACCCTTACCGCACACCCATATATTCCGCACACCCTCAGCATTCTCCACCCACGCAAACTCACCACCCACCGGAGCCGCCGTCAACTCCAGCGCATACGGCGCGCTCAAAATCTGCGGCAACGTAAACGCCTGCTGCGCTTCCACACACACCGCACCCGCACACCCCACAAACACCCCAGCCAAAGCCAAAAACACTCGTCTCATGGCTGTGAGACTATCAGCGCACCCCATCGCGCATCCAACCTCGTAGCAAAACGCACACCGCACTCCACGAAAAACCCTATGCCCCAAACTCACCTCCAGGGACACATCGAGCTCATCGCCAAACACGAGCAGGAGTTCCTCGCCCAGCGCACCCCCGCCGAGCGCTTCTCCGACGACATCGCCGGATTCATCGGCAGCCTGCCCTTCGTCGCCGCGCACCTCGTCTTCTTCACAGTCTGGATCATCTACAACTCGCTACCCCACACCCACCACTTCGACCCCAGGCCCTACTCGCTCCTTCAGACCATCGTCGCCATGGAGTCCATCCTCGCCGCCAGCTTCATCCTCATCCGCCAGTCCCGCCTCGGCCGCCGCTCCGACGAGCGCGATCACCTCATGCTCCAGATCCTTCTCCTCACCGAAAAAGAGATCACCGCCGTCCTCGGCATGGACCGTCACATCGCCACCGAGATGGGCCTCCACAAAGAAGCCAACAACCCCGAAGTCCGCGAGCTCTCCCAAGACACCTCCATCGAAGACGTAGCCCAAACCATCAAAGAAAGCCTCCCCGAAAAGTAACCGAGGAACAACAGCCGCGTGCCTTGAAATTAGGGTGATCGGAGCCCACGAAACCGGGTGCCCCATCCTCACGACGGTCTTATCGTCGTTAGGGTGGGTATCGAGCGAAGCTCGACCGCTCCCGCCCATGTCCGGATTATTACAATCTCTCCATGACCTTCGGCCTAAAACGCTTCCAAACCGACGGCCACAACCACGCCATAAATTTCAGTTGTTATAACCACGACCCCTATCTAGCCTCGACGACAGCACGCAACCTCTTCGAGCATTCCCTCGAAAAGGTACGCCAGAAATACGAACTAAATGTTTATGGCTACGTCGTCATGCCAGACCACGTGCATCTGCTCATTTCAGAACCAGCAGTGCACCCACTCTCAAAAGCAATCCAGGCACTAAAGGTCTCAGTCAGTAAGCAAGCCACGGAGAAACCTTTCTGGCAGGAGCGCTACTACGACTTCAACATCATCACGCGCCCCAAATTCACAGAAAAGCTCAAGTACATCCACAGGAATCCCATACGAGCCGGACTCGTCGAATCTCCTGAAGATTGGCCTCACTCCAGCTACCGCACATGGCTCACCGGAGAGCAGGGTATAGTCCACATCGCCCTGCCCTAGCCAGCCTCCAACTTACGCCGCCGTCATCTCCGCCTTCAACTTCTCCGCCGTGGCATGCGCCACCAGCGCATCCACCGTCGGCTGCAGCATACCTTCCATCACCATCGCCAACTGATGATTCGTCAGCCCGATCCGATGGTCCGTCATCCGGTTCTGCGGGAAGTTATACGTCCGGATCTTCTCCGAACGATCACCCGTTCCCACCTGCGACTTACGTTCCTTCGCTTGAATCTGGTGAATGCGTTCCGCTTCCACCTCATACAGCCGAGCCCGCAACACACGCATCGCCTTCTCACGATTCTTGATCTGCGACTTCTCATCCTGGCAGCTCACCACCGTATTCGTCGGCAGATGCGTAATCCGAATCGCAGAGTACGTCGTATTCACCGACTGACCACCCGGCCCCGACGAACAGAACGTATCCACCCGCAGGTCCTTGTTCTCTATCTTCACGTCGACTTCCTCAGCCTCCGGCAACACCGCAACCGTAATCGCAGACGTATGCACCCGACCCTGCGTCTCCGTCGCCGGCACACGCTGCACACGATGCACGCCCGACTCATACTTCATCTGCGAGTACACCTTGTCGCCTTCAAAGATCGCCGTAATGTCCTTCAACCCGCCTACATCCGAGTCCGTCTGCGACATCACCTCAACCTTCCACTTATGCTGCTCCGCAAACCGCAGATACATCCGGAACATCTCGCTCACAAACAGCGAAGCCTCGTCCCCGCCTGTACCCGCGCGCAGTTCGATGATGATGTTCTTGTCATCGTTCGGATCCTTCGGCAACAGCAACACCTTCAGCTCTTCTTCCACCGTCGCCAGCTTCGGCTCCAGCTCAGCCAGCTCTTCCTCGGCCATGCCACGCAGATCGGCATCGCTCTCGCCCAGCATCACCTTGGCTTCGGCAACGCCGTCGCGCAGCTTGCGATACTCCCGAAACTTATCGACAGTCTCCTCAAGGTCTCGGTGTTGCTTGGACACCTTGCGATAGTTCTCCTGGTTGCTCACGATATTAGGGTCAGAAAGCTGCCGCCCCAGGTCTTCGTAGCGTTCTTCCATTTGGTCTAGACGATCAAACACGTTGGTCTCCTCCTGCCTCAGCGCAGGGACTTGGTCTCAAAATTTGGGGGAATCAAAAACAACCACGCAACCAGACAGGGCGCAGCTAGGCAAAATCATGGCGATCGGCAACAGCCAACACCACGCGGGTCTCACTCACCGAATTTGCGCCAACAAAAACCATCACTCTTTAGATGTTACAGCGAACCTCAGGGATGCGGGCGGCAATCCATCCGCCGCCCGCCATGAACCCACGAGACCCGTCTTAACTCGAAACTGATCGCCTAACCGTTTTTGCTCTTCCTCCAAACGGCCACCTACTTCAAAAACCCATCCACCGCCGCCAAAAACTCCTTCGGCTTCTCCAGCGACGCGGCATGGCCACACTCCGGCACAATTACCAGCCTCGCATTCGGAATCTTCGCCGCATAGTCCTTGCCATCGTCCAGCGGCACAAGTTGGTCGTTCGCTCCCCAAACCACCAGCGTCGGAATCGTAATCCTGTCCAGCTTCCCCGCCACCACCTCGCTCGCAAGCTTCGGATTCGCCGTCAGCAGTCGTTCCGTCATCCCATCATTGGCTTCCAGCTTCATCGCAAAGTTCGCACGCACAAACTCCGGCGTAATCAGCGATTTGTCATAGAACACAATCGCTACCCCACCCGCATCCTGAATCGTCCCCGTAATCGGAATCTTCCCTACCGACCCACCTGCCTTAAACGGGTCCGTATGCCCCGCCGCATCCTCCAGAATCAGCTTGCTCGGCTTCGGCAGCGCATACTTGCCCGTATTGCCGGCATCAAGCGCCTGAATCGTATAGTTCGCCACAATCCACCCACCCAGCGACTCGCCCGCCAGGTCAAACTTCTCCACCTTCAGCGTCCGCAGAAACTCCCCCAGAAAGTCCACATAGGTCTGCACGCTGTAATCGATAAACGGCTTCTCCGACCGCCCAAACCCGATCTGATCCATCGCAATCACATGGTGATGCTTGGAGAGCGGCACAATCACCCTTCCCCAATCGAACCGTGCCTGGCTGGCAAACCCATGCACCAGCACCAGCGTCGGCCCGCTGCCTGCCTCGTAATAAACGATCTTCTGCCCAAACACCTTCACCGTCTTCACCGGCGGCAGCGCGCTATCGGGCACAAACAGCGGACTCGTCCCCTGCGCCCCCATCCACCCCGGCAAAGCGAAAAACCCAACCGCCAAAACCACCCGCAAAACGTTGCGACGCATCATCAGAAAATCTCCATCCCTAAGAAGTCACTGCAATGTCAGGTTCTGCTGCAAAGACTACATCAACCCACCACAAACATCTGGGTGCCCCATCCATGACAGCACTTGGTCATGGGTGGGAAAGTATGACCTAACCCAAGCAAGTCTTGCCTTTGCTTTCCTTCGCGAAACTTAGCTCCCTTTGCGAACTTCGCGTTCAAAGCTGTCGCTCTTCCTCAAACCCAGCATCCAATCACCACCGATGTCCCTCTTCCTCCAACTCGCCACGCTAGCCGACGAACTAGCCGCCAACCCCAGCCGCCTCAAAAAGCGTGCCGCCATCGCCGCATCCCTCACCTCCATCACCACCCAATCGACCTTGGAAAACGCAGGCCTCTTCTCCCTCTACCTCGCCGGCCAGCCCTTCCCCGAAGCCGACCCCCGCAAGCTTAACTCCGGCGGCGCTCTCCTCACCCGAGCCCTAAAAGCCGTCTCCCACTGCACCGACGCCGCACTTACCGCCGCCTACCGCCGCCACGGAGACCTCGGCGCCGCCGCCTTCGACCTCCTCCCCAATCTCCCCTCCGCCACCCTCACCCTCGAAGAACTCGCCAACGCCTTCGACACCATGGCCACCGCCCGCACCACCGCCATCCGCTTCGCCACCGTCGAAAATCTCCTCCAACGATCCACACCACTCGAAGCCAAATACCTCCTCAAGCTCATGCTCGGCGACATGCGCATCGGCGTAAAACAGTCCCTCATCGAAGAAGCTATCGCCGTCGCCTCCACCACCGACCTCACCGCCGTCCGCCACGCCGTCATGCTCGAAGCCGACCTCAGCCACGCCGTCACTCTGGCCTTCACCAACACCCTCACCGACGCCCGCATGCGCCTCTTCCACCCCTTGGGCTTCATGCTCGCCTCCCCCGTCGAAACCCCTGAAGAAGCCATCACCCGCTTCACCGAAAAGCCCCCAAAAGCCGAGAAGCCCACCAAACAACCCCGCCGCAAAAAGAGCGATCCCAAAGAAGAAATTGAACCCGACGGCAACGTCGAAGGCGAAGCCTTCGGCCACCCCCCATCTTCAACGGAAACCACCGAATCTGCTTTTCCGGAGGGAGCAGGGGGCTTCAGCCCCCTGGAACCCGCGCCCAAAAAATGGGCTTTAGCCCCGGGCCTTCCCACCGACACCCCCTCCGTCCACGCCTTCCTTGAAGACAAATACGACGGCATGCGCGCCCAGATCCACTGCGGCGACCCCACCCAGCCCAACCGCGTCGCCATCTACTCCCGCAACCGCGAAGACATCACCGAGTCCTTCCCCGAGCTCTCCGAAGCCTTCCGCAACACCCCCAACCCCCTCATCCTCGACGGCGAAATCCTCGGCTGGGACATCGCCACCAACAAAGCCCTCCCCTTCGCCATCCTCGGCCAGCGCATCGGCCGCAAGCGCGTCGACAACGCCCTCCGCCGCCAAATCCCCGTCATCTTCATGGCCTTCGACCTCCTCTACACCGACGGCGACCTCCTCCTGACCCACCCTCTCCACAACCGCCGCCAACGCCTGGAAACCCTCGCACAAACCCTCTCCCCCCTAACCACCTCACCCATCGACCAACCCGCTGCCCCCAACGCCCAGCAAAACCTCTTCGACCCAGCCACAAATTCGGGTGCCCCGGGTCCCGCTTTTGGGACCCAGGCTTCCACACCACCCGAGCCGCCCATCCAACGCCTCCACCTCTCCCCCACCACCCTCGTCACCACCCCCGAAGCCATCGACCAGGCCTACCGCGACGCCCGCGCCCGCGCCAACGAGGGCGTCATGCTCAAAGCCGCCAACTCCCACTACCTCCCCGGCCGCCGAGGCCTCAGCTGGGTCAAGCTCAAGCGCGAGCTCGCCACCCTCGACGTCGTCATCACCGGAGCCGAGTTCGGCCACGGCCGCCGCGCCGGCCTGCTCTCCGACTACACCTTCGCCGTCCTCGGCCCCCACGCCGAACTCCTCAACGTCGGCAAAGCTTACTCCGGCTTAACCGACCTTGAAATCAACGACCTAACCGCCTGGCTTAAAGCCCACACCCTCGAAGACCACGGCCACTTCCGCACCGTCGAACCCCTCCGCATCCTTGAAGTCGCCTTCAACAACATCATGCGCAGCCCCCGCCACGCCAGCGGCTTCGCCCTCCGCTTCCCCCGCATTCTCCGCATCCGCGACGACAAACCCCTCTCCGAAATCGATACCCTGACCCGCGTCGAAGAAATCTATCTCTCCCAGCCCGACCGCCCCACCGAAGAATAAGCCGGTATTCACGAGAAGAAAGAGCGGTGTTTGCCGACAGGAGTTCCGCGTCTAGGTACCCCAAGGCTTTAGCCTTGGGTCTCATAAGACGAGCGAGAATAGGGCTTTAGCCCGTGGGGTATGCCTTCTTCTACGGACCACGCTCCTTTGAGCAGCAGAAGACGCTTCGTCAGAAGCGACTTTGCCAGTAACCTCGCATATACCGGCGACAAATCCCTTACAAACCCACTCCCGCAATCCACGCTAAAATAAACAAGTGGATATGGCGATTCGCAAATCCGATTCACCTATCGACATAGCAGGCTGCACCAGACCCCAGCTCCCGGAGATCCATCCTTTGACCCTGCTTCCCTCCCCAACCAGCTCCACCGCACCTCGGGCCCACACACTCCGCCGCACCCTCCTCTCTTCCGCCCTCGCCCTCACGACCCTTTGCCTAACGGCCCCCATCTGCGGCGCACGCGAAACCTCTCCCGACCTTAAACCCATAGCGACCACGACCCCTGCACCAACCGGCCAGAAGTACGAGCTCAAGCTCTACCACCTGCACACCGGCGAAAGCCTCGACGTCGTCTACCGCATCGGCGACACCTACATCCCCGCCGCAATGGATCAGCTCAACCACTTCCTCCGCGACCATCGCACCGAGGATCAAAGTCACTACGATCCCAAAGAGTTCGATCTCCTGCACTCGCTCATGGCCAAGCTCGGCAAGTCCAGCAGCGTCATCGACGTCGTCTGCGGCTACCGCACGCCCTGGAGCAACAACTTCCTGCGCACCCGCAGTGCCGACACCGGCGTAGCCAAGAACTCCCAGCACATGCAGGCCAAAGCCATCGACATCCGTGTCCCCGGCGTCTCCACCAGCCGCCTCCGCAACACCGCCCTCAGCCTCCACGCCGGCGGCGTCGGCTACTACCCCGTCAGCCAGTTCGTCCACGTAGACGTAGGCCCAGTCCGCCAGTGGAGCTTCCGCGGCCGCGGCGAAAACTAATCAGTACCACTCCATAGACCCAAACATCGGAACCACCACAAAACTGTCATCCTGAGCGAAGCGGCTTGCGGCTTTACGCAAGGCGCGCAGTCGAAGGACCTGCCATGCCGCTCGTCCCGACAAAACAGTCTCCAGCTTTCGACCACGACCATCTTGTTGCATCACCCCAAACTATAGTTCGATACAGCCGCGGCATATGCCGACCCAAAGACCGGCCTCAGCCCCTGCGGTATGCTTTCTTGTCGAGAAATTCCCCTTGATTAAAGACGTGAACCGCACCACCGCACGGAGGCACCAGCTTTGCCGTCGAACATCCACGCAGCTTCACTCACCGACACCGGCCTCGTCCGCGCCGGCAATGAAGACACCTTCGGTTCCGATCCCGCAACCGGCCTCTACGTCGTCTGCGATGGCATGGGCGGAGCCGCCGCCGGCGAAGTCGCCAGCCTGCTCGCCTGCTCCATCGCGCTTGAAGTCTTCGCCACTCTGCCCTCCACCATGTCTCTCGAACATCGTCTCTCCGCAGCCGTTCGCGCCGCCAACACCGCCGTCTTCACCGCCGGCCAGCAACCCGATCGTCGCGGCATGGGGACCACTCTCGTCGCTGCCGCAGTCGTCGGCAGCAAACTCCTCATCGCCAACATAGGCGATAGCCGCGCCTACATCCTGCAGCACGAAACCTGGCGTCAACTCACCGTCGATCACTCCTACATCAACGAGCTCGTCCGCGTCGGCACCATCAAACCCACAGAAACCGATGCCCCCGAGCTGCAGCGCTACGCTTCCATCATCACGCGCGCCATCGGCGCCTCAGCCGACGTCCAGCCCGATCTCTTCCCCCTCGATCTCCTCGAAGGCGACACCGTCCTGCTAGCCAGCGACGGCCTCACCCGCTACCTCGACGCCCCCGACTTCCCTCACCTCATCGACCCCACCAACCTCGAAGCCTCCTGCCAGCGCCTCATCAACGCAGCCAACAAGCAAGGCGGCATCGACAACATCACCTGCACGTTGCTCCGCTACAGCACCTCGTAGCTGGAGCCTTCGTCAACCCCGCCGCTCTTCCATCTCATCCAGCGTCCCACTCAGCATCTTGTTCCGCCGCTTGGCGTCATACATCAGCTCATCCGCACGATGAACAAGACCCTCCAGCGTCTCCGCCGATCCAGGCTCCGACGTCACATACCCATAGCTGAAGCAGAACGGATAAAGCCTTCCCGGCTGCGCGTTCTTCTCCTCCGCTGCTTTCTCCATGCGATCCACCACCATCTTCATCGCCTGCACATTTGAAATCCACGCCACCACAAACTCATCCCCGCCAATCCGTCCAATCACGTCCGTCCGTCGGAAACAGTCTTTCAGAAACGCCGCAACCTCACACAAAAACGCCGACCCAATCTCGTGGCCCTGCGTATCGTTGATCGGCTTCAAATTATCCAGGTCGATAAACAACACCGACATCGAAGTCTTCCCTCGTCGTGCTACCTGCAACGCCTGCTCCGCAAGCAGATAGAACCCCCGCCGGTTATAAAGCTTCGTCAGCTCATCCCGCAGCGAAAGATCGCGAATCTCCGTCTCCAGTTCATTGATCCGCCATGCCAACACCAGCACCAACACCACGGCCAGCACCGATACCACCGACGTCGCAACCGCCGTCGCATAGCTGATGCTCATTACTCCCATGCGGATCGTGAAGGCTCGTGCCACTTCCAACAGAAATGGCAGCAGCAACGCAATCGGGCTGGCGATACGAGCAATCTTGCTGCCCAGCCCGGTTCCAAAAAGAATCCCGAACAGCCCGTGCTGCGCTCTTCGCCCAAACACCACAACCGACAGCAACACGAAGCAGACCAGCGTCTGTGGCGAAGTGCGGATGCTGGTCGTCAACCCAAACAGTTGCTGTGCCCCAAAGGCATAGCCCGCCGTCATCACCAGCATCATCACGCACAAAAGCAGTGAAAGAAAGTCCACCACCCACGCCGCAATCCGCCGGCGTGAGCGAATCATCAGCATCACTACGCCCAGCAGCAAATAAACCGCACACGTCTGCGGCGACATTCTGCCCGGATGAGAACACCCTCTATCCAGAGATATCCACGTATCCAGGCCAAGCGACAGACCCCACACCCACTCCACAACTACCGCGGCCGTCGCCAGCAGCACGACCAACGCGAACACTTTGCTGATCCTCGCCAGCCGTCGTGACCGGCTACGCCGCGAAAGCGTCAGGCTGATCACGCTGAACAGCGCAAGCAACGCGGTGTTCGCCTTCATGGAGTCCCAGCCCCCCGGCAAATGTCTCCCCAACGCAGGAAAAATCCACGCCGCCAGCGTCACATCCGCAATCACGGCAACCGCCGCGAGCAGGAAACGCTGCACGAGCGTTAGCTCGTCAATCAGCACTAAATCGAGTTGGGGCAAAACCGGTGGGCGGTTGACGATGACATCCTCACTCGTCAGATGCCTGGGATCTGTAGCTCGGAGGATCATTTCACAGGAGCCTCAATCTTACAGCGCTTTGCAGGAATCCACCTCAAGAATGAAGCCGCTCCCATATAGTCCGCATCTATTAAGAACGCAGCAGGAAACCCGCCAGATTCAGGCCATTGTGTTAAATCCACGGGCAGTTTCATCCCATCCAGTTGCCTGTCAGGCTCCTCCGCCTGCGATACTGGAGGGGACGCAACCCTCGGTCGAGCTTTTATGTCCACCAGCCTCACCAACCCGGCTCCCACCCCACCCCAGCCGGTAAGCGAGGCCGAGCTTCTCCGCCGTGCGGACAAAACCTTCGCTCGCACCCTGCGCAGCGCCCGTTCCACCGTTGCCTTCCGCGAAACCCTCCGGCTGGCCATGGAAAGCTTCACCGCCAGCAAGACACGTTTTCTCCTCACCATGCTCGGCATGGTCATCGGTTCGGCGTCCATCGTTCTCGTAGCCACCGTCGGTCTTACCGGTCGCCAGTACGCGCTCGACACCATCTCCGGCCTCGGCCCTAACAAAGTCGAGATGCAGTACTCCGGCGGCATCGTCATGGGGCCAAACAACGTCAGCTCGCCTGACTTCATGACCCTCGAAGACATGCAGGCCGTCGATGCCCAGGTTCCCGGCATCACCGCCAGCTCGCCCATGCTGGAGTTCCACGACAGCATCTCCGTCGGCAGCGGCATCACCAAAGACGCCATGCTCCTCGGCGTCAGCCCGCAGTACAAGCAGGTTCGCAACCTCAAGGTAAAAGCCGGCCGTTTCTTCGACGATCAGGACGCCATCACCCACGCCAAGGTCGCCGACATCGTCGGCCCCATGGCCATCGAACTCTACGGCAGCTACACCAAGGCCGTAGGCCGCACCATCTCCATCCACGGCATACCGTTCACCATCATCGGCGTCTTCGTAGAAAACACAAACACCTACGGCCAGTCCGAAATCAGCGAGCACACGCTCCTCGTTCCCTACGAAGTAGCTCGCTACTTCACCGGCAGCGACACGCTCAAAGAAATCTTCTTCAGCATGGCGAGCCCGCAGGAAGTCGAACCCGGCGCCGCCCACATCACAGAGATCATTCAGAGCCGTCATCGCGCCACCAGCGTCTACAAGGCTGAAACCCTCACCGACATCCTCACCACCATGGGCAAGATCGCCACCATGCTGACCATCGTCCTTCTGCTGGCCTCCATGATTACCCTCATCGTCTCCGGCGTCGGCATCATGAACTCCATGCTGGCCAGCGTGCAGTCGCGCATCAAGGAAATCGGCATCCGCAAAGCCCTCGGCGCCACCAGCCGCGAGATCCGTATGCAGTTCCTCACCGAAGCCGTCTTCCTCTCTCTCAGCGGAGGCCTCATCGGCACCCTGGTCGGCCTCGCCTTACCCCTCAGCGTCCGCCTCTTCACCGACTTCCAGGTCCCCATCGACCTTTGGAGTGCCGTCATCGCGCTCAGCACCTCGGTCATCGTCGGCGTCATCTTCGGCACCCTCCCCGCCAACCGCGCCGCCAAGCTAGACCCCGTCTCCACCCTCAAATACGAGTAGCCTCAAGCGGCTCTCACCAGACCACCCCAAGGTTTGTCATCCTGAGCGAAGCAGCTCGCGCACTTTGCGAGCTGCGCAGTCGAAGGACCTGCCACACCCCTTGAACGAGCAATACATTCTCCAGCTTTCAGCCACGACTTCTTCGTTGAATCACCCGCAACGTATAGGTCGATACGACCCAGGTACCCCAAGGCTTCAGCCTTGGGTTTCATAGGACTCCAAGGAATAGGGCTTTAGCCCGTGGGGTATGCTCTCCCACAACCCGCCACGAAAATCCAAATCTCCCACAAATCCCCTTGACACATCTTCGCCATAGCCATATACATTGCTACACGAGGTATCTTGCTATGGCACTAAAACGCTCCTCCGAGCCCCAACCCGACCAGCCAGACCGCTGGGAAGCCCAGCTCCGCAAAGGCGCGCTCGAAATGGCAGCCCTCGCCAGCCTCTGGCACGGCCGTCTCTACGGTCTCGAAATCATCCGCTTCCTCGAAAGCCAGTCCCGCCTCGTCCTCGCCGAAGGCACCATCTACCCCATCCTCAACCGCCTCAAAGCCGAAGCCCTGCTCACCTCCGAGTGGGTAGAAGCCGACGCCGGTCATCCTCGCAAGTACTACTCCCTCACCGACACCGGCCGCGAACGTCTCCGCCTCATGGCCACCGCTTGGGTTGACTTCTCCACCGGCCTCACCCAGCTCATCGAACCCGTTCTCCAGCCCCAGGAGCTCCTCCAATGACAGCCCAAACCCCGCAAACCGCCCAGCAGCAGATCGATATCTTCCTCGCCGACCTCCGCTCCAACCTCGCTCCCATCACCCTCGCCGAGCGCGAAGAGATCCTCCGCGAAATCACCGCCCACATCTACGACTCCATCGAGCTCACCGGCCTTCCCGCCGCAGCCGTCCTCGCCAAGCTCGGCTCGCCGCAACAACTCGCCGCCGGCTACCGCGACAGCGCACTCGTCCGCGAAGCAAGCTACAGCATCTCTCCCATGCGCCTGCTCCGCGCCACGCTGCGAATCGCCACCAAAGGCCTCTCCGGCGCCATCGTCTTCTTCGTCGCTCTCGTCGGCTACATCATCGGCGCGAGCTTCGTCATCGCCGCCCTCGTCAAGCCATTCTTCCCCCAAAACACCGGCGTCTTCGTCCTTCACAGCTACATCTACAGCATCGGCGTGCGCTCTACGATCCCCGCGCAGCCCATCCATGAAGTCGCCGGCTTCTGGTTCATCCCCATATCCCTCGCCGTAGGCTCCGCCGCGCTCGTCTTCACCACCCTGGCCATCCGCCGGTTCCTCAGCCTATCCAGCAACTGGCAACAAAAACTCATCAACCAAACCCTCTCATAAAAGCCCACACCCTCCACCGCGCTTTAGGCAGTGTCTGACGAATCACAACAGAGTGATATGGAGGAATGAAGGAAGTTTTGTTAAGGGCACGGGTTTACCCGTGCCGTAAAAGACCCTCAAGTCGTGGGGTTTTAGCCCCTGAGGTACAGTCTTTTGTCTGCATCGCCACGAATCTCATAGCCAAAGCAATTCGCTGAAGGCCCGCTCTAAAGTCCACGCCCAAAAGCGAAAGCTCCGCCCAAAAAACAAAACGCCCACACTCCAAAGAGTGTGGGCGTTTCTGCAACAGAAAAACTAGTCGCGGTTGTCGTCCAGCTCGCCCGTATACAACGAGACGAAACCAGTGTCGGTATCCTCGACCAACGCATCCGCACCTTCCGGCGCATCGCTCTTGATCGTTACCTGCACATGCGCGGTCACTTCGCGGTGGATGCGAACCGGCACATGGAACTCGCCCGTGGTCTTCAGCGGCTCGTCGAGATGGATCTTGCGACGGTCCACTTCAAAGCCCTGCAGCTCCAGCTCGTGCGCGATGTCCTGCGACGTTACCGAACCGAAAAGCTGGCCGGTAGCACTGGCCTTGCGCTCGAACGTCAGTACGGCTTCGTTCAGCTTCTGGCCGAGCTCTTCCGCACCGGCCTTCGCGCCCTGCGACTTGCGAATCGCCGAAGCCTTCATCTGTTCGATGACAGCCTTGTTGGCCACGGTCGCTTCGATAGCAAGCTTGCCGGGCAAAAGATAGTTGCGGCCGTAGCCTGCTGCGACCTTAACCACGTCGCCGCGATGGCCCAGCTTATTGATGTCTTCCTTGAGAATCACTTCCATGACACTTCTCCAAAACTTCCTCAAGCTTGCTTGTGCGGGTTGGCTCATCACCGAACCCATCACAAGGTGCGCCTCAATCGACGCAGTTCATAACTAG
>Ga0302305_1001010_pt1 | contig 16411 bp, 11 predicted proteins | sample III_Palsa_E2_3_FD_198764 | JGI IMG/M metagenome (GOLD analysis project Ga0302305, IMG submission 198764) | Peat permafrost microbial communities from Stordalen Mire near Abisko, Sweden - III_Palsa_E2_3 | ecosystem: Environmental > Terrestrial > Soil > Palsa > Peat permafrost | place: Sweden... | reverse complement strand
CTTGGTCTTGCTCGGCCGGCAGAGCGGGATCGCCCCTGCAAGCGTTTCAGGCGCCGCGCAGTGATCCAAAGAAGTCTCTTTCGCCGGAAAGGACGTCGCCTCCTGAATTTCGGTGAGCAGAATCTGGCGCAGCTCCGGGTCCGGATCGATTAGAAGAAAGTGGTCAGGCGGAGGTGCGGCCAGCCACTGAGCGACGCGCTCGCGAACGGCAACCGCCGGCATGTTGAGGTCGCGGACAGCGCGGAAGAAGGCGGCGATATGGTGATCGAGGATCTGCTCCGGTGTGGAAGGCGGCTCGGCGTTCGCGCGGACGTAGACCCCGCTGCCGTGGCGGCCTTCGGTCCAGCCATCTTTTTCGAGTTGGCGGTAACCCGCGCTGATGGTATTTGGATGAAGGCCGAAGCGGCGTGCCAGTTCGCGCGTGCTCGGGAGGCGGTCGCCAGGGCGAAGGTCGCCGCTTAGGATGGCGAGGACAACCTGGGTTACTAGCTGGCGATAGATCGGGACTTCGCTGCCGGGGGCAAACCAGAGTCTCACGCGGAACCTCTGGGCTATTGTGACACTGCCAACGAGCTGGCGATAAGAGTGTACTTTGAATTAGCCCCGTGACTTCGCGCGGCGTGGTGAGAAAACGTCACGCGGGAAGTTCACCTCCGAGGATTCTTTGTTCGATCTCGTCGATGACTGGCAGAATATGTCCCACGGTTTCAGCGGTGTAATGTGCGCCTGCACTGCGCAATTCCCCATCGGCATCTGCAATGAGCCGGGATTGTTCATTGCTGCCAAGTTGCCACCATTCTGCTTCCGTCAGGCCTACCGAGTTTCCGCTGCGCGTCAGGCCGATGGTCCACATGCCGGCGTTGCGGCCCTCGAGGATGTCGGAGTCGGTGTCGCCGATCTTGACGCAGGAGGAGATCGGGTAGATGCGCAGATCGATAGCCAGACGGAAGCACATCCAGGGATAGGGGCGCCCGGCTCCCACGTCTTCGGGAGTGAGGGATGCGTCGGTGCGATAGCCCTGTCTGGCTGCGAGCATTTCGAGTTGTTCGAGCATGGGACGGGTGTAGCCGGTGGTGCCAGCGATCTTGATCCCCCGCGCTCGCAATGCCCCAACGGTTGCTGCTGCGCCAGAGATAACATCCGAGTAGCCCGACAGCAGTTCCATTATCTCTGGCTCGAATTTCTCGTAAAGCTGGTCAACATCGCTCTCTGTTGGCCGCGACGCGTGCGCATTCCGCCATTGCGCAACGACCTCCGGCTCATCGAGCAGCTTGCGGATGTGATCTTTCTTCGCAAGGCCCATATATTTGCGCACGAGCGGCCGGGCTATGGTCACACCGAACTCGGCGAAGATATCTTCGAGCGCCTTCACGGGGGCGATACTGCCGTGGTCTACTACGGTTCCGGCCCAGTCGAGGAAGACTGCTTGAATCGCGGATTTAGGCATGCGAGATCCCCAGTGAGGCCATGGATTTTTCAGCTACTCCAAACGATAGAGTCATGCCCGACCCTCCGGGCGAAGCTACGATGAGTACACCTTCTTGAGGAGTCATCACGACGAGCGGTTTTTCAGGATGCTTGGCGTAAACGCCGTGCCAGCGCTCCGCAATCGTGAAGTCTGGCGCGCGAAGAAAGCCGCGTGTGTAATCCAGAATCAAATCGTCGATTTGCTGCTTGTTGAACACGTCAACGTTGAGCCCGTATTCATGGGAGTCCCCGAGGGTGAGTGCACCATCGGCGGTTTGTGAAACCAGCGCATGAATTCCCCACCGGTCGTACTCAGGGGTTTCCTCAGCGATGCGACGGCTCAGCGCGGGCAGCGTTGAACAGATCTCAAAGGCAGGATAGAAGCGAAGTGTGAGCCCGGCGGCAAGCGAGGGGCCTAGCTGCCATCCCGCGGGCTGCGCAGCCGTTCGCATCATCTGGAGTTTGCAGCGGGTGAGGCCGCTGGCCGCGAAGTGTTCAGGATAGAGGGTTTGAAAATCATCGCCGCTGCAGACAACAACTGTCTCCGCACGAAAGCGCCCTACGGTCGTTTCGACGGTTGGTAGGTCGATGCCGGTGACCAACGTCGAGAAGAAAAAGCGAACACCGAATTGTTGCTCGAGATAGGACGGTAACTGTTGGAGGATTTGTCGCGGATCGATCGTGAATTCTGTGCTGCTCCACACGGCGCCGATGAGTCCAGCTGGCTGCACGGCCTCTGACTTTTGAAGGACTTGATCGGGCGGCAACCATGAACATCCATAGCCCAGCGCCGGCCCGAGTTCAGCGAACTCTCGCGTGACTCTTGCTTCATCGTCACGGTATGCCAGATGCAACGAGCCTGTAACGCGATGGGGCAGACCGGCTTGCCGAAGCAGTTCCAGCCATAACTCGCGGCTGCGTAGAGAAAGCTGGAGCATCTTACCCGCCGGCTGACCGATGGGCCAGACCATGCCGAAATTGCGCACGGATGCTCCCGAGGCGCAATGGCCTTTCTCAAAGACAACTACCGATTTACCGGCCTTTGCTGCCAGATAAGCGTGGGCCAGCCCAAGGATGCCGGCGCCGACGATCACGATATCTGCCGTGTTTTCGGCCAAATTCACTTCCCCCGTTCATTCACTGAGACTAAGAATAGAACAGGATGCAGCTTGCAACTCTCGCGTGAACAATGGAAATCGCCAACCCGCGCCATAACGTGCAAAACTTGAGAGTGACATCTTCATACGCGTGACGACTGACGCGGGCCGTTATTGCTTCTGCGAATATTTTGGGAGAAAAATGAGATCAAAATCGAGTCTTATCCTGACGTTGCTGATGTTGCTTATCGCCTCAACCGAGCTCGTGGTTCCTGCATCTGCCTCAGACGATTCGGCAGTAACGCGCGCCACTCTGCCCAACGGCATGCGCCTGGTCATCATTCGGAATACGCTCGCGCCGGTGGTTACGGTGGAGGCGAATTTCCTCGTAGGCGGAGATGAAACGCCTGCCGGCTTTCCTGGGATGGCGCATGCGCAGGAGCACATGGCTTTTCGTGGATGCGCGGGCATGAGCGCCGACCAGACTGCGGCGATTTATGCGCAGCTGGGTGGGGAAAACAATGCCGACACTCAGCAGAACATTACACAGTATTACGCTACGGTTCCCGCAGCGGATTTGGATATCGCTCTGCAGGCGCAAGCAACCTGTCTGCGGGGCATTGACGATTCGGATCAGGAGTGGTCACAGGAGCGCGGCGCCATCGAACAGGAAGTGGCGCGCGACCTCTCCAATCCAACTTACAAGTTCGTCAGCCGGCTCAATCAGGATATGTTTGCCGGCACTCCTTACGCGCACGATCCGCTTGGCACGAAGAGTTCCTTCGATGCGACCACGGGGCCAATGCTCAAGGATTTTTACAAACAGTGGTACACGCCCAGCAATGCGATCCTTATCATTGTCGGCGACATCGACGCGCAAGCGACTCTAACCAGGATCAAGCAGCTTTTTGGAGATATTCCCAGCCATCCTCTGCCTCCGAGACCGAGTGTCGATCTGACACCCGTCAAGTCGGAAAGCTTCTCGCTCGACAGCAACCTGCCTTACGTTCTCTCCTTCACCGCTTATCGCTTTCCCGGTAGCAGTTCCCCGGATTTCGCGGCAGCGCAAATTCTTGCCGATGTGCTGGCAAGTCAACGCGCTGATCTCTACGCCATGGTACCTGCTGGCAAAGCTCTGGGGACCGAGTTTGGAATGGCGGAGACGTATCCCAAGGCTAGCGTCGCTTTTGGACTTGTGGCCGTACCCGCAAACACAGACATTTCGAGTGCCGCCCAGGAAATGAAAAAGATTCTCGCTGCTTACGCCGAGAAGGGCGTGCCGGAGGATCTTGTAGCGGCGGCGAAACGGAGCGAAGTTGCTGCAGCGGAGTTTCAACGCAATTCTATTCCTGGATTGGCGAACGTGTGGTCCGACGCACTTGCTGCCGAGGGCCGGAATTCTCCGGACGAGGACCTCGACGCAATCAAGAAGGTGACGCTTGCGGATGTGAATCGCGTCGCCAAGCAATACCTCGTCGATGCGAACTCGATCTCGGCAACTCTGAAGCCTGTTCCGAGCGGAGAGTCAGTAAGCGAGAAGGGATTTGGCGGCGGAGAAAAGGTCACCAATGCTCCGACCAAGCCGGTGCAACTTCCGGATTGGGCGGCCAAGTCTCTGGCTGAGCTGAAGGTGCCTTCGGATTACATCAAGGCGACAGACGAAGTATTGCGCAACGGCATTCGCCTCATTGTAAAGACCGATGCGACCAGTCCAACGATCTCCGTGGTTGGCTCTGTGAAACACAACTCCGACTTGCAAACGCCGCCCGGACAGGAGGGCGTCTCGGATCTTCTCGATGGCCTGTTTTCTTATGGAACGCAGACACTGGACCGGCTCGCTTTTCAGAAGGCGTTGGACGATATCGCCGCCAATGAAAATGCTGGTTATGGGTTCTCTCTCAGCGTGTTGAAGGAGAATTTTTCGCGGGGCGTTCAGTTGCTTGCAGACAACGAGCTTCATCCCGCCTTGCCGGCGGAGGCGTTCGCTGTTGTTCAAAAGCAATCGGAGGAATTTGTCGCTGGGAATCTTCAGAGCCCGGGATATCGCACCTCGCGCGCGCTTGATCTGGCGCTTCTGCCATCGAACGACCCCGAGCTGAGAGAAGTTACTCCGGCCACGCTAAGCAAAGTCACGCCGGATGAAGTGAAGCAGTTTCATGCGACGACCTTCCGTCCTGACTTAACGACGATCGTCGTGATTGGCGATGTTTCCGCAGAAGAAGCCAAGAGCGTGATCGAGAAATGGTTTGGCGACTGGAAGGCGGTTGGTCCCAAGCCTGAGGTGACTTTGCCGGCTGTACCTGCCAACAAACCCTCCACAGTGAGCGTACCAGATCAGGAGCAGGTGCAGGATTCGGTCGTACTCGCCGAGGAACTTAATCTCAATCGATTCGACCCTGATTACTACCCGATGCAACTGGGCAATCATGTGCTCGGCGGAGGCTTCTACGCGACGCGCTTGTATCACGACCTTCGCCAGACGAGCGGGTATGTGTATACGGTCGATGTGAGCCTCGACGCGTCGAAGACCAGAGCTAGCTATTCGGTGAGTTATGGCTGCAATCCTGAGAATGTTTCGAAAGCTCGAACCTTGATTCAGCGCGATCTCGACCAGATGCGCACCGAGGCTGTCTCTGACAGTGAGTTGCATCAGGCCAAGGCACTGCTGCTGCGGCAAATTCCACTGAGTGAATCGAGCGAGGAAGCCGTCGCAGGCGGGCTGCTGCATCGCGCAGAGATTGGTCTTCCTTTGGATGAGCCAATACGCGCGGCCAAGCGCTACTTTGATCTCAGCGCCGATGAGGTGAAAGCTGCATTCTCAAGGCAGCTGCGCGTTGGCGATTTGGTTCAGGTGGTTCGTGGTCCCGCGCCAAAATGACCTCACGAACCCAGCGGCGCCTATCGTCTTTTATCTATGGACGATAGGCATCGAGCGCTTTGCTTAGCTGGCTCAGCGCATCGGCAGTCATGGCAGGATCGCCGCCGAGCCCGATACGGAAATGATCTGGCATTTCGAAGAAGCGCCCGGGGACCACGCTGGTTTCATAGTGCACGCGCAGGAACTCGCAGAACCTGTCAACGGATCCGTGCTTCAACCGCGGAAAGACAATCGTACCCCACTTGGGGCGAAAGACTTCGAGATCGCTTCGGCGGTCGAGAAAAGCATCTAGAGCAGATCTGTTGACGCGAAGGATTTCTTTCGCGCGATCACCAACTTTCGCCAAATGATCGAGCGCAATAACGCTCAGCAATTCGCCAGGATGCACCGGGGTTGCGTTGAAGAGATCGTTAAGGCGCCAGATGCGTTTGGCCAGCGTTGGCTCGGCGAGTATCCAGCCACATCGGATGCCGCTGAGTCCATAGGCTTTGGTGAGGCTGTTGGTTACCACGAACTGGTCACCGAATCGAACACAGGTGCGGGTGGGCGAAGTGAATTCGCTCTCGGGCACGAGGTCAAGATAGACCTCATCGACCATCACGCTGGCGCCTACTTTGGCCGCAATTTCGCCGATCTGTATCAGGGTGCTCTCGTCGGTAAACGCTCCGCTTGGATTATGCAGATTAGTCAACATGATCAATCGCGTCTTTGCTGTGACCTTGGATCGAAGTTCGTCGAGATCGACTTGATAGCCGCCCTCTGCGCGACGATCGAAGCGCACGATATTTGCGCCAAGATAGGATGCGACTTCGAGCAGGAGGCCGTAAGTCGGGCGTTCGATGAGAACTTCATCTCCCGGCTCAAGAATGGCGGCCATGGTCAGATGATTAGCCATCGATGTGCCGTTCGTTGTCACGACGCAATCCGTCGCGACGCCGCAGCGATGAGCCATCCTCTCCAGGAGAGGCTGATATCCATAGATAGTCTGCCCGTTGATCTCAAGGTCAGCGATAGATACTGGCAGGCCAGACAGCGGATAGCTCATGATTCCGCTGGTAGCCAGGTTGAATTTTGCAGGCGAATAGAGCTTGGCCCATTCGAGATATTCCGACGACCTTGCGCGTGTGTTTGAGTTCATTGTGATGCTTTCCGCCTTCGATTCCAGAAGGCATAGACCGGTAGTCCCAGCAAGAGAATAAGCACGCCGATCAAGCTGTTTTCAGGATAGGTATAAATGGTGTTTGCGACCACGGCCCAACATGCCGTAATGAAGAGGATGGTCGTGAATGGATGGCCGGGCACACGGAAACCAAGATTGACTGTTGAAGCTTGGGTAGTAGAAGTGTCTGAGTGGTGAGGTTGCTGTGTGGCCCGTTCGCGCCGCCGAAAGATAAACAGACAACTTGCGCTCAGTCCGATGAAAAAGAAGTCGATGGGAATCACGAAGTTCAGGATCTGTTCGTATTTTCCAGTGAAGGCAACCAGAACCGCCCATATGCTCTGCAACAGGATGGCCGCGATGGGTGCACCGGTGCCTCTGGAGACATAGGCCACGCTACGGAAGAAAAGGCCGTCCTCTGCCATGGCAAAGTAAACTCGCGGCGCTGTGAGGATTGCCTGGCTGAGAAAGCCTACGGTCGAAACCGCAATGCCCAAGGCGATAAGCCTGGCTCCGCGATCGCCGAGGACGATGCGCATGACTGCGCTCGCGGGCACGCTGGTTTGTGCAAGGGCATTCGCGCCCAGCACCCGAATGCAAACGATGTTGACGAGTAGATAGAGCAGGATCACGCCGGAGACGCCGATGATCAGCGCACGGCCGAGATTCTTACGTGGGTCTTTGATTTCAGTGGCGATGAAGTTCGTTGTCTGCCAGCCTCCGAAGGAGAAGAGCACGGGCACCATCGCGGCGCCGAGCGCTGCGGCGAGGCCGAGAGACGGAGGGCGATCGAGGATAGGATGCGCGAGTGAGTGGGGATCTTTGACCAGGAACAATCCGGCGCAGACCAGGCAGGCAATGGCGGCGATTTTCAGGATCATCAGCACGCTCTGTACACGGCTGCCAGGTTTCACTCCGAGGCAGTTGATCGCAGTCAGAATGCCGAGTGTCAAAACTACGATCGAACGCTCCGAGAGTGAAAGACCGGTCAGCTCAAGGAAGTAGCGGGCAAACGTCACTGTAACCGCAGCCATGCCGCCAGTCTGAATGACCAGCAAAAGGACCCATCCATAGAGAAAACCGACGGCTGGATGATAGGCCTTGCTGAGATAGACATACTGGCCGCCGACTTCTGGCAACCGGTCGCCGAGCTCTGCGTAGATGAATGCTCCCAGAATCGCAATCATACCGCCGAAGATCCACACCAATAGCATCAGAACAGGAGAATGAACGCGCTGAGCAACGACGTAGGGATTGATGAAGATGCCTGCGCCGACCATGCCGCCCATCACAATCATGGTTGCATCGAAGAGGCCAATTTTCCCTGCAAGCTTGGGCCACGCGCCGCTTTCCATATTGAGATTCAGATCTCCATTCAGGATGTCGTATTCGGCGACGGCAGTCGAACCTCTACTCTAAACCAAGACAGTCGATACGGCTCGGAAGAACGAGACCTCTTCATAAATGAAGTCTTGACTCGATCTCGCGGAGCGTCTGCTGCGCTTCGGAATCCATCTGTTTTGCATCGTGAGAGGAACCGTCTTTGAGCAGCTTCGCCGCTGTTTCAGCGTGAGGCAACACCTCCTGATCGCGATCCGCTTCCGGCGTCACTGCGGCCAGATGAAACAGCCGTTGCAGCTGTTCCCAGTTCTCGGAATCCGTTGCCATTCGCTATAGCCTGCACTGGTGGAAAGATGTAAGCGTGAGTCTATAACTTACATTACCCTCGCGATTCGGCTGTTTCTATTTGAGCAGTCTGCAGCTTTCTTTAGTAGAGGTTGCCCGCGACGGATTCCGCCGTCTTCTGCAAATCATCGTCGTGCGCATCCGATGAAGAAGTCGAACCCGTCTTCCCGTTTGCATGAACAACAATGTTGAAGTGCATACTGCGAACGCGGCCGCTCACCAATTCGGCATTGGGATCGGAAGACCCCGGAAGCTTGCACCGCGTCGCCTCATTGCCAACGCCGATCATGGCCGTCCCATCTTTGCCGCATGAGAGCAGCGCTGACTTGCCGACCTCGATCTTGATCGTCCCGCCAGACCCTTGCTTCAACGAGAACATGCAAGAACCTTCACCTGCATCGGAGACGTTCACGCTTACCGATACCTGAGCGCCAAGCACCCTGGCTGCGCTGCCTTCCGTCAACCACGGGCAGCTCTTCGCAGTCGCAGACGGAGCAGGTGTCTGCGCTTGAATGGCGGCAGCCAGGACGAACACCGATGCGACGAGACACCGACCCAAGCTGGCGATTTTCATCCCTTGGAGCTCACCTTTGGCTTGATTTGGGGTAATGCTCCGGACTTGAGAATCTTGCCGCCCTCCTGCAGGACGTGAAGCTGGTTGACGTCGAGATTCTTGAACTGATCTACCTGTCCGCTTAACCACCGCACCTCGACCATGTCTACCTTGGTTGCTTGATCGAGGCCAAAATGCATGCGCATGTCGTTCTGCGAAAAGTAGCTTCCTCCGCTGCGAAGTTCCTCCATCTGTTGGAGCGGCTTGGCCGCGTCCGCAGTCGTTGTGGCTGTTACGATGACGCGGCTTCCGATGCCGGTGCGATTGGATTTGACTCCCACGAGCTTAATCTTGACCCAATTGCGTTTCAGGGTGGAATCGCAGCGCAGCAGTTGAGGCACGGCGTTGATGCAGTTGACTGCGATGTCGATGTTGCCGTCGTTGTTGTAGTCCCCAAAGGCGCAGCCGCGTGCCGGTGCGTTCTCGAGAATTCCAGGGCCACCCTGGCCCGTCACTTCTTCGAATCTGCCGTTGCGCAAGTTGCGATAGAGATACTTGTGCTCGGCGTACTTTAGATCAGCTTTCGACTTATCAACTTCCGGATAGACGTGGCCGTTGGACATCAGCAGGTCTAGCCAGCCGTCGTTATCCATGTCGAAGAAGCCGACGCCCCAGCCGAGAAGCCTCGTGTTGACGCCAAGGCCGCCGGGATAGGTGCGGTCTTCGAAGGTTGCGTCCCCAAGATTGGTGTAGAGGGAGTCGGTGTCACCTGCGAAGTTGGTCTTGACCACATCGAGATTGCCGTCGCGATTGTAGTCTCCGATCGAGACGCCCATGCCGGCCTGCGGCTTGGCTTCAGCGGAGAGAGCTGCGCCTGCTTCAATTGCAATGTCGCGGAAGGTGCCGTCTTTTTGATTCAGATAAAGAGTAGCCGGAGCGGAGTCGTTAGCGACGTAGATATCCGGCCAGCCATCGTTGTCGAGATCGGAAGCCGCTACGCTCAATCCATAGGTGCCGACAGCCGTCCACATGCCCGCTTTTTCGCTCACATCGCTGAACGTGCCGTCGCCATTGTTGTGATAGAGAATGTTTCTGCCGCCGGGCAGCCCGGGCGGCCCGCAGGCGACGAGAATACCTTTGTAAGTGCAGGGTCCATCTTCAGGCTTGGGCGCTGTCTTGAGATCGAAATCAACGTAGTTGGCGACGAATAGATCCAGATGGCCGTCGCGATCGTAATCGACGAAAGTGCAACCTGTATTCCAGCGGATCTTTGGTCCCGGTTGGATGAGCCCCGCTTGCTGGGTGACGTCGGTGAAGGTGCCGTTGCCGTTGTTACGGTAGAGCGCGTTCTGGCCGTAGTAGGTGACAAAGAGATCGTCGTGGCCGTCGTTGTTATAGTCGCCGACGCAACAGGCTTGCCCCCAGCCGGTTTTGTTTTCAAGGCCTGATCCCTTTGTGACGTCGGTGAAAGTCCCGTCGCGATTGTTCTTGAAGAGATGACAACGCGGCTCCTGACCGGTGGGAAAGCCATCGAGGCGCCAGCCGTTGACGAGAAACAAATCGACCCAGCCATCGTCGTCATAGTCATAGAAAGCCAGGCCGCAGCCGGTCGTTTCGAGAAGATACTTGTTGGTAAATTCGCCACCGTAAATGGTCTTGACGTTGAGGCCTGCCTCCTGCACGACGTCAACAAAACTCACCCCGAGCGGTGTGCCCTCAATGGGCGACTTTGGTCCTGGCGGGGGCGGTGCGGGCTTGGCTTCGTAGTCCCGTTCCTGGGGCCCGATTTTTGGCGCAGCAGGTTGCGTTTGCTGTTGCTGGGGGGTCGTTAGCGCCACGATTTCTGCAAAGGGCAGAACCAGGGCCGTGCGGCTAAGGGAGCGAAGGAACCTGCGGCGATTCAAGAATTTGCCATCCTTGTTGAATGAGTTAAGGCTGTCCTGCGGTCGCGGTCGGAGAGACTCCCATTTCGGCGTGCAGGTGCCACGGAGAGCTCTCTGTATTCATCTCCGGATGCATGCGCAGGAACTCGAGCGAATAGGTCGGCGCGCCGGGGTCAATTCGCTTCATGGTGTATTGCGCGGCCTCTTTGGTAGCCTTTTCTTTCATGCCCATGCGGCGGTACAAAATGGCCAGATTGTAGTGGGCCGCGAGATCGTCTGGATCGATCAACTGAAGAGCCTTGAACTGCTTCATGGCTTCGTCGCTGCGATGCTGTTGATAGTAAGAGATACCCAGCTCGCGGCGCGCATCACGTGAATAGGGAAACTGCGCGACGACCTTTTCCAGATCTGCAATTTCATCTTCGGATTGGCGTTGCCGGCGCTCGACCAAGGCGAGGTAGTAGAGGGTTCGCGCGTCGTCCGCGTGCAAACTCAATGCCTTTTCAAGAGGACCGCGAGCCTCGGTGTATTTTTCCCACTCAATGAAATTTACGGCTAGGTTGATATAGCCATCTTTGTAATCCGGACGTAGCTGAATTACATGCTCAAAGGCACGCTGCGCTTCCTCGTATTGCTGCTCGTCGAGATAGCCAATACCCAGATTATTCCAGCGCATCCAATCCGGATTGTCAGTGGTTGCCGGCGTTGATGGAGGATTCTCGCCAATCTCAAAAGTGCGTGTGCGCGATGCAATTTCGACGATTGGATAGGCTGGATGGTCTGGACCAAATATGTTGTTGAGATAACTCTGCCGCAGATGCCGGTAGTTGACGGCTGCAGTGATCGTGAACGCGCCCTTGGCATCTGGGGGAATGCGGAACTGATATCGCACCAGCGCGGAGCGTCCGGACTGCACAGTGTTGTCGTAGGCTACCGAATGAATCGCCCATACTTTATGATTGTCGACAAAATCGCCGGTCACATCGACAGGGCGGTTGGTAAAGCTGTGCGCGCTCGGATCGATCGTGCCGTCGGGCTTGAGGAAGCCGCTCTCGTAGATTGTCGCGCCGGACGAATCTTTGACCGTGAACTTGACCCAGGCCTCGTAGAGATCTCTCACTTCTGGGATCAGAGAGTGACCGATGTTCTTATTCTGAACGACCACATACGCCTGAACGACTTCGCCCTTCTTGATTGTGACGGGGGTTGTGCCTAACGGAGCCGCCATCGAACCGTCATCGACATCTTTCAATGCGAAGATATCGACGTTGAGAAAGTTGCCAGTCTTGAGGAATTCGATCGTCTTCTGCAACTGCTCATCGAAGCCGTAGTAGAAAGGCACGGCGGTGTTGCCGGCCAGCCAGCGATGTGATGCGAAGGTTCCCTGCTTGGAGCCGGAATCGGGAAGCGCGTTGGCTTCGCGCTTCATGTGGCAACCCTGGCAGGTTGTGAAGTCGGCCGTGTAAAACGTAAGCGGATTCTGTTGTGAGAACTTGGATCCCTGCCACTCGTCGTAGGCGGTGAAGGCTCGAATCCACTTGTAATCGTTGAGCATGGGCGGCAGGTTTGCTTTGTGACATGCGGAACAAAACTCAGGTTTGTGATAGATATCCTGCATCACGGCTTTGCTGTGGCGATCGAGGTGCGTGAGGATCTCTGAGTCTGGGACGATACCGGGAATACGGTTACCCTTTTCGTCTACCATGACAGACGGTATACCAATAACAAAGCTGCCGTTACCCAACTTGGTTTGCACACTCTGGATCGAATGGCAAGTCATGCAGGTGAGGCCGTCGCGGTCGAAGGAGCGGTCAAAGGGATAATTGACATTGAGCGCGCCGGCTAAGATCCCAACCGGATTGTGGCAGCTATCGCAATGGCGTGCGAATTCGACTCCCTTGGTGCGCATGAGAATGTTTACGCTGGTGCGATAGAAGGGGGTCCGGAAGGAGTTGGAGTGCAGAGATTGACGCCACTCGTGATACGCCTCCTGGTGGCAGTGGCTGCAGTATTTTGCGTCGGGGAAGGCTGTAGGCTCGAGAAAATCACCGCCTTCGACGGCTGCGTTCCCAGGCAGAGCAAGCTTATCTTTGGTGAAGGGAAAGAGATAGAACTGTCGAACTTTTTCTGCGTACGCTTTGCGTACGTTCGCCTCGCCGGTCTGCTGATCTTCTGCGCCGTGGATCGCTTTGGCAAAAAAGATGGAGGCGAAGCACGCCATCAGCACCGGGACTGCGGCACGCTTCCCGAATGATCCCACAAGGTTCGCTACGTCAGGGAGGCTGCGCATCTCTTTGAAACCCACTCTGCTCAAAGCATTTCGATAAACGCGGATAGAGCGAGTCCCTCCACTATATCGAATGGGCGTCGGAACTGTACATCCACCTCAAGGTGGGGTTGGTTCCAATCAAGTCAGGCTCAAAACAGTGCAATCGCTATCATCGCTGCGCTCGCGGCGAGGCCCGTGCCTGTTTCTCGAGAGCCTCTGCCTTTTGGCGTTCTATCGCTGCTTCTGAGGTTTTCCCCTGTTGTTCAAGAGCTATAGCGAGGCCGGCGTGTGCTTCCGCATAATTCGCGTCGAATGTGAGCGCCTCGCGGAAATCCACAATCGCCTGATCGAGTTTGCCGTCTTTGATCTGCGAGTTGCCGGAATTGGTAGCAACCTCAGCTCGCTGCCGGTTCATATTGGAGCGCATCAAATCGGCGGCCTTCTTGCGTTCTTCCGTCGCTGCCGCAGGCTGATTCTGCTTGGCCAGGACCGCTGCCAGAGTCAGGTGCGGATCCGGTTGCTGCGGCAACTGACGAATTGCTTCCTGCAATGCGGTTACCGCATCGGGAAGCTGGTCCAACTTGTTGTAAACGCTACCCAGCGTAGCCCAGCAGTCGCCGTTTTGGGGGTAGAGCTTCAGGGAGGTCTGCAGCTCGCGAGCAGCGTCGGCGTAACGGCCAACCTGCATGTAGAGAACACCGAGTATGTAAGGCGGCTCATGCGCGGAGGGATCGGCTTTCTCCGCAATCTCGAGCTCCGGAATCGCATCGGTGGCGTCGTCCTGCATCTTGTAGGCAACGCCGAGGTTGTAATGCAGTTGAGGAGCGTTGGGTGCGAGCTTCAGGGCAGCTTTCAGTTGATCGATCGCGTCGTCTACCTGGTTGAGCTGAATAAATGCCGCAGCCAGATCTTGATGTGCGGTGGGATTTTCCGGTGCCAACTTGACTGCCTTTTGCAGAATGGGGACAGCGTCTTTCGCCTTTTGTACCTGGCAAAGCGCCATGCCAAGGTTGGTCAGCACCTCTGCGTTCTGTGGCTCTGTAGCGGCGACTTTTTGGAGCAGTGATATTGACTCATCGAGGCGGTTGGCGCGTTGCAGCGCCAGAGCCAGCTGGTATTGCGCAATGGTTGAGGACGGGGCAAGCTTCAAAGCCTTTTCAAGCACTGGAATCGCCTGCTCATCCTGGCCGGTGCTTGCCAGGGCCTGCCCGAACTCCAATGCAACTACTGGATTTTCAGGAGCCAGTTGATAGGCTTTCGACAGCTCGTCCATGGATCCCGGTCGCTCTTCCGCTTTCAAGGTGAGGCCGAGATGCAGATGGGCCATGGCGAAGCCGGGCTTCAACGATAGCGAGGCGGAGAAAGCTTGCTCTGCATCGACCCAGTCCTGGCGCTGCGCGTAGAGGGAGCCAAGTTCATCCTGCAGTTCAGCGTTGCGCGGTTCGAGCCCTGCGGCTTCTTTCATCTTGCTTACCGCCGCCTGAAACTGATTTACGGCCGCAAGAGCTTGCGCATAAGGAACCAGGATGGAGAGAGCCAGCGGACGCTTTTCTACTTTGGCCGCAGCTTCCAATCTGGCGAATAGGGGTAGCGCTTTGCCGGATTGGCCGCTCTGCTGATACGCGAGCGCGAGGTTCAACTGGGCGCTGCTGTCGCTGGGATTCATGGCCAGGGCTTTCTCGAGTTCGCGGATGCCTTCGCTGGCGTGGCCGAGCCGCACCAGGACTGCTCCCAAAGCACTGTGACCTTGCTCTGCCGAGGGCGCCAGACGGACGACGTTGGCAAAGTCTGTCTGCGCGGTCTTGAGGTCGTTTCGATTGAGGGCAGCAACCCCGGCTCGATAGTCGGCATCCGCCTGTTTGAGACTGGCGGAAGCCTCCTGGGCTTGACCAGCCGAGGCAACGGCCAGAGACGCCGCGAGTACAAAGCCAATTCGCGAGCGCGCTCTCACTCCAGAAAAACTCATCGCGGATTCATGGTACTTGATCGTCATAACCACGCGCAGCCGCAGCCCGTTCCAAGTGGAGCTGGCCGCGGAGGTTTGGCGCCTTGAAACGGTCGAACTTTGGGACAGCTTCCGTTTGCGATATGGTGATGGCGTGGGAATCACGCCGTCCCAACCCGTTGCAGGCAAGGCAGAAAGCAGCATCATGCCGGCGTCGGCCCCTGTACAGTCGATTGAACCCGGATTGCTGGAAGATCTCTGGCGCGATAGCGACGCATCGTCCTTTGGCGTCGCGCGCAACGAGTTGGGTGAGATCCTGCTCAGCATCGGCTGTGCAAGAAACCATGGTCAACCTGCGGGCATAACTCCATCTCCGTCTCAACGAGTGATCTTCTTCCGCAGCCTCAAGATTTCCGACTTGGTACTGGCGCGCGCATGCGCCCAGGGCAACGAACGTGCATGGGAACATTTTCTGGCCATCTACAAGTTGCCGTTGACCCGCGCCGCAATCGCAATTACGGGCAACGAAACCCAGGGCAGCGACTTGGCGGACGCTCTCTATGCCGAGCTGTATGGGCTCTCTGTTCGGAAAACCAACGGAGAAGCCACGTCTGAGGCTGCAAGGCGTTGCCCATTGGATTCGTATCAGGGCCGGGGATCTTTGATCGGATGGCTGCGCACGATTCTCGCTCAGCGTCATGTGGACCATCATCGACGGACCTGGCGGGAAAGCTCTTTAAGCGATCTCGCCGCGAACGAGGATGCAAATGAGTACGATCCTCCCGCTCCGGAGCCTGAACCAGCGAGCACACCTGCCGAGCTCGGCATGCTTGGCGGAGCGATCGAGGTTGCTCTCAAACATCTGGTAGCAGAAGAACGACTTCTGCTGGCCTCTTACTATCTGGATGGCCGGACTCTGCTTCAAATTGCTCGTATGCTTCACGTTCACGAGGCTACGGTGAGCAGGAAACTCCGTCGTCTAACCGACGACCTGCGCAAGCAAGTGCTTCGGAATCTGCAAAGTGCGGGACTGAGCAAGCGCGCCGCGCAAGAATCGCTCGGCGCCGATCCTCGAGATTTGGACCTCAATCTCAAGAAACTGCTGCAATCTTCCCAATCGGAAGCGTTCCCAGAGAAGGCTGGCCTATGAGTCGAACCAACCAACTCGGTCTTCATCCCGACGCAGAGAGCCTCAATGCCTTTGTCGAGCATCTTCTTCCCGATGAGGAGCGTCAGCAGCTTCTGGCGCATTTGGCCGTATGCACGCAATGCCGCCAGGTTGTTTTTCTTGCCCAGGAAGCGGCTTTCGAGCAGGAGGCTCAGAAGCCTGTCGTGATACCCGAGCCGGAGAAGCCGCGTAAATCGTGGCTCACGGGCTGGCGCCCAGTGTGGGTGATGGCGACGGCCTGCGCGGCCATGTTTGCGATTTCGCTGCCGATCTATTTCCGGCATGCAGCTCAGAACCAGGCGATCG
>Ga0302305_1001007_pt1 | contig 16432 bp, 18 predicted proteins | sample III_Palsa_E2_3_FD_198764 | JGI IMG/M metagenome (GOLD analysis project Ga0302305, IMG submission 198764) | Peat permafrost microbial communities from Stordalen Mire near Abisko, Sweden - III_Palsa_E2_3 | ecosystem: Environmental > Terrestrial > Soil > Palsa > Peat permafrost | place: Sweden... | reverse complement strand
GACTTGCTTGCCACCGGTGGAGACGGCGGGGGAATTGCTGGCGGCGCTGGGCGGATGAGTGCGCCGGGGCTAAAGCCCATCTTTATGAAGGAATGTTTCAGGGGGCTAAAGCCCCCTGCTAATCCGGCAAAACAAGCAACGGCGAAGGCGAGGTCTGCGGCGGAAAGTGCTAGCATCCATGCGGGTGCGGGGTTGGTGGCGGGTCCTTCGGCTTCGCTCAGGATGACAGAGTAGACGAGATGGCGGGGCTGTGGTGGATGCGATCCTTGCTGCTTGCCAAGGGGGTGGTTTAGAAGGGGTGGATGCTTTGGGTGGTGCCTTCGAAGAGGTAGTCGCAGGGTTCGGTGCGGAGGGTGCCGTCGTGGACTACGAATTTTTTCTGTTCGCCGGTGCCGCGGGTGCTCCATAGGGAGACGCTGGCGTAGGCTCCGTCGCGGCGGAGGATGTAGTAGATCATGTCGAGGTAGCGGAGACGGGTCATGTCGTTGTTGTAGTTGCGGGCTAGGCGGCGGAGAGCTTCGAGGCCGGCTTCTTTGGGAGTGGCGCCGCGACGCATGAGGTCGACGATGGTGTGGGCGCCGGCGATCTTGATGTTCTCTTCGCCATTGCCGGTGGCGCCTGCGGAGCCGATGTCCTGGTCGGTGTAACAGCCGGCTCCGATGATGGGGGAGTCGCCGACGCGGCCGGGGATCTTCCAGGCGAGGCCGGCGGTGGTGGTGGCTCCGGACATTTCACCCCTGGTGTTGAGCGTGGAGACGTGGATGGTGCCGGTGGTGGGCCAGAGAACTTGCAGGGCGGCTTCAGCGCGGAGGCGGGCGGGGATGCCCATGCGGTCGGCGCGCTCGGAGAGGAAGCGGAGGCGCGCTTCGATGGCGGGGAGGTACTCAGGGCCTGGATGGCGCGGGAGGAGTGCGGCGTGTGGGATGGCGCCGGGTGGAGTGGCGACAGGAGGTTTCCAGTCGGGGCTGTCGAGGCCTGGACCCCACCAGCCGATGCCGTGTTCTTTCCAGAGGAGCCAGATTTTGCGGGCGTCGTCGGTGAGGAGGTTTTCGGGCTGGAAGCCTTCGGCTACTGCGAATTTCTCTGCGCCGTTGCCGACGATCATGACGTGGGCGGTGCGGCGCATGACGGTGTCAGCGAGCTTAGCCGCGTGGCGGATGCTGGGCAAGGCGGCGACGGAGCCGGCGCGGCGAGAGGGGCCGTGCATGACGGAGGCGTCGAGCTCGACGATGCCGTCTTCGTTGGGGAGACCGCCGAGGCCGACGCTGTGGTCGGTGGGATCGTCCTCGCGGCCCTGGCAGATGTGGAGCGCGGCTTCGAGGGTGTCGGCGCCTTGGGCGAGGAGGGCGTAGGCCTCGGCTACGGAGTTGTCGCCGGTCTCGCGGGTGATGATGACGGGTTTCCTGGGGGGCTGATAGGTGATGGGTGCGTCGGGATGCGGGGCGGAGTTTTGGGCAGCGCTTCCGGCTACGCCTGCAGCGAGCAGGGCTGTCCGGGAGATGAAGACGCGACGACTGGTGGACATGCGATTCCTTCCGAAGCGGCTGCTGGATTGCACTCGCTACGCTTTCATCTTGCCACGGCGGTTGGCTGCGCCCCTTATCCGTTCTCCGTTAGGTTAGGGGGCGATCAAAGAGCACGTTCGATGACATTTGTTGTGCGGCCTTTGAGGTCTCCGCCGCTATCTGGAAGGTTGGTTCTTTCGCCGAGCCTGGAAGATTGCCTTTTTCTTAGGGCCACGTGGGCTAAGTTTTGTTGGCTTCTTCGCTGGGGATTTTTTCTTTGCGGTAACCGGGGTTTTGCTAGCGGTTGACTTCGTGGCCGGTGGAACAGGGGCTGAGACCTCCGCGGCAGGCCTTCCTTTCCGGCCGAAGAAAGTGGTGAGGGACCTTTGCATCTTCCCGAGAGCCTCACCGAGTGCGGCCTCCGTCGTCGCAGCGTTGGCGCTGGCGGTCAGAGGCTTGTCTCCCGCGGGGCGCACCTCGATCAAGCAACGCTTGTCCGCACGGCCGGCCTTCTTGTTGTCGATATCGCTGAGATGGATCTCAACTCGCGTTAGTTTTGCTTCAAACCGATTCAGAACGCGTTTCGTTTCGCCTTCGATGAGGCGGGTTAGATTGGCGTCTACGCTGATTGTCTTGTCGCTATTGACCTGAATTTTCATCTGATCCTTTAGAAACGGTGTCTCTAGAAGCGGGCTAAGTTTACCGTATCCCCTAAACGGATTGTTCTAGGTGGTGGCGTTGGGGGACGCGGCGCTGGCGGAGGGTTGGTTGGAGGCCGGTGTTGGAGCTTCGAGTTTGGTGGTTGGGGGATCCGGGGCGGGACTTTGGACGATGAGCGTGCTGTTGGAGGAACCGAACGCAATCTTTTCTTTGTTGAAGGCCATGAGGACGCGGCGGCGGAGTTCGCGCATGACGCCGTCGCGCTGGTTGACCATAACGCGGACGTTGATGGGGTAGACGACTTCGTAGCCGCTGATCTTGTCGACGCCGAGGATGTTGGGGTCGGCGATGACGATGTCTTTGAAGGCTTCGTCTTTGCGGACCTGGACGGCGAGGGCGTTGAGGACGGCCATGACGCGGTCGGGATCTTCGCGGGCGTCGACCGAGATGTTGAGGGTGCCGATGGCGAAGTCGCGGGAGAGGTTGGAGACGGTGGTGATCTGGCTGTTGGGGACGATGTAGACGGTGCCGTCGCCGTCGCGGAGGCGGGTGACGCGGAGGCTGAGGTCTTCGACGACGCCGGTGAGGCCGGCGATCTTGATGGTGTCGCCGACGGAGTACTGGTTTTCGATGAGGATGAAGATGCCGGTGAGCATGTCCTTGAAGATGGACTGGGCGCCAAAGGAAATGCCGAGGCCGATGACGCCGGCAGAGGCGATGAAGGGTCCGAGAGAGACGCCGAGGGCGGCGAGGATTTGGGTGAGGAGATAGAAGCCGGTGATGCCGTAGGAGGTGGCTCGAAGGATGGCGGCCATGGTGCGGAGTTGGCCGGAGCGCTGGGCGTTGCCGACGAGGCGATCGGCCTTCTTGTAGAGGCGCTTGACGAAGAAGGTGATGATGGACTGAAAGAGGAAGGCGAGAAGGAAGGCGAAGATTAACTTGGGTACGCCGTTCTGGACGAAATTGGTGAGGTCAGTTTTCCAAGCGCGCTCGATGTGTTCGAAGAAGCGCTCGTCGTGTGCGACGTTGGTGGTGAGATGGGGATCGGGTGCAAAAAACGCCATGGGGTCTTGGTCCTTGGGGAACTGGATGCAGTCCAATACAAAGGTAAAGGAGTGCTTTGGAGGTGGGATGCAGGGTGAGGCGGATGTGGTGTCCGGTTTCCGGATTGGGCGGGGATGGCTGTGGAAAGAGGGGTCTACTCTGGTAGAGGTGAAATGAGTAGAATTCTGGGGGTTGCGAAGGGAGACGAAACCGTGGCTCAACGACAGGGTTCGAATGGGAAGAGTGCGGTGCGTGCTCCTGAGAGGACGGGTGGGGAGATGCCGGCGACGGGGGCGGAGAATGCTGGGCTGAGCCGCGAGCAGCTGATTGAGTTCTATCGGCTGATGTATCTTTCGCGGCGCACGGATGACCGCGAGATTCAACTTAAGAAGCAGCAGAAGATCTTTTTTCAGATTTCGTGCGCGGGGCATGAGGCGCTGCTGGTGGCGGCTGGCATGGCGCTGAAGCCGGGGTATGACTGGTTTTTTCCGTATTATCGCGATCGGGCGATCTGCCTAACGCTGGGGAATACGGTGGAGGAGCAGCTGCTGCAGGCTGTGGGGGCAGCTGAGGATACTGCCAGCGGGGGTCGGCAGATGCCGTCGCACTGGACGAGCAAGCGGCTGAATATTGTGTCGCCGTCGTCGTCTACTGCTACGCAGTGCCTGCATGCGGTGGGGTGCGCTGAGGCGGGACGGTATTTTTCGGGGCATCCGGAGGCAGCGAAGAAGCCGGCGGATGGGGTGGTGGATTATCGCGAGTTCAAGGATGTGACGTTTCATGCCGATGAGGTGGCTTATGTGTCGATTGGGGAGGGATCGACTAGCCAGGGAGAGTTTTGGGAGTCGTTGAACACGGCTTCGAATGGAAAGCTTCCGGTGCTGTATGTGATTGAAGATAATGGCTATGCGATCTCTACGCCGGTGGAGGTGAATACGCCGGGTGGGAATATCTCGCGGCTGATTGCGAACTTTCCGAACTTCCATTTTGCTGAGGTGGATGGGACCGATGCGGTCGCTAGCTATGCGGCAATGGTGGAGGCTGTGGCGTATTGCCGGGCTGGCAAGGGGCCGGCGGTGGTGCATGGGCATGTGGTGCGACCTTACTCGCACTCGCAGTCGGATGACGAGACGAACTATCGGAGCCAGGAGGAGATCCAGGCGGATGCGCTGCGGGATCCGATCTCGCGGATGCAGATGTGGCTGCTGCGCGAGGGGATCCTGGATGCTGAGGGGATCAACGAGCTTGAGCGCAAGGTGGATGAAGAGGTGCAGCGGGCTACGGATCGGGCGCTGGCGGCGGTGCTGGCGCAGCCGGAGTCGATCCTGAAGCATATTTACTCTGAGGAGCTTAGGCCGACCGACTCGACGTTTGAGACGGCGGTGCAGCCTACCGCCGACACGGCGGAGCACACCATGCTGGATCTGATCAACCACTGCCTGCGGGACGAGATGCGGCGGGATGAACGGATTGTGGTGTTTGGGGAGGATGTCGCGGATGTGACGCGGGATGCGGAGCGAACAGATACGAAGCTGAAGGGGAAGGGCGGGGTATTCAAGGTCACGCATGGGCTGCAGAAGGAGTTTGGCAGCGATCGGGTGTGGAACTCTCCGCTGGCTGAGGCGAACATTACTGGGCGGGCGATTGGGATGGCTACGCGTGGGATGAAGCCAATCGTGGAGATTCAATTCTTTGATTACATTTGGCCTGCTATGCACCAGATGCGTAACGAGTTAGCGTTGATGCGGTGGCGGTCGAATGGGCAGTTCAGCTGCCCGCTTGTGATGCGGGTTCCGGCGGGTGGATACCTTACGGGCGGGTCGATTTATCACTCGCAGTCGGGGGAGAGCATCTTCACGCATACGCCTGGGGTGCGGATCGTGATGCCGTCGAATGCGCTGGACGCGATTGGGCTTTTGAGGACTGCGATTCGGTGCGATGATCCGGTTTTGTTCCTTGAACATAAGAATTTGTACCGGTCAGTGTTTGGGCGGGCGGCTTATCCGGGGCCGGAGTTCATGATTCCGTTTGGGAAGGCCGCGGTGGTAAAGCCGGGGAAGGACCTTACTGTGATTACGTATGGGGCGGTGGTGCCGCGGGCGCTCGAGGCGGCGCGGCGGATGGAGCGGGAGCGGGGGGTGGATGTTGAGCTCCTTGATTTGAGGAGTTTGAGCCCTTATGACTGGGAGGCTATTGCTACGTCGGTGAAGAAGACTAGCAAGGTCCTTGTGGCTCATGAGGATATGAAGAGTTGGGGGTATGGGGCCGAGATCGCTGCGCGGATCGGGGACGAGCTGTTTGACGACCTGGATGCGCCGGTCCGGAGGGTCGGGGCTATGGACACGTTTGTGGGGTATCAGCCACTGCTCGAGAACGAGATTCTGCCGCAGGTGGAGCACCTGTTTAAGGCAATGAGCGACTTGGCGGCGTATTAGGTGCAGACTTAGCCCCGTTTCGGGATGCAAATCGATGTGTTTAGCTTGGTTTCGGGTAGCACGTTGATGCACAAGGAGTTGAGCAACGGCTTTTAAGGATGCATCTGGAAGATATGTATCTGTAAGAGTGGTATAGGTATCGAAAGGATAGCTACCTTTGGGGTCGATCGATCGCCCGTTATGTTGGCTGTGAACGTTTTTTGATTGGTAATTTGGATCGCAACTTCGCTTGGTGGGGGCGGGTTGAAGCTAGGGTCGGGTGAGGCTGAGAGTGTCTGTGCCGGCGTGAGCGGAGACCTGCGATGAGACGAGTTGAGAGGTTGTGTCGGGTGGGGAGGGCCGGTCGTCCGTTGGCGGTCTTCGGGATGCTGTGTGGGTTGATGGTCATGCCGGCGGGGGCGCAGCAGGTTGGTGGGGCCAGGCTTCCGGTGGAGAGGCATGCGAAGCCGCTGATCCAGGAGGAGAAGGTTTTGCAGGCGCTCAATCGGTTCACGTTTGGGTCGAGGCCGGGAGATGTGGGGCTGGTCGAGTCGGTGGGGCTGCAGCGGTGGTTCGAGATGCAGTTGCATCCGGAGCGGATTGACGACTCGACGTTCGCGGCAGAGATGGAACAGTTTCCGGCGATGGGGTTGCCGGAGGAACAGCTTTTGGAGAGGTTTCCTTCAGGTGCCGTGGTGCGGCAAATGAGTAAGCAGGGGGGATCTGTACCGAGCGATTCGGTGGAGCGGGCGATTTATGCGGATGCTGAGGCGGTCTATCAGGTCAAGGTGGAGAATAAGGCGGTAGCTGGGACGCAGGCTGTCGTCGCTGGTTCCCTTCATGACGATAAGACCGTCATGAATGGGGCACCCTTGTCCTCCGCGGACGGTGGGAGGCTTCGCGTGATTGCGGCGCAGAATTCGATGACGCCGGATGGGGTGGCGGAGATGCCGTTTGAACAGGTGGATGCGGTGTTGCGGTTGGCGCCGGAGGAGCGGTTTGGGCGGTTGGTGGGGATGTCGCCGGAACAGATGTTGGGATTTCGGGATGCGGTGAAGGGGAAGGACCGGGTGCGGTTGATGGCGGGGTTGGCGCCGGCGCATAGGGAGGCTGTCGAGGCGATGGTGGAGTCGCCGGAACGGGTTGTGGCGGTTGAGGATATGGAGACGCGGCTGATGCGGGATATCGATTCCAAACGACAGCTGCAGGCCGTGATGACGGAGTTCTGGCTGAACCATTTCAATGTGTATCTGCGGAAGAATGAGCAGGAGCCTTATATGCTGCCGGCGTATGTGCAGGATGCGATTCTGCCGCATGCGCTGGGGAAGTTTGAGGACTTGCTGGTGGCTACGGCGAAGAGTCCTGCGATGCTGATGTATTTGGATAACTGGGAGAGCCTGGGACCGGATTCGGTAGCGGCGGGAAAGGTGGCGGCGATTCAGCAGGCTCGGCCGAACGGGAAGATTGCGCAGAAGCTTCCTAAGGGGATCAACGAGAACTATGGGCGTGAGTTGATGGAGTTGCATACGCTGGGCGTGGGCGGCGGGTATACGCAGCAGGATGTGATTGAGGTGGCGAAGTGCTTTACCGGGTGGACGATCGTTCGACCGTATGGAGGGGGCGGGGCGCGGGCGAAGATGGCTGCCGAGGGAACGCCTGGGGAGTTTGTGTTTGATCCGAAGCGGCATGAGCCGGGGCCGAAGGTGGTGCTGGGGCAGACGATTGCTGAGGGTGGGATGAATGAGGGGTTGGAGGTGCTGCATATTTTGGCGACTAGTCCGGCGACTGCGCACTTTATTTCGCAGGAGCTGGCGGTGAGGTTTGTGAGTGATGCGCCTCCGGCTGCGTTGGTGAATCGGATGGCGGGTGCGTATCTGAAGTCGGGTGGGGATATTGGTGCGGTGTTGACTGCGATGTTTAAGTCGAAGGAGTTTTGGGCGCCGGGGGTGTATCGGGTGAAGGTGAAGACGCCGCTGGAATTTTTGACTTCTGCGGTGCGGGCTAGCGATGCTACGGTGACGAATCCGCTGCCGCTGGTGCAGGCGATGGATCGGTTGGGGATGCCGGTGTGGGGGATGCAGACTCCGAATGGATATGGATGGACGGCGGAGGATTGGGTTTCGAGCAATGGGTTGTTGAGTCGGATGAATTTTGCGCTGGTGCTGAGTGGGAATAAGGTGAACGGGACGACGACGGATTGGGTGGCGGTGTTGGGCGGGGATGCGGTCGCTTCGGCGGCTACGGAGAGGGAGTTGGAGGGAAAGGTGCTGGGGCAGAGTGCGTCGGAACGGACGCGGGCGGCGGTGATGACGGAGTTTATGAATCCTACGGCGCAGGCGCAGGCGGCGGTTGGGTTTGGGGGGGCGCAGGCAGGTCAGGCCGGCGGTGGGTTGGTGCGGGCGGCGGCGGTGCAACCGGCTCGGACGGGAAAGCAGAGTGAGGTGCCGTTGGATACGATGGCGGGGTTGTTGATGGGGTCGCCGGAGTTTCAGCGGCGGTAGTCCCAGGGGCTAAAGCCCGATTGGTGTGGCGTGGTGCTGTCCGGGCTAAGGCCCGAACCTATCTCAGAGGCAGCGGTGAAAGCAAAGGCAAGGGCCAATACAGGGGTCTCTCCACTTCGCTGCGCTTCGGTCGAGATGACGGGTTGGGGTGGGAGAAGCAGATTCCTTTGCTGCGCTGCGGAATGACAGCCAGAAAGGCAAGCGCAAAGGCAACAGCAATAGCAACAACAGGAGCAACTGCAAAGACAACTGCAGGGGTCCTTCGCTTTGCTCAGGATGACGGCGAAAGAAAATAACCTCGACTCTAATAGTAGGTTGGATTGATGGATTGGGGTGGGTTGGTCTAGAGTTACTGGCATTATCCCTGTCGCGTTAGGAGAACCTATGCCTTTGAAGAAGATTGGATTCCTTGGGGTTGCTGTTTCGGTGGCTTTAGGTTTGGTGGTGGGTTTCGCGTTGCCGATGAGGGCGCAAAGGACGGTCGCGCCTTATGCGGTGGCGGCGCCTCTTGGCGAATATTTGATGGCGAAGGATGCTGAGGTGGTGCTGGCGCGGAGTGCTGCTCCTGCTTCGATTTCTGGTGGGGCTGAGGTGTTGGTGCTGGGACGGGATGGGTATACGACGGCTGCGGTGGGTGGGAATGGGTTTGTGTGTTTGGTGGAGCGGTCGTTTGCGGCGGCGGTGGATTTTCCGGAGTTCTGGAATCCGAAGATTCGCGGGCCGATTTGTGTGAATCCGGAGGCGGCGAAGACCTATCTGCAGGTGGTGAGGATGGAGGCGACGCTGGCGATGGCGGGTAAGTCGAGGGAGGAGATTGCCACTGCGCTAAAGACGGCGTGGGAGAAGAAGGAGTTGACGGAGCCGGGGGCGGGGGCGATGTCGTACATGATGTCGAAGCAGCAGTATTTGGGGGATGATGCGCACGCTTGGCATCCGCACCTGATGTGGTTTGAGGCGGGGGATGCGGCGAAGAGCTGGGGCGCGAATCTGGAGGGGTCGCCGGTGATGGCGGCGCCGGATCTTGGCGACCGGATGACGATTTTGATGGTGCCGGTCGGGCACTGGTCGGATGGGACGGTTGGGCTGGGTGCTAGCTTTAGATTTTAAAGCTTCTAGCTAGAGGCAAGAACGGGCGCGCTTCGCGCGGGAAGCAGGTTCCTCGCTGCTCTCGGAATGACAGCCAGAAATGCAAAGGCAAGAGCACGGCAAATGCAAAGGCAAGAGCACGGCGTTCGGTGGGGAGGAGAATATTTCGAGCGGTGCTAGGCTGTGGGTATGGTGTTGGGGCTCAACCATGTGACGCTGTCGGTGTCGGATTTGGAACGGGCGTTTCGGTTCTATCGTGAGGTGTTGGGGATGCGGCCGGTGGCTCGTTGGTATAAGGGTGCCTATCTGACTGCTGGCGATCTTTGGCTTTGCCTGAATTTGGAGACGGAGCTTGGGGAGCGAGTGCCGAATCCTGCGTATGACCACATGGCGTTCTCGGTGGCTGCGTCGGATTTTGAGGTGATGAGAAGGCGGCTAATTGATGCTGGGGCGGGGAGTTGGCACGAGAATCGGAGTGAGGGTGATTCTCATTACTTTCTTGACCCGGATGGGCATAAGGTGGAGATTCATGTGGGGAATTTAGAGAGTCGCGTAGCTTCGCTTAAGGCGAAGCCGCCGCGGGAGTTGATCTTGTTTGACGGTGGCGAGGGATGATTCGGCGGGTAGGGGCAACTATTGTGCTTGGGTCGAGTCTGTATGGGTACGCGCTCGTGGGGTGAGGACGTTTCTTTGGAGGTGTTGGGCCATGGCGAAGACGATTTTTACCGATGGTAGCGATTGGGGTTGTGATTTGCAGGGGCGGGATTTGCCGCTTCGGAATAGCGTGACGCGGCGGGGGTTTCTGCGGGGTGGGGCGCTGGCGCTGGTCGGGACTAGTGTGATTCCAGCGTTTCTTACGCGGTCGGTGTATGCCGAGGTTGCGCGGGCGGCGGGTGGGAAGAAGAAACTTGTCGTGATCTTTCAGCGTGGGGCTTGCGATGGGCTGAATGTGGTGGTGCCGTATAAGGAGCCGAATTATTATGCGATGCGGCCTACGATTGGGATCGCGCAGAAGGACCTTTTAGATCTGGATGGATTTTTTGGGTTGCATCCGGCGATGGCTTCGGTGAAGCCGCTGTTTGACCAGGGACATTTGGCGATGGTGCAGGCTGCCGGGTCGCCGGATCCTTCGCGGTCGCACTTTGATGCGCAGGACTATATGGAGTCGGGGACGCCGGGGGTGAAGTCTACCGTGGATGGGTGGTTGAATCGGGCGCTGCAGGTTGAGCCCCAACACGGGAGCCAGGCGGGGAAGCCGTCGGTGTTTCGGGCGGTGGCGTTGGGGCCGGAGGTTCCGCGGACGCTGGCGGGAAGGGTGCCGGCAATTGCTGTCGCGAATCTTGCCGACTTTTCGGTGGCGGGTAAGGGGGCGGTCGCGGAGGGCGAGTCGAGTGCGTTTCAGAGCATGTATGACGAGAGCTCGGATGCGCTGCTGCATGGGACGGGTACGGATACGTTTGAGGCGGTGAAGATGCTGAAGGCTACGAATCCGGCGGGCTATAAACCGCTTGACGGAGCTGTGTATCCGCAATCGGCGTTTGGGAATAGTTTGAAGCAGGTGGCGCAGTTGTTGAAGGCGAATCTTGGGGTGGAGGCGGCGTTCGCTGATGTTGGGGGATGGGATACGCATCAGAACCAGGGAGGCGCGGAGGGGCAACTGGCGGGTCGGCTAAGGGATTTTTCGGATACGATTGCGGCGTTCTGGAAGGATATGGGCGATGAGGCCGAGAATGTCACGCTGGTGACGATGAGTGAGTTTGGGCGGACGGCTCGGCAGAATGGGACGGGCGGGACGGACCATGGGCACGCGAATGTGATGTTTGTGCTGGGTGGGCAGGTGAAGGGTGGGAAGGTGTGTGGGCGGTGGCCGGGGTTGGCGAATGAACAGCTGAATGAGGGACGGGATTTGGTGGTGACTACGGACTTTCGGAACGTGTTGGGGGAGGCGGCTTATAAGACGCTTGGCGTGCGGAAACTGGATGTGGTGTTTCCGGGGGCTAAGGTTGAGCCTAGTGGATTTTTGAACTTTGTTTGATGGGACGAAACATCCGGGTAAGTGATTGATTGCGGTTGTTTGCGGGTGGTAGATTGCGCGCGTGGTTTGAAGCTGTACTTCAAGGAGCGTGTGCGATGGCATTTAAGGACGAACTCGAAAAGATCGCTGCGGATTCAAAGATCGGGAGCCGGGATCTGTGGAGCTGTCTGCAGAACTGTTACGACAACAACCTTGGACAGGGTTGTTGCGATGCCTGTTACAACAACAATCCTAGCGCGGCGGTGACGCCCGAGTTGAAGGCGAAGGTGAAGGCGCTGATGGAGCGTCATAAGAAGAAGTAAGGTCGAAGAAATAGATGGGTGGAGCTTCGGCTGCGCACGCGGCTGTCGGCGGCGGGAAGGTTCTGGTTATGATTCGTCAAGTCTGCCATATGAAGATTGAGTGATTCGGATTTCATTCTTTTGGTTACATTTCCGTGACAAAACTTTTGCACAACTTGCTCTCGAAAAGGGCGGTTAGAGCAAAACTAATGCCTCGGATCTGCGTCAAAGAAGGTGTAACACAAAGCAAGTCGGGCCAGCAGTTCCCACGGTAACCGGCATCCCCTATCTGCACGAACCCTCCCACCTATTAGTAGGCCCCCAGAACATCGGGGGCCTCACGTCTTTAAGGGCAGGGGATAGGGGATAGAGTGTAGGGGATAGAGAAGACGCTAGGGTTTTAGGTGAGTCGATAAGAACAGGGTTAGGGCTGCGGGGTTGGGTGGGGTTTGGAGGAGGAGTTTGGGGGTGGGGAGGGTTTGGAGGGGGACGGCGAGGGGGAAGGTCTGGTTGAAGAGGAGATGGAACGGGATGATTTTGGAGCGGGGATCGCGGGCTGCGCGGTCGGTTAGGTCGCCGTCGGGGGATTGGAGGATGAGCGCGGGGACGGTTGGGTTTTGGGCGCAGAGATGGACGGCTAGCGAGGCTCCTAGGCCGGTGCCGTAGATGACGATGGAGGACGTGGGGAGGTTGCGAGTGGTGGTGAGATAGGTTAGGGCAGAGTCGGCGTCGGATTGCATGGAGGCCTGGGTGGGGTGTTGGCCGAGGGATTGGCCGTAGCCGCGGTAGTCGAATAAGAGGACGTTGAGGTGTTGGGCGTGGAGGAGTTGCGCGGCGGGGAGGGCGTCGGCGAGGTTGCCGTCGGCGGCGTGGAGGATGAGGGCGGTGTTTTGCGTGGTGGTGGCTTGATCAGAAGTGCTTGCGGGGATCCACCAGCCGGTTAGTTGGGGGATGGCTGTTTCGTCTACGCCGAAGTGGACTTCGGTGAAAGGGAGATTGAGGGAGGCGGGAGTGGTGGCGACGGTGCGGGAGGGGTGGAGGACTAGCTGCCACTGGCTTTTCGAGAAGAGGATGCAGATGGTGGCGTAGGCGCAGAGCAGGGCGACGAGGAAGACGGCGGCGAGGGCTTTGAGGATCCAGGTGACTTCGACGAGCGGGATCATCTCGGGGGGCGCTGAGCCGCGTTGGGGATCGTAACGGGGGGCGAGACGAGGGGACTTGGGTGGCTGGGTGGGGCGGGGCTGGGGATTCTTAGGCATGGTTCTGGTGCTGTCTTTAGGATCTCACGAAGAGTAGTTGTGAGAAGAGACGGCGGATGCGTCGGAGGCTGGCGAGGTAGTAGGGATTGGTGCGGTGGGTGCGGCGTTTGACCTGGTGCACTGGGCGGAGGATAGCTTGGCGGCGATGGAAGGCGCGCGGGTGAAAGGTCTGTGGTGGTTGCGTGCGGGAGATATTGATCGGGGGCGCGATGGAGGCGGTGGTTTGCGGGCGCGGGGTGCCGTAGCGGAGGTAGGTGTGGGCGTAGGCGCAGAGGAAGAAGACGACGAAAATAGAGGCGAGAATTTTTATGGTGTTGCCTGCGCGGCGGAGGCGCGGCATTTTGCTGGGCGCGGTGGCGGCGTCGGTGGGAGTCGCCGGGTTGGAGGGGGTTGGCATGGGTCGTTTAGGCTGGGTACAGCATCTCATGGCTGGGATATGGGTGGAGCGGGATTCTGCAAAATACAGGGGTCTCTCCGCTGCGCTGCGCTGCGGTCGAGATGACGATTTTCGTCGAGTAAAGGCGCTTCTGGTCGAGATGATGGGTTGAGTGAAGCTTGGAGGAGAATGACGTGGGTGAGTGGGTTCGGTTGTGTGGGGTGGGTGAGGCTCCGGGAACGGATGAGGTGAGGGAGGCCGAGGCGGTGGGTAGCGACGGCAAGGGGGTGCCGATTTGTTTGGCGAATGTGGATGGGACGTTGTCGGCGATTGGGAATGTTTGTCCGCATCGGCAGGGACCGCTGGGGGCGGGGTGGATTGAGGATGGGGCGGTGATGTGTCCCTGGCATGCGTGGGCGTTTGATGTGACGACGGGGGTGGTGCGGGCGCCGGAGAGGGGGAGGGTGGAGGTGTATCCGGTGAAGGTGAAGGGTGGGGATGTGTTGGTGGAGATTGAGTTGGCGGCGGACGATGTGGAGGACTAATGCCCTATGGGTGAAGGAAAAATCTGGTGGCGGGAGGGCACGCGATGCGTGGGATGTTGACCTTCAAAGTCGTGGTTTGGGCTGCGGTTGTTTGGCCGACGGTTAGCTTGTCTTGCCAGAGTGGGTCGATGAAGGCCGGAACGATTGGCGTCGCGGGATCCTCGTACGTGCCGCACATGAGGTTCGATGTGGCTTCGATCCGTGAGTCGCGTGGTGGGAATTGGAGTTACTACGACAATCCGCCGAAGACGAGCTATTTCCACGCGGAGCGCGTTGACGCGTTTGGGCTCATTCTGAATGCTTACAACGTGGATATGATGAGCCGGGTCAAGAACGCGCCGGACTGGACGATGGCGACGAAGTATGACGTAACTGCGAAGTCAGATGCTCCGACAGAGGAGGCTATCGCGAAATTGAGTGATAGGGATGCCGCAGCTGAGCAGAATCACATGCTGCAAGGGCTGCTGGCGGATCGCTTCAAACTCCAGATTCATTCGGAGGTGAGGCAGTCGACTGTCTATGAGTTGGTTGCAACGCCGCGGATGGCAAAACTCATGACGCCGTTTCATGGAGACAGCGCCAAAACGATCAGCTCGTGCGCTCTTGTCCCGTCGAAAGCAGGCTTGGAGATGGATTCCAAAGGATGTTCTTCCTCGATGCTTCTGGGATATCTGAAGCAGGCACTGGATGCAGACGTTGTGGACCATACGGGGTTGTCGGGTATGTATGTGTTTCACCTCATGTTTGGCTGGCAAAGGCCACGCGAGGGGGTAGATTCCTATCCGCCTGTTCAGTATGCGATCCGCGACCAGTTGGGGCTGGAGGTTAGGAAAACGCAGGGGTCGGCTACGTTCTGGGTGGTCGACCACATTGAGCGGCCTACCCGAACTAGGGTCCAGAACGCTGTGGGATTTTTACAGCTGGGGCTGATAGAATCAAGTGATCCTCTCGCTGCAAAGCCGTATTCAGGCGAATGATCACATCTCACTTGCAAGGGAGAGGGTATGCAAGCTGTTCTCGCCCTCGAAGACGGGCGCCTGTTCTGGGGCAAAGCGTTTGGCGCGGTCACGGAGCGCGTTGGCGAGGTGGTGTTCAATACTTCGTTGACTGGCTACCAGGAAATCTTTACTGACCCGTCGTATGCGGGACAGATTGTGGTGCTGACCAATCCTCACATTGGGAACTATGGGACTTCGCCTAGCGATGCTGAGTCGGCTCGGCCTTATATCGAGGGCTTGGTGGTGCGGGAGTTCTCGCCGGTTAGCTCCAACTGGCGGTCTACTGAAGTTGCCGATGAATATTTAGAGCGCAATGGTGTGCCGGTGATCGCGGAGATTGATACGCGAGCCGTGGTGCGGCATCTTCGGGCGAATGGATGTTTGCGCGGTGTGATCTCGACTGCCGTCGAAGATACGGACGCGCTGGTGGCGAAGGCGCGGGCGCATAAGAAGATGGATGGGACGGATCTGGCTAGCGTCGTGAGCACGAAGGCGAGCTATGGGTGGGATGCTGGCGAGCCTAAGAATGAGAGTGGGGATAAGTTGCTGCCGGTGGCGTCGGAGGCGGGCGAGACGCTGCATGTGGTCGCTTATGACTTTGGGATCAAACAGAATATTTTGCGGATGCTGACGCGGGAGAATTGCCGCGTGACGGTGGTTCCTGCGAAGACCAGTGCGGCGGATGTTTTGGCGATGGCGCCGGATGGAGTGTTCTTTTCGAATGGGCCTGGTGATCCTGAGCCGCTTGAGTATGCGGTGAAGAATGTTCAGGATATGCAGGGGAAGGTGCCGCTGTTTGGGATTTGTTTGGGGCACCAGATCTTTGGATTGGCGCTCGGGGGGAAGACGTACAAGCTGAAGTTTGGGCATCATGGCGGGAATCATCCGATCATGAATTTGGAGACGGGAAAGGTTGAGATTACCGCGCAGAATCATAACTACAACGTTGATCCTGCGAGCCTGCCGGCGGATGTGGAGCGGACGCATACGAATTTGAACGATGACACGCTGGCGGGGTTGCGGCATAAGACCGACCCGATGTTTAGCGTGCAGTATCACCCGGAGGCTTCGCCAGGGCCGCATGATTCGCATTATTTGTTCAAGGACTTTCGGAAGATGATGGAGGACTGGAAGAAATGAATCGGGATTCGTCCGTGAAGCTCATGATCGCCGCGTTGTTTGCTCTTACGTTCTCTGCTGCGCTGACGGTCTCAGATGCGCGGGCGGAGCGACCACGCATTGCTGCGGCCGGGCTTTGTGGTGTCGTGACGGACCTGGCAGGTGTGCCGGTTGAAAAGGCTACGGTGACGGCGATGTTTGGGGATGCAAGTACGAGTCAGGAGACGGATAAGGCGGGACAGTGGAATTTCGGGCGCGGAGCCGGACCGCACTGGATGCAAGTCGAGGGCAGAGGCTTCCAGACGTTCGAGTTTGATTATGTAGATAAGGAAGGGCAGAAGGTCGGCGGAGCTGACAATTCTGCCTTTCTGTTGAAGCCCAAAGGCGAAGCGTGTGCGATTCCGATTTATGTGCGCCTTGCGCCGCTGAATCACAAGAGAGGTCTTGTAACCCTGGATGCGTCGAAGGGCATTCACAAAGAAAAGAAGACGAAATAATGCCACGTAGAAACGATATTGCAAAGATATTGGTGATCGGCTCGGGGCCGATTGTGATTGGGCAGTCGGCGGAGTTCGATTACTCGGGAACGCAGGCTTGTAAGGCGCTCAA
>Ga0302305_1000998_pt1 | contig 16477 bp, 6 predicted proteins | sample III_Palsa_E2_3_FD_198764 | JGI IMG/M metagenome (GOLD analysis project Ga0302305, IMG submission 198764) | Peat permafrost microbial communities from Stordalen Mire near Abisko, Sweden - III_Palsa_E2_3 | ecosystem: Environmental > Terrestrial > Soil > Palsa > Peat permafrost | place: Sweden... | reverse complement strand
GCTTTCCAGAACGACCGTTTTCTAAAGCTCCCTTAGCCGCGTTTTGGTGTCGATGACAGGCTGAGAGAGCCCGAAACGTCCTTGCGCGATGAAACAGCATGTCGAGGAATAGGACACATCTTCTGCTACTCAAAGCATAACGCGTACGTAACGGCAGACTGTGGGTTTTTGTCGCATGCACACACTTGATACATCGTTGAATATAAAGGATTTAAAGTTTGATACCGTATGAAACCTCCGATTGAAGCACGACTCGGCATAGATTGATCCGACTAGCCAAATCCCATTCCAACGGAGCTATCCGAACTATGAAAATATCCATTCTTCGCGACGAATGTGGAACGTTTCTAAATGCGCGTGCCCTCAGCGGTACTCAAACATTCAGATACCTCTCCATATTTCGTCAGCGGCAGTTCTGGCTTGCTTCCAAGCCTGATCTTCCGTGTCACGCGTGAACTCGCTTATTTTTCGAAAACCAGTATAACGATCAATTCAAGCGATTGACTAAGCCTACTTCGATCATTATATTTGCGCGATCACAGTTTAAACGATAATCCTTCCGTTTCATGCAAATCCATCGCCGAGGCCGCAGGCATGCCGAAAGCTGCTGTCCTCGTCGTTCTGCACCGCAGAAAGGTACCCCCTGATGATGAAGAATAACGACCCCTTTAAAACGCTGCGTCCTTTGGTTCTCTCTGCGATGGCCGCCATATCGCTGCTTTCGATAGGTTGTGCGAGTGTTGGCAGTGGGACTACGCAGGCAGCCGCCCCCGTAACGACAGCTCCAACAGCCGCGAAGTTTCCGGTCTACGACAACATGTTCTACAGCGGAAAGCCCAATACTGCACTCTCCGGTCTTATCCCGTCGAACATCGCCTACGAAGCCAAAATCTGGCCAAATGGAGCGACCGCGGTTAGTGAAACGGTACTCCCTTCCCGCAGCTCCTTCGACGCGCTCATGGCGACCGAAACCAAAGCAGGCCCGTTGGTGCTGGATGTTGAGTTACTTGGACTCAACTCCGCCCAAAATGAACTGGTCCTGGCGACCTTGGCTGATTGGGCCCATCAGGATTGGCCCGGCAAGCTAGTCGGCTTTTACGGAACCAACACATTGACCGGCGTGTCTCCTCAAAACCTGGTGTATGCCCAGGAACTGGCGACGCATGTGGACCTGATGTTCCCCCCGATGTACACGTTCAACACCGATGAAGGCGCGTGGGCAACTCTGGCAGCGACGGAAGCTGCAGAGGCTCGTTCCATTGCTCCAGGCAAGCCGGTTTATTTCTACATCTGGCCCCAATACCACCAGGGTACGCCGATGGCAGATCAGTATCTGACGCCTGCGTACTGGACCTTTGAGCTACAGACTTCCCAGGGGATTGCGGATGGGGTCGTGCTCTGGTCATCGTCGAGCGAAGCGTGGAATGACTCAGACAGTTGGTGGGAAGCCACCCAAACCTTTATGACCACGCTGCAATAGTCGTCTTCGCCCTGTTCACAGGGGCTGTCGAACTCAACAAAGTTGGTCTAACGGGAAATTATTTTGAGAAAAAATGGAGAATAACGTGAGACGCAGATCCAATCGAATCCTTCTAATACTTACCTTAATGCTATCGGGGATGTTCGCGCCGATAGGGCTGCTCGCCCAGCTCAGCACAGCCACACTGTCCGGAGCCATTACAGATCCAACCGGAGCCGTGATTCCCGGCGCGACTGTGACCCTGATCAAAACCGATACGAACTTTACGCGAGTCGCCACGTCCAGGTCCGACGGTTCCTTCCGCGAGGAGTTTCTGCCACTTGGGCCATACAAGGTATCCGTATCGGCACCCGGTTTCAAAACTCTTGAGCGCACTGGAGTGGTGCTCACGGTCATGCAGGACGCAACACTGAACCTGGCTCTCGAAGTAGGCACAACCGACCAGACAATCAGCGTCAATGCCGATGTACCCCTCATCAATCTCGGCAACTCCACCATCGGTCAGACCATCACGAACGTTGAGATCGATAATCTTCCGTTGGTGGATCGTGATGTTATCGGCCGTCTGCCGCAACTCATCCCAGGCGTTCAAACGGTAAGTACCGTCAACAATCTTGGCTTTCAGGAGTACAAAATTCTCGTCAATGGATCGACGGATGGCTTCGTTGGCCAGGTTTCCTATTACCTCGACGGTGGCCTCAACATGACCGGGCTCCGCAATAGCGGCAACCAAGTCCCCAACCCTGACGCCATCAGTCAGTTCGACTTGGTTACGAACAACTACAGCGCTCAGCTCGGGCACTACTCTTCCGCTGTTCTCAGCGTCGTCACGAAGAGCGGTACCAACAACTTTCACGGCTCAGCGTTCGAGTTCTTCCGTGACAGAAACTTCAATGCGATTGCGCATAACTCCGGCGTGGGCGCTACCAAGACTCCCTATAACCAGCACAGATTCGGCGCTACCCTGGGTGGTCCCATGCGCCACGATAAGGACTTCTTCTTCGGTAGTTTCGCGGGTTTTCGTTACATCACGTATGGCAACTACAGCGGCAGCTTGCCCAGCGCCGCGCAGATGACGGGAGATTTCTCTGAAAATCTTCCGTCGGACATTACTACCTGTAAGCAGTCGCCTACAACGTTCGATAACGCCAACTTTCTATTTCTTGTCTGCAACCCTGCCACCGGTCTGCCTTACCTTGCCAACAAACTACCCTCGGTTGACCCAACCGCGGTGAACATCCTTACTTATCTGAAGCAGAACCTCCCGGCACAGCAGCCTTTCCAAACCGGCGATAACAAGTACACCTATCGCACTCGCTCGCCATTGCCACAGCAAAACGAAGAGTACCTGATCAAGACCGATCACCAACTTACACCGGCTCACCGTTTGACCTTCAGCTACTTCCTGCTGAACTATTCAGCTCGTGTTGTTCCCACCACATTCACTCAGGCATGGTCCTACTCGAACTATGCCAACAAGCAGCAGAACGCTAACGCCAGTGATGTATGGACTGTTAGCCCGCGCACCGTCAACCAGGTATGGGTGAGCTATACACGCCAAAAAGGTGGTCGCATCCCTGTCCCCGGCGGCAGCACGTTGGCTGACTTCGGTTCGGACTTTGGCGTAGTAGGAACTCCATCACGCGCTCAGATTGCCGTGGGTGGCGTGGAAGCTTTCACGCTCGGTCAAGCCATCACAGGCCCCAAGGCCGGCACCAACAATTACAACGTGCGTGACGTACTAAGCACCACACGCGGCAAGCACTCGCTATACGTTGGCGGTGAAGCAGGCCTGGAAAAAGACTTCCAGCTCACCTCGCTGGATAACTACGGTGTTTTCACCTTTTCAACGACCAACGGAGCGACAGAGGCACGCACCACAAACGGCTTGTCGGACTTTCTCGCTGGTATTCCGGTCAGCATGAGACAGGATACCGGTCTGTATGCGAATGCGAACTACTTCTCTTACGCCGTTTTTGCGCAGGATGACTGGCGCATCCTGCACAACCTGACCGTCAACCTCGGTATCCGCTACGACTGGCAGCAGGCACCGACGGATACGCAGCAACGTCAAAGCAATTTCTCTCCTGGCGTGCAATCGCATGCGTTCTCGAATGTGACGATCATCGGCAAGACCGGCCCGCAGTTGGCTCCCATCGGAGAACTTTTCCCCGGCGATCCAGGCGTTCCCAAAAGCGGCGCATTCACACCAAACAATCATGCCTCGCCCCGCGTGGGCTTTGCTTACGATCCCTATGGGAACGGTAAGACTGTGTTCCATGGCGCAGCCGGCCTCTTCTTCGGCGGCATCTCTGGCAACGAGTGGGAGTTCCCATCGAACTATGCCCCCTATGCTGTCAGTGATACCTTCAGCAAGGTTGTCTCACTGACACACCCGTACTCAGGGGACCCCACAGAGTTCCCCACTGGTACGAATCCATATCCGCTTTTGAACTTCTCCCATGGGAACAACAGTGCAACCTTCCTTCCCAAAAATCAGGAAGTTGCCTTCGATCCTAACTATCGCTGGCCGTACTCCATCCAACTGAACCTCGGCTTCCAGCAGCAGTTTGGCAAGGGCTTTGCTCTAAGCGCCAACTACGTCGGTTCGCTCAACCGCAAGACACCGCTCTACAACGACATCAACGCACCCCAGTTCAACATCACTGCGGCCGGTACAAGCGGTGCAAGCTGCACGGATCTGACCAAGGCTTGCGGCTATGCCAACACCAGTGCGACGGTTGATAACCGGCGCCCACTTAATTCCCTGTATGGAGTATCGGCAGCGAATCCGGTATTCAGCAACGTATGGATCATCCGCTCAAACCAGAACTCCAACTACAACGGACTCCAGGTCACGCTGGAGCAGCGCATTACACATCGCGTAAGCGCTCGTGGCTACTATTCCTGGAGCAAGACGCTGCAGAGTAATACGCTGGACGCTACCAGTGGCCTGAACGGCACCTTTGTTGATGCGAACTATCCGCAGCTTGAGTACCGCCAGCGTTCCGATCAGGATCGTCGCCATATGATGACGATGTCTTTTGTGTGGAAGCCGGACTACTTCGATGGCTATAACCGAATCGTGAAAACAGCGCTGAATGGCTGGACAGTCACCGGCATCTGGACAGCGAATAGTGGTCAGCCTTTCACAGTGACCACCGGTGTAGATAACTACTTCTCGGGTCTTGGTAACAACCGCCCGAGCGTCGCACCGGGCAAGACCCCTCACCTGCTTGACAATGGTCACTCGCGAGTTGCGATGGAAGCCCACTGGTTCGATACAACTGCCTATTGCAGGCCCGGAGTCGATGCCGGCTGCCCTGGTCTCGGTCCTCTTGGATTGCTCGGAAACACTCGTCCCGCTCAACTCAGTGATCCAGGATTCCGGAACGTTGATGCCTCGCTCTTCCGCGACTTCCGTATCCATCGGGAGCTGCGCTTCCAGCTGCGTGGCGAGGTCGGCAACGTTTTCAACCTTGTGAACCTCCCTGGCCCACAGACGGTAATCAGCAATGCCAGCACCTTCGGCGAAGTTACCGGCGCGCAGAGCGGCAACATGCGGATCATCACCGTAGGTGGTCGAATCCTGTTTTAGCAGACCGCTCTGTAGCACTGAACCACTCGTTCGCAAGGCAGACGATTTGCCTTGCGAACGAGTGGTTGATCCCAGCAATTCATTGCCTTCCAAACTCTTTTTGATCTCCTCGCAGTTTGGCGGTGGAGGTGTCGTTCCAATGGTGGTTCGGGTCAGGAAGGTGTGGACTGCCGGGCTCTTTGCAAAGAGGTTCGCGGCGAGTTAAGTCTGGGCATCGCCAATCTGTATGTTTCGCATGGGTGAGATTGATATGAGCCGGCGATCTGCTTGTCGTCGCGCGATGGAACTGTCCAAATCGTCAACTGGTGTGCCGAAGCTCCTGGCCTTTTTCGAAATCTATCCACATAAATGTTCGCTCTGCTATATTGTCTCCAATACTCCACACCAAGTTTTTCTTGATTTCTTCTTATTTTCTGCTGTCATCAGTACCTCTGGGCCATGTTTTTCCGTCGATCAAGACGGGCCGGCGCTCGATCCCGGACATTGCTAATGTTGCCAGAGCAATCTTCTCCAGGATCCCATTTCTTATGCGTCTAGGTTTCGTCTCGTCTCAAAGTCTTTGTCTTTTGGCGCTTTTTCTCAGTGTGGCAGGTGTCGCGCGGGGGCAGCAGCCTCTTTATGTGGGCTCTTCGCCCATAAACTTTGGGGCGCTATCGCCCGGCCAAACCTCTGCCGCCAGCATCCTGGTTGTTCAGAACATGAACAGCGTTACGGTGGCGATAGGCACACCGACCATCGGTGGAACGAACCCGGGCGACTTTGCGATCACGATCAACCAGTGCCCCAGCTCGTTGACTGCAGGAAATTCCTGCGCCGTCTATGTCGACTTTGCGCCCACGGCGGAAGGTGCGCGTACAGCGACGCTGAGCGTTTCAAGCACCTACGGTACAGGCAGCGCGACGTTGAACGGAACGGCTGTTCCGGCCACGTTCAGCCCGGCGACGGTGTCTTTCCCCGCAACGCTGGTTGGGCAGACCTCGACGACGGAGATTACAACGCTGACCAACAACACGTCGAGCGCGTTGACGGGTCTTTCGGCGACCGTCACGTCGGGTTATGCCATCACGGCGAATACCTGTACCGGCACGCTGGCGGCGTCTCCCGCGAGTTGCACGGTCACCATGACGTTTTCGCCGACCGCGATTGGCCCTGTTACGGGCACGCTTTCGGTAGTAGACAACATTGGGACTCAGACTGCGGCATTGACCGGGATGGGCCTGGCAGCCACGGCTCCGGCGGTAACATTCCCCACAGAGGCCGTGGGTGCGACGGAATCGGCCACTGTGCTCTTTACCTTCGCTACGACCACAACCCTGCCTTCTTCCAGTGTGACCGTGCTAACACAGGGCAACACCGGCCTGGATTTCACGTCGGGAACGCAGCTTGGCACTGCCTGCACAGCGCAGACCTATAACGCAGGCCAGAGCTGCACGGTGGTGGTGAACTTCAAGGCGGGAGCTCCAGGCAAACGGCAGGGTGCTGTCTCGCTGTACAACTACATCAGCACGCCGTACAACAACATGACGCCGATCATCGTTGGCACGGCGTATCTGCAGGGCATCGGTACTGGAGCCGACGCTGTTTTCTATCCTGGCACCGGAACGTCAGCGATCAGTTCGTATAACAACGGTCCGACCGTCCCTACCGTCAACGCAGCAGGGACCGTAATCTTCGGCGATACCAGGGGCATCTACTACACGCCTGCCGGCAGCAGCGGAACCTATACGCTTGTCCCCTCCGGTGGGCACGCTGTCAACATCGATGGTGCCGGCAACATTTACTACGCTGCGGGCAATACCGTTTACGAGATTCCGTTTTTCGGAGCGCCGGCCGCGCCGAACGAGCAGACACCTATAGAGATTGCGACACTGCCGTCAGCCACTGACAACAGCATGATGATCGACGGTGTGGGTGACTTGTTCATTCCCACCTACGGAACCGGCAGTGGCGGCGGGATCTATGAGATTGCAACGGGCACCTATGCCGTCACCAATGTGATTCCTCAAGCCGCTGCAACCTCCGATGGTAAAACTCTGGGCCGGACGATCGGCACGTATATGGACGCTGCCGGGGACATGTACCTTGCGGACTTCACGAACAACAAGATCGACGAGGTGCTTGCCGGTAGCAGCACCGTCACTGTCATTCAGGGCGCGGACGGCTACCTGAACCAACCTTACTCAGTAGCCGTCGATGCGGCGGGCGATTTCTTTGTGACGAACTATGGTGGCTTTTCGTACCTGCTGAAGTACGAGCTGGTCTCGGGTTCGTATGTCCGTAGCCAATACACCGATATCATTGCCAACGACGGCGTCACGTTCGACCAGAACGAGAATCTCGTACTGGTGGCCGGCGACAATATAACGCGGTACACACGCACGGCGACGCCTACACTTACGTTCCCCACCGCAGCGGAGGGCTCTACCAGCGCAACACAGTCCACCAACCTGCAGAATGAAGGCAACGCGCCACTGACGTTTACTTCGATCGCGGCGTCGAGCAGTAACTTTTCGACGAGCGGAACGACGTGTACGACCACCACGCCCCTTGCCATCGGTGCCAATTGCAATATCGTGGCGGCGTTCACACCCCAGAGTTCGGGGACGCTTAGCGGAACAGCCAACCTGGTGGGCAACAACCTGGCTGCGACGACCGAGACGCAGACCGTAGCGCTGACAGGAACGGCGAACTATAACGTGGCGTTTACGACGGCACCGCCTGCTTCGCTGCAAACGGGGCAGAGCGCGGGGACGGTGACAGCAGGCTTGACCAAGAGCAATGGAAGCGCGGATACGACGGCACCGGCGACGGCGATCACGCTGGTGGTAACCGGGCCGAGCGGATACACGACGGCAACCTATACGGGGACAACAGCAACGACCGGTGCGGGTGCTGGAACGGTGACGTTCAACCTGACGGCGGCACTGACGATCACGGGTGGCTATACCTACTCGTTGAGCGATGCGAACGGAGACACTGCGGGAAGCGTTAACGAAAACGTCTATCCCTACAAGTTGGCGATCAGTGGTCTTACGACCCCACAAGCGTCGAGTGCGGCGACAAACTCGGTGACCGTTGCCATCACGGACAACTCAGGGAATGCGACGACGCAGGCGAACTCGATCACGCTGGTGGTGACGGGGCCGAACAGCTACTCGCAGACCTACGGGCCGACGGCGGCGGGCGCGAATGGCGCAGTGACGTTTACGGCAGCCGCGATTTCCGTGCCCGGTACGTATTTGTATACGGCGAGCGCAACAGCTTCTCCGGACGGCGTGGTCGTGACTGGCACCTCGGCGAACCAGGTGATTACTGCGGCGATGGCGACGTTGTACACGGTGACGCCGGCGAGCACGACGGCCGTGATCGGCTATCCGGATAGCGTCACGGTGAAGGCGTATGACGCCTATGGCAACCTGGTGACGAACTACGCGGGAACGGTGATGTTGACTTCGACCGATCCAGGACCAGCGACGCTACCAGCTCCCTTCACGCTGAGCTCGGGAACGGCGACGGTGCCGGTGACGTTCCTGACGGCGACGAACACGGGATGGACGGTGACGGCGACGGACACAATGAACTCGCTGCTGACGAATACGTCGGCGGCGATCGTGGTGCAGCCAATCCCGGTCTATACGATCAACAGCAGCAATGCAGCGAGTGACACGTCCGCTGCCTGCACGAGCCAATCACTGGCGGGCTCTGCGACGGGGACAACGACCGACACGGACTGCACGATCTACGCTGCGTTCGCTGCGGTGACGGCGCTGAACAACACGGCCCTCACCAGTTACGTTCCGGTCATCAACTTTGCGACGAACTTTCCAGCAACGCTTACCGCCAACACATTGACGCTGGCGACACCGGTGTCGGTGACGGGCAACTTTGCCTTGAACGGGCCGGGCGCGACTGCGCTTACGCTCACGGGCGGCAACGCGGTGAACGTGAACTTTCTGACGCAGACAGCGGCGAGCCTTTCGACGATTAGCGGGCTTACGTTTACGCAGTTCAACGCTGCGAACGGCAGCGTGTTTGCGCCCAATGGCGGGACAACGAACATTACGAACGACGTCTTCAGCTCGAATGTTTCGACGGGGAGCTATGGTGGAGGCGTGTTGTTCCAGACCGCGGGAACGCTCAACATAAGCGGATCGTCGTTTATGTCCAACACGTCAACAAACTCCGGTGGAGCGATGTGGCTGCAAGGAGCGATCACCATCTCCAACTCCACCTTCACGGGCAACTCCTCGACGAACGCGGGTGCGGGCGCGATCGAGCAGAACAGCGGCACACTTACGCTGAGCGGGAACACATACACGTCGAACACCGCCAAGACAGACGGTGGCGCGATCTACGGGAACATCAACGTCACAGAGACAGGGGCAACTTACACCACGAACTCTTCGGGCGCGACCGGCGGAGCTCTGCATGTGGCGGGCACGTATACCGTCGGCAACTCGACGTTCACCGGCAACCACGGAGGAACGGATGGCGGCGCCGTATATGCGGCCACCTCGCTTTCGATGTCAACGGGAACGACGAGCTTTACAAGCAATTATCTGAGCGCAACGACAGGCGGCGTAGAGGGTGGGGCTGTGTGGTCGACTGGCGGGTCGCCTATTTCGGGAGCTAACTTCGTGAGCAACTATGCGAAGACTTCCAGCGGCGCCGCCTATGGTGGCGCGGCCTACCTGACCAACACGACCACGGCGGTGTCGAATTCGCTCTTCAGCGGGAATTACGTCAGCGGAACTTCGACGGCTAATGGAGGAGCGCTGTATGGCGCCGGGAAGTATACCGGCGTGACCTTCTATGGCAATTCCACGGCGGCCCCTTCCACAACTGGTGCCACCACGCAGGAGGGAGGAGCAATTTATAGCTCCAGCACCGTGAGCCTGTACAACGACACGATTACGGGAAACAGTGCGAAGATCGGCGGCGGAGTTTATCGCGGCTCTGCAGTGACCGCGTACAACACGGTGATCAGCGGGAATACAGCGACGTCGAGCTACAAGGATGAGTACAGTGTGACGGTGAGCGGCACGAACTACATCGACACGTCGACGAATTTGACCTGCACCACGAACTGCGCGGCTCTGCTTTCTGCACTGGGCAACTATGGTGGGCCGACGCAGACGATGGTACCGCTGCCGGGAAGCCCGCTGTTGGCGGCTGGGACTAACGCAGCCGCGAACACCAACAGCGCGTCGATCGATGGGCGCGGTACTGGGTATTCGCGAGCGATCAGCTACAACGGAGCAGCGGCGCATGTTGACCTGGGCGCGGTCGAGGCGAACTACATGCTGAGCTTCGTGACGCAACCGGTGACCGTGCAAAGCGGAAGTGCGTTCTCGCCACAGCCTTCAGTGCAGGTCTACGAGAGCGGCGTTTTGTTTGCGCCAAACGTGGCAACGAGCTCCCTAAACTTCGCGGCGGCTACCGGCACTTTGTCAGGCTCAGGCCTGGCGGCAGTCAATGCGAGCGGTCTCGGTACGCTATCCGCAACGATCACCTCCTCTCCTACGGCTGACGACAGCCTGACGGCTTCAGTACGCAGCGGCGCCACCGGTACGGTGGTGCTTGCGGCCACGACCTCGCAACTGTTCAGCGTGACCGATGCTGCGATGGCAACGATCAACTTCGTGACGCCACCGACATACACAACCGTCAATGGCGGCAATGCAGGCGTCGTGAAAGTGGGGCTCTACAGCAGCGCGAGCACTGTGGACACAACGGCCTCCAACACTGTCACGCTTAATGTGAGCGGGCCCAGCGGCTACACCGCAACCTATGGTCCAAGTGCGGCGGTGCAGGGCGTTGCGACGTTCGATTTGAGTGCTGTGCCACTCACAGCAAACGGCAGCTATACCTACACGGCGAGCTCAAACTACACGACGGATACGGCGGTCGCGCCGGAGACTGTCGGGGCACAAGCTATCGGCAACTTCCTGGTTGTGGGTATTCCGACGGCGGCGAATCTAAATACCTCGTATAGCTTTACAGTGACCGCGAAGGACACCACCGGAGCGACCTTCACCAGCTTTACGGGAACGATCAGCCTTGCGAGCAACGATGCCTCAGCAGTTTTCGCCCCGCCGGGCTATACCTTTACCTCGGCTGATGGGGGAGTGCATACCTTCACCGTGGCGTTCGGCACCGGAGGAGTACGCTCTGTGACGGTAACGACCGATGGCGGGGTTATGGGCTCAGAAAGCGGCATCGCCGTTGGAGATTTTATCTGGTCGGTCAATGCCAATGGCACGGTGACGAAGCTGACTGAAACTGGCTCTTCGGTAACTGGTGCCGTAGGTATGTCGGGTTCAGCCTCCTCACTTGGTGGCGTTGCCTTCGACTCCTCCGGTAATGTCTGGTCTGTCACTTCGGCGAACAATACGCTGGACTTCGTAACCAAAGCGGGCGTTTCGTCCAGCATGTTTACGGGCGGAGGACTCAGTACACCGGTAAGCGTAGCGGTCGACGGCAACGGCTACATCTGGGTAGCGAACGCGGGCAATAGCTCGATCAGTACCTTCAACAGCGCAGGTACAGCGGTCAGCGCTGCTACTACGGGCGATGCTTCTCCGTCGCTGAGCACTCCAAGCGCGATCGCAATCGACTCGACGGGCGGCGTGTGGGTGACTAACAAGGGCAGCAACAGCGTGACGCACGTCTTCGGTGCTGCGGCTCCAGTCGCAACACCCCTGGCAACGACCACGACGAACGCCACAACAGGAGCGAAGCCATGAGCTTGATTCCAGCAGCGATGATTCCTTGCCCCGCAACCTTTCCCCGTTCCCGCTTCACTACCTCGAAACGAGTTCCCATGCGATTCTCCGCTCTCGCTCTCTCCGCTACAGCGCTTCTCCTGACTGGTTGCTCCGGCTTGCAGTCCGTCTCCACTCCTGCCCCGATCGCAATGGCCGGTGTACACGGCTCAGTCTTCGGTGGACAGCAGCCTATCGCTGGCGCACTGGTTCAGATCTATCAAGCGGGCACGACGGGATATGGAACAGGCGCTACGGGACTGATCTCCGGTGGTGGCGTTCTCACCGGCACAGGCGGCGACTTTCACATCACCGGGCTTTATACCTGCACCCCCGGTTCGCAGGTCTATATCGTGGCCTCGGGCGGTAATCCTGGCTTCGGTGGTAACAATCCTGCTTCTATGGAGATGGCCGGCCTCGGCCTGTGCGACAACCTCAGCAGCTCGACGTTCATCCAGATGAACGAGGTCACGACCATCGGTTCGGTCTATGCGCTGGCACAGTTTATGAACGGGGTGAATATCGGAGCTCCCGCCACGAATCAAACAGCCTTGGCGCAGGCTTTTGCAGACGTCAATACCCTGGTCAATATCGGGGCCGGCGTCGCTCCCGGACCGGCAGCTCCCGCAAACGCAACTGTCCCAGCCGCGGAGATCAACGCGCTGGCCAACTCCATTGCGGCATGCATCAACTCGACCGGCACGGGACCCGCATGCACCATGCTCTTCACCGACACCACGCCAGCGGGCGGCACGGCGCCGACTGATGTACTCAGCGCAACCATCAATATCGCCCGGGGTCAGTATCCGGTGGCGAACGCCAACAGCATCCTAAACCTGGCCTCGTCGGCGCCACCGTTCTCGAGTACCTTCACTACAGCAACGGACCTGACCCTCTCAGTGACCTATAGCGGTGCTGGAATTGCGGCTCCGACGGCAGTGGCAATTGATGCCGGCGGAAATGTATGGGTTGCGAATGGCAACAACTCGGTTTCCGAGATTGCGCACAGTGGAGTCGCTATCTCTGGCACTGGAGGCTTCGCGGTAGGAGGGGTGACTCTACCGACGGCGATTGCCATCGACGGTAGCGGTAATGCCTGGGTTGCAAATGCCAATAATTCCCTGGCTGAGGTGACTACTGCGGGTGGCGCAGGTTCCGGATCGCCGTTTGTCGGCGGAGGTCTGGCGAGTCCAACTTCGATAGCCTTCGACGCCTTCGGAAATATCTGGCTGGCGAACTCTGGCAACAACAGCCTGAGCGAGTTTTCGCCCAGTGGTACAGCAATTTCAAGCGTAAGTGGGTTTGCAGCTACGGGTGTGACGGCGCCAGTAGGAGTGGCGATCAACCCACGATAAGGGCGGACGCTAAAGTCGAATTTGTGGGCCCGAGATTTCGGGCGGACACGATGTACAAGTGACTCCAGATGTGAGGGCGTCAAGCAAGCTGATCGTTGGCACTTACCCCGCAATCTTCATGAGCGAGGCCTTCCAGCCGACCCGGTCTGTCTTCGTGGAGGCAGACCGGGTATGGATAATTGTGGCGTGATTGAGCGATCCCTTTACGGTGAATAATATTCCTGCTGGTCAGGTCGTCATGTGGGTGTCGCTTGCGCCGCGTGCTGAAGACAAGGAGACCATCGCATCTCGGAAAATATTCCGCTTGGAGCCTCGAAATTTGATTGCCCAGCAATCAACATGGTCTCTATAATAGGCGAAGAATAGGCGAATATTCAACGCGATATCTCCGTACAGAAATCATGGACGAGCGAGCGACATCTCGAAAGATCGTTCATATCGACATGGATGCGTTCTATGCGTCCGTAGAGCAGCGTGACGATCCGAATCTGCGCGGTAAGCCTGTCGTGGTCGCTTGGAAGGGCAACCGGTCTGTCGTCTGCGCGGCCTCCTATGAAGCGAGGAAGTTCGGTGTGCGTTCGGCGATGCCGGCGATCACTGCCGAGCGGTTATGTCCAGAGGCCATCTTCGTTCCACCTGACTTCGTGCGCTACAAAGAAGCCTCCCGAGGGGCACGAGAGATATTCCAGCGACATACGGATCTCATTGAACCGTTGTCGCTCGATGAAGCTTATCTGGATGTCACCGAGAACAAGACTGGCCTGCCCACGGCGACTCGTGTCGCGAAGGCTATTCGTCAGCAAATCCGCGAGGAACTGAATCTGACGGCCTCAGCAGGTGTTGCTCCAAACAAGTTCCTTGCCAAGATTGCATCCGATTGGCGCAAGCCGGATGGCATCTTCGTCATTCAACCCCACGAAGTACAGGACTTTCTTCTTCCTCTGCCGGTGGGACGCGTTCCAGGTGTCGGTAAGGTCACTGAGAGCCGTATGAAAGCAGTCGGGATTATTACAGTTGGTGATCTAGGCCGACTGGAATTGTCCGATCTGGAAGGTCATTTTAGTAGCTATGGCATTCGTCTTTACGAACTCGCCCGCGGCATCGACCACAACCCTGTTATTGCGAATCGAATGAGTAAATCCATCTCTGCTGAAGATACCTTTCAAGCCGATATCCCTCTCGCGGAGACCGAGCAGCAGATTCGGCGGCTTGCAGAAAAGGTATGGCAGGCTTCCCGAGAGAACGCTCGCGGAGCGAAGACAGTTGTACTCAAGCTCAAAACGAAGGAATTCAATTCGCTTACACGAAGCGTCACTCCTTCTGTACCGCCATCATCGTGCGATGAACTGACTACAGTTGCGCTGGCCCTCCGAGAACGAGTCGAGCTTGGACCTCAACAACTCTTCCGATTAGTTGGCGTCGGACTCAGCAACTTTCAACGTGATGTGGAGTCTCCTCTTTTTGAGAACGAAGACGCTGCGGTGAGTAAGTTGCTATCGGTTTAGCTCGTGCAGCATTGTGCGTTAGACAATCTCGGAAAACTGCTGCAGAAGTTCACGCTGTTCCTCGCGGAGATGCAGACAGCGACTAAGATCGAGCACTCAAAAATTGCAGAGCTTCGCATGCCCGAGGATGTGGCGTGATCGTACGGCAGGGTGTCTGATAAGACTTACCAGACCTTAATCTCTTCTACAGACGGGGAACCACTTTTGCCATCGACTACATTCAGCTTCAAAAGAATCTCTATATTTTTACCTACTCCACCTTCGTGCGATCGATATACCGTATCCCAGTATTGAGGCGTTGAAACGAATTGCGATGGCGCCTCTGTACCATTAGCTCCGATGCCGCCAATTAGGAAGATCCAGTTGCCTGTTTCGCTGCTGCGAAACCTCGCGACCAACGCATAATCCGCTCGATAGGCGACGGGGGCACCCAGTTCTCTCGACTAAGAATGGTCGGGAGAAGCTACCTCGTATATCTTTCCTCTTGCGCCCAGACCGAAGCCAAACTGAAGTGGCAAGTCTTTCTGGAGCTGCGCCCTTCAACACAAGGTTGTCCAGGTTCAGGTTCGCACCAGACGCTTCAGCTTGTAGTTCTCCTGCTCCAACTCCTTCAGCCGCTTCGCCTGGTCCACCTGCAAACCGCCGTACTCCTTGCGCCAACGGAAGTACGTCTGCTCCACAATCCCCGCTTCCTTACACGCCAGAGCCGTCGTCTTCCCGTTTGCTCTATCAAATGCGTTTGAACACTTCGATGCGTCAGCGATATTCGTTACCATCAGTAATGATCATTCCTGCTTTTGCCTTTGTTGTTGCGACAATGGGCGAGGTATAGATCTGGCAACGTCCAGGTGGTTTGATGGGACGTTGGGGCCTTCAGGGCATGCGCGCGAGCAAGGCACATCGGAGCACATTTCGAAAATAGCAGTGGTCCGCGCGGAGGAACCGAAACTTGCCATTATGGTTCCATCCACGCGAGCCTGTGAGAGAGTTAGCCGTTGGGATTGGTTGGGAAAGCAGGTCAAGACCTACCGAAATAAAGGCCGCATGAGGTTGGTGGCTGTTAGAGTCTTCGCAAACTGCGAAGACTCGTCCGGGCTTAGCCAAAGCCACCCTTTTGGGTGATGCGCTCTCGTTTCAGCTGGATAGAGTAGCAGTAGCTAGAGAGAATTAGATGCAATCGGGCGGAACCGTACAGCAGAACTGTGAATCGAGGATGGACGCAATCATGGAAAGTTCCCGTCTCTCTCCAAATTCCTTCTGGATACTCTCATTGAAAGGAATGCTTAGCTTCGTCTTACTCTTTCAGCCTGTGTGTCACGCTAACGCACAGGATCCGCTAAAGCTCATTCAACTGAATCATACGTCCTGGACGGCTCGCGAGGAAGCACCTTCTGAAATCGCCGGCCTCGGTCAAACCCCGGATGGGGTTCTGTGGATTGGTGGCGGTGGCGGTCTGTTTCGGTTTGACGGTAATAAATTCTCCCTTTTTCAACCACCGGCAGGGGAGCCACCATTGCCCCGGATTTCTGTGACAGCGCTGTATGTTAGCCACGATGGGACCGTTTGGGTTGGATTTAGGCCCACGGGACTAGCAGCGATCAAGAACGGCCACGTAACGATTTACGGATCCAAAGAGGGTCTTCCTTCAGGTACTGTTTCGCAATTAGCTGAAGGCCCGGATGGAACAGTATGGGCGATCGCTCAGGAACATCTCTTCAGCTTACGCGGAGGCCGATGGGTGGATGAATTAAATCCTTCCTTCGGTTCGGAGCGGG
>Ga0302305_1000975_pt1 | contig 16607 bp, 11 predicted proteins | sample III_Palsa_E2_3_FD_198764 | JGI IMG/M metagenome (GOLD analysis project Ga0302305, IMG submission 198764) | Peat permafrost microbial communities from Stordalen Mire near Abisko, Sweden - III_Palsa_E2_3 | ecosystem: Environmental > Terrestrial > Soil > Palsa > Peat permafrost | place: Sweden... | reverse complement strand
CGTCGACCGATGCCACCTTTGAGCAGGTTGCCTTACACGAGATCGGGCATGCACTGGGTCTGGCGGATAACGATATCGCCGGATCGATCATGAATGCGGTGCTGGGTGCGAACAACCAGATGTTGGGCGGGACGGATGTCGCCAACGTCCAGGCCCTATATGGTGTCCCATCGACGCCCAGCAACTCGGCGACGCAGAGCGTTACGCAAGTGCATCAGCTAGTACAGGCGATGAGCCAATTTGATGCGGCAGAAATGGGCATCGATCACTCCGACTCGGAGTCGAGCATGGCCATGTATCAGGAGCGCTCACTTGCAGCTATGCATGAAAGCAGGCATGCGGCCTGACTAAGGCGAAGGGCCTGCATGACGGTAACGTCATGCAGGCGATTGGCCGCCGCGAAGATGGCGTTATGCCAGTAGGGCGGCGGAGATTGATATCCAATGATGCCAAGCAAGACGATAACGACAAGAAAAATTGGGTGTTTACAGCTCAAGTGGCGTTACCGACCGACACCATGCTCATAGAGGATAAGCAATTACGCCTGACTCCTGGGATGACGGTCATCACCGAAATGAAAACCGGTCGGCGAACGATTGTCAGCTACCCATTCAGTCCGCTGATCCAGCATGCAAGGGAGAGTTTGCATGAGCGCTAAGGCTTGTAGCGATAAGCACGCATGATGAATTGATCTACGCCAAAGAGGCCAGATAAATGAAGTCGCACCGCAAATACCCAAAGTTGATCATCGCTACGATCGCCCTTGCGGCTATGGGGGAGCCGATAGCCCGAGCGCAAAATGCTCCTCTCGTCGCCCCAACGTCGGCGAGCACCACTGCTGCAGCCCCGAGTAATTCTCTAGCGTTGAGCGGTCAGCGCCATTGGCAGAGCTTTCTCAAGCTCGCCGTTAGGCCAAATGCTATCGTGACCGTCGAAGACCTTGAAAGCGCCTTTGGGCAAAAGGCATCGCATCAAGGTGATTATTACAGAATTCAAGATTTCGTGACGTTGGAACCCAATAACGACCGGTTTGCTCGAACAGCTTATCCGAATCGAGCATCCAACTTTATTTCTTTCGATTTTCTCCCTGGGCTTAATGAAACGTGCATTAGTCGGGGTCAAGTAATAAATGATCTTCAAGTAGCTGGATGGGGGCTGCACGCCCATTCTCCAGGATCCATTCGAGGGGACATCAAAGAAGTAATGCCGCTTGATATGCCATATGGTTCGTATACCTTTTTGAAAGGAGATCAAGGAGTTCTCCGACTTGGTTATTCGGAGAAAACAAATTGTGCAATGAAGGTGACAATCGAATCGGACAAACTCGAATTCGACCGAATCATCCACGCTAATGCAACGGAGGGCGCCCAATGACAAATCCAACCCTTAATCCGAATGTGGTGACGCAACTCACGAATCAGCTCAACTCCGGCGGGGTAAATCAGAACGCCTATGATACGTTGATTGCCGATATCAATAGTTCACCAGAACTGATTAATCAGCTAAACAATGATGCAAGCCTCGTTAGCCAATTCTCCTGGAGCGCCCAGGTTGGATCGGGCGCCTCCTATAATCCGGGGGGCGGGGGCACTCTCAGTATCAATATCAGTCAGCTTTTAAGCGCTGATTCTTCTACCGAAGTGTTTGCGATTGGGCATGAGCTGGGGCACGCCGAGTTCGATGCGAATAACGCTGGGCAAAATCCAACTAACATAACCGAAAGCCAAGCGGACTTGAATTTTCAGAACGCTATAAGCGCGGCGATAACTTCCGGCGGGAATTTCACCTCTGCTATTAACGCGATACAGGCGAACTTTAATAGTAACGAATCCTACGCACAAATACAGGGGTTTAATGACGCGCTTAGTGGATATTATGCGCAAAACCCGACAGGATCGGTTAGTGAGGCGTATGCCTATCTTTCCCAAAACGCCAATTTTTATGCGGGTTTCTTCTTGCAGAATGGAGCGCTCCTACCTGGATTAACCGCGCAGGCGAACGGCGACGGAAGCCTGCCAGAGACGTTGGCCAACATGGGTGCGGAAGGCAACTACTACTACCTCGACTCACCGAGCACTCTCAGCATATTTCAGGACAAGAACTACGCCAACAGTTATGGAACAAGCGAGCTAGACGGCATTGTTAATAGTTATCTTCTTAATTCAGGTAATTACAGCGTTAACGGATCGCAAATCGCCATCACGCCGACGATACAGATTAATTTTCAAGATATTTCAACTTCCAATGATGGTACTGGTAATAGTTCGTTCAACCAGAGCTTTGATCCTAATCTGCTTGCTCAAGATTTGGGATCTTCGCTGCATTTGCCCAGTGGCGCGACATCGGTTTCATTCACGGTGCAGGATACGTCAACAGGCACCAGCTATGTCTATACGGTGAATAACGGGGTGTCGTCCGTGGCAACGACAGCGCCAGGATCGACTCCACTCGTATATATCGGCGAGTCTTCTAATACAAATCCCGCTGGCACAATGTATCAGGCGACCGCCTCCAATGCGGTAGTGACTGTTGCAGCATATTATGGCGGCGAGATTGATGGTAGTAATGACACTGACATTCTGGGGAATGGTTCTACGATCGTAACTTTGGCAGGTGGGGCCGATAACACCATTACCTGCGGCAACAGCTCGGCCACCATCAATGGAGTCAGTGCAGATAGTTGCTCGATTTCTCAGGCGGGAAATTCCCAGCTCACCGTGGACGGCTCCGGCCTTACGGGAAGTCTTCAGGGCAACGTCGTACTTACGGAGTCAGGAGATACCTTCGACGCTGGTTCGAATGCTGTTATCACCATGGCGTCGGGCGATACCATCAATGTGGCCACCGGTACGTCTGGGGTACAGCTGGGGTGCGGCTCTGCCACAGAAACGGTCAGTGGCGGAACGTCTGGAAGCGACTCGGTTCAATGTACGATTGCAGACGGAACTGGCGCTTTCACCAATAACGGTAACGATCTCACGATCGCCGATGCCGGCGGTAATTTGAGTGTATTTGGAAATAGTAATCTGGTTGATACCGGCACCGGTGCACAGGTGGACGTCGATGGCAGCAACGACCTGGTGAACGCCGGATCGGGCTCAAAGACGACGCTCACCGGCACGGGCGAGACGGTCGACCTGATCGACAATAGCGACAGCAGCGTGAACTTCGGCGACTGGGCGAGCGGCACGGTGAACGGTGCGGATGAGACGGTGGGGCTGGGCTATCGCGCGTCAGCGACCTTAAACCTCAATGCCAATGCCAGTAACGCGTCCGACGGGTCGGACGAAACTCTTAACACATGGGACAACGTGATCACCGTCAACGGGAACGGAGCCGATCTCACCATCACCGGGGGAGATTCCACAGTGACGGCCGGCGACGGCATCACGGCCCTGATCAACGGCGGTAGCACCATTTTCGACGGTGGCAGCGACAACACGGTGACGTTCGACGCCAGCGGCGGGACCGCGAACCTGACGGCCGATGGCGACAGCTTGGTGAGCTTCGCCGGTGGGCTGAGCGGTGCGGTCACGGGTGCCGGAAACGACGTCGACGTTCTGGGCAGTGGCGACAGCATCAGTGCCACGGGTGAGACGTTCAACTTCTCAGGTGGTGGCGATAGCACCACGATCAGCGGCAGCAACAACTTGGTGAATACCGACGCGGACTCGCAGACGACGCTCAATGGCACGGGCGAGACGGTCGACCTGATCGACAATAGCGACAGCAGCGTGAACTTCGGCGACTGGGCGAGCGGCACGGTGAACGGTGCGGATGAGACGGTAGGGTTTGGCTATAGGGCGTCGGCGACCTTAAACCTCAATGCCAATACGAGTAACGCGTCGGAAGGGTCGGACGAAACCCTTAACACCTGGGACAACGCGATCACCGTCAACGGGAACGGGGCCGATCTCACTATCACCGGGGAAAGTGCGGTAGTGACGGCGGACAACGACATCACGGCCCTGATTAGCGGCAGTAGCATCACTTACGACGGTGGCAGCGACAACACGGTGACGTTCAACGGCAGCGGTGGGACTGCCAACTTGACGTCGGATGGCGACAGCTTGGTGAGCTTCGCCGGCGGGCTGAGCGGTGCGGTCACGGGTGCCGGAAACGACGTCGACGTTCTGGGTAGTGGCGACAGCATCAGTGCCACGGGTGAGACGTTCAACTTCTCAGGTAGTGGCGATAGCACCACGATTAGCGGCAGCAACAACTTGGTGAACGCCGACGCGGACTCGCAGACGACGCTCAATGGCACGGGCGAGACGGTCGACCTGGTCGACAATAGCGGCAGCAGTGTGAACGTGGGTTACGGCTCAAGCAGCACGGTGAACGGTGCAGGTGAGACGGTCGACGTGGGTGAGTACAGCTCCGTGAGCGTGAATCTTGATGCCAATGACAGCGACGGAGCGGCTGGTTCGACTGACACGATCAACTTCAGTTACGGCGATTCGGCGACCGTGACCGGTAACGGTGAGAACCTCATGGTCGCCGGTGAAGTGGTAAGTCTGACCGCCGGCAATGACGTCAGTGCGACGCTTAACGGCTATGACTTGAATTACACCGGCGGCACTGACGACACGGTGACGTTCATCAACGGCAACGGCACTGGCAGCGCCAGCTTGACGGCGGATGGCGGGAGTACGGTGAACTTCGACAATGGCGCCAGTGGTTCGGTCAGTGGCGTGGGCAACCTGGTCAATGTGCTGGATACAGGTAGTGACATCAACGCCTCCGGCGAAATGTTTAACATCAGCGAGAACGATGCCACCACGATTGATGGCAGCAACAATCTGGTCGATGCCGCCACCGGTGCGCAGATCGACACCTCTGGCAGCGGCAACACCTTCGACCTGGTCGACAACAGCGGCAGTAGCGTAAATGTGGGCGGCTATTCAAGCGCGACGATCAACGGCGCTGGCAACGTGGTGGATGTGGGCTATGGCTCCTCGGTGGACATAAACCTGGATGCCAGCGGCAGCGATGCAGCTGCCGGTTCAATCGATGCGATCGACTTCTATTACTACGGTTCAGCCAACGTGAACGGCGATGGCGAGACGCTTAATGTCAGCGGGGCATCGGACAGTCTCACTGCCGGCAACGATGTCAACGTCACGCTTAACGGCGGTGGCATGAATTACACCGGCGGCACCGATAACATAGTGACGTACGCTGGCGGTAGCGGAAAGGCGACGCTGGCTGCGGACGGTGACAGCACGGTGAACTTCGACAACGGTGCCAGTGGTTCGGTCATTGGGGAGGGCAACGAGGTCAATGTACTGGGTTCGGGCAGTGACATTAACGCCTCCGGCGAGATGTTCAACATCAGCGATAACGACGCCAGCACCACGATTGATGGCAGCAACAATCTGGTCGATGCCGCCGCCGGTGCGCAGATCGACACCTCTGGCAGCAGCAACACCTTCGACTTGGTCGACAACAGCGGCAGCAGCGTAAGTGTGGGCGGCTATTCCAGTGCGACAATCAATGGTGCCGGCAACACGGTGGATGTGGGCTACGGCTCCTCGGCGGATATAAACCTGGATGCCAGCGGCAGCGATGCAGCTGCCGGTTCAATCAATGCGATCGACTTCTATTACTACGGTTCAGCCGACGTGACCGGCGATGGCGAGACGCTTAATGTCAGCGGGGTATCGGACAGTCTCACTGCGGGGAGCGACGTCAGCGTCACACTTAACGGCACCGACTTGAAGTACACCGGCGGCACCGACAACACGGTGACCTTCGACAGCAACAGTGAGACCGCGAACCTGACGGCCGACGGCGACAGCACGGTGACCTTCGCGGCGAACAACTTGAGCGGTACGGTGACGGGTGCCGGCAACAATATCGATGTGTTGGGCACGGATACCACCACCGACATTAACGCAGTGGGTGAGACGTTCAACTTCAGCGGTGGTGGCGACATCACCACGATCGATGGCAGCAGTAACTTGGTGAACGCCGGAAGCGGTTCGCAGACGACCTTGGACGGTACGGGCGAGACGGTGGATTTGGCCAACAACAGCGGCAGCAGCGTGAGCTTCGGCAACTGGTCGGGCGGTACGGTGAATGGTGTGGGTGAGACAGTGGGTCTGGGTTACGGTGCGTCGGTGACATTGGGAGCAAGCGATACCGGCGTCACCGTGGACGGTTCTGACGCCTCGATTTCGGCTAGCGATGACTCGGCGATGACGGTCGATGGCACCGATGACGTGATCACTGCCAGCAACACCAGGGTCGACATATCGGGCGATGATGCGCTGACGATCGACGGCTCCAATGACGTCATTGTGGGTGGTTCGGGCGACGACTTCACCGTCAACGGCGCGAGCGACGTCATCACTGCCACTGACAGTACAGTTACCTACGATGGATCAAACGCGAATGATGGGATTTTCGGAACCGGCGATTCTTGGAGTGACCCGAGTGAGGACACTAGTGGCGATGGGGGCGTTGTCACGGGGGGTGGTTATTACGGTTACGGCCTGACGAGGTGGAAAGGGACGAGTCCGACGGCGAAGCAAATTGCGGCGGCGGAGCAATCCGATAGCGTGTACGAAGGAGCCTCATGGTCCGACAAGACCATCACCTGGAGTCTAGCCAGCGCGTCAGGTAGCTTCAGCGGCGCGATTACGAATGCCCAAGAGCAGGCATCCGTGGACCAGGCCTTCCAGACCTGGGCCAAAGCATCGGGCTTGCAATTCCAGGAGGTCGCCCCGGGCGCGCAGGCGGATATCGAAGTGGGCTTCAGCGATCTCAATCCTGCCAGCACGAACGCAATCGGATTGACTAACTACGACAGTCAGAACGGCACGCTCGATGCGGGCGTAAAAGTGGAGTTGGAAGATCCCAGCCAGGCCGCATTGACGACGAATGCGGCCGGTCAGCTGGTCTATGCGTCGACCGATGCCACCTTTGAGCAGGTTGCCTTACACGAGATCGGGCATGCACTGGGTCTGGCGGATAACGATATCGCCGGATCGATCATGAATGCGGTGCTGGGTGCGAACAACCAGATGTTGGGCGGGACGGATGTCGCCAACGTCCAGGCCCTATATGGTGTCCCATCGACGCCCAGCAACTCGGCGACGCAGAGCGTTACGCAAGTGCATCAGCTAGTACAGGCGATGAGCCAATTTGATGCGGCAGAAATGGGCATCGATCACTCCGACTCGGAGTCGAGCATGGCCATGTATCAGGAGCGCTCACTTGCAGCTATGCATGAAAGCAGGCATGCGGCCTGACTAAGGCGAAGGGCCTGCATGACGGTAACGTCATGCAGGCGATTGGCCGCCGCGAAGATGGCGTTATGCCAGTAGGGCGGCGGAGATTGATTTGGATCACGTCTGTTCGTTGATGGCTATGTAGGTGCTTCAAAAATGCCGGGAAGTGCGCATGACTGGAAAAACATGGAGATTTGATCGGAATGTTATCGAACAGCAATAACGTACACTTTATTTCGGGGCTGCCTCGGTCTGGCTCAACCTTGATGTCTGCAATCCTCCGCCAGAATCCTCGATTCAGTGCTGGAATCAGTAGTCCGGCAGCACTGCTCTTTAGCGCTGTTCTGCCAACGATGAGCGGGGCCGGCGAATACGCGCCGTTTTTCGTTGATGATCGTCGGCATCGTGTATTGGGTAGCCTTTTCAGGGCCTACCATCATGATGCCATGGAGCAAGATCAGCTGGTCTTCGACACTAATCGCACGTGGACAGCGAAGTTGTCGCTGTTGCACCAATTGTTTCCTTCTTCGAAAGTGATTTGTTGCGTCCGAGAAGTCCCGTGGGTCATCGACAGCGTAGAAAAATTGGTCCGACGCAACCCAATGCATGTTTCGGGCATGTTTCAAAATAAGAATGCTCTGAACGTGTATGGACGAGTGAGAGACTTAATGGATTCAGAGCGAGGACTTGTTGGCCTAGCTTGGGGGTCATTGAGGGAGGCATGGTTTGGTGAGCACGCCAATAAGCTCATAGTTGTTCGTTACGAATCGTTGGTTCGCGATCCATCGGAGGTCATCCGTTGCCTGTACGAGCGCATCGGCGAGCAACCGTTCGATCATGATTTCGACAATGTCGAATATCACGAGGAAGAATACGATCGACGATTGGGGATGCCCGATCTTCATACGGTAAGACGGAAAATTGAGCTGGAAAAGCGAGCGACGATTCTCCCGCCGGATTTATTTACGAAGTACGCAGACACCAACTTTTGGGAAAACGAGAAGCTCAATACCAAGCGCGTCGTTGTGCTATGACTTAAACGAGGTTCGTAAGAGCGTTGCGTGATGCAGGTTCGGCAGTTCGCATCCGCAACGCGATACACGATGTCTTTGGCGGCCGTGATCATGTTTACAGATGGGTCATCTTGGTGAAGGTTGGCGATTGGTTATGCTTTTCCGATATTTTATAAGAAATATTTTGTGAATCATCGTCTTCGTCGTATTTCCACATTCAAGTGGGTGATCGCGGGCTCGGTGCTCTGTCTCCTCGCCATGTCGGTGAGGAGCACCGAGCCCAGCGACCCGCCGCCCCTAGCGTCCGATGATCCCCATCTTCCCCTGGCGCCGTACCACGAAGCCGTCCTTATGCTGAGCGGTGACCCTGCGCGATCGGTGACGCTTCAAGTGACCTTGCTTACCCCTTATGGACAGGGCCCGTTTCCGCTGGCGGTCATGAACCATGGCGCAACCAGTGCGTCTGCTCACAATCGGGGCGAGCGCTATCGCCTCTCTTTGTCAGCTTTCTATTTTTTGTCTCGGGGCTACGCGGTCGCCTTACCGATGATGCGTGGTTTTGCCGATTCTGGTGGAACCATTGTCGAAGCCGGCTGTGATCTGGCGCGGGATGCCGAGCTTAATGGTCGGGACATCCGGGCGGTCGTCGAAGCGATAGCCGAGCAGCCGGATATTGACCGTACACGGATCATCGTCGCGGGGCAGAGCTTCGGCGCGTGGAACACACTGGGCCTTGGCGCGGCGCCGCCGGTTGGTGTCCGTGGTCTGGTCAGCTTCAATGCCACGATGCGGACAACCGCCTGCCGGGATCAGGACCACAGCTTAGTCGTCTCCGCTGGCAAACTTGGCGCAAGCGCAAAAATCCCGTCGCTTTGGTTTTACGGAGACAACGACACTCTGATGCCCGTCGCCGTTTGGCGGGATGTCTTCGACGCATACGTTCGCTCCGGCGGCCACGCTGAATTGATCGACGTTGGGCCATTCAGAGATGACTCCCATCAACTATTAAGCCATAACGAAGGCATTCCCTTGTGGGTGCCGAAGGTAGATGCATTCCTGGCACGCATTGGGCTGCCATCCAAGCCGTTGTATCCAGATTTTCTGCCACATATCGCACCACCAGCAACGCGTTGGGCAGAGCTGTCGGATGTGACGGCCATTCCCTTCATCAACTTTAGGGGGCTGGCTGCATACCAGGCATTCCTTGGTGCGCACGGGGCTCGCGCGTTCGCCATTGCAAGCAACGGTGCATTCGGTGTTGCCGGGGGAGGCTATGATCCCATCGGGCGTGCATTGCGGGGCTGTTCGAAACGTGCTGCCGACTGCAGGCTGTACGCCGTGAATGACGACATCGTATGGACTGCGTCTCCGCCAGCAGATCAAAGACAAAACCCTTGAATCGGTGTTTGTCACGAGGCCTAGAGCTGTCGAGACCCGAGTCAAGATCATAGCTCGTAGAGCTGGGTCAGTTCGCGAGCAGTGGTAATGCGGAGGGAGACGCGTTGGCCAGTGCAGTCTGAGTCACGTAAGCGATTTGTTGCGTTTCGGACCGCATCGATGCCAAAACGCAACGGAACCGTCGCTTGCCGTAGCGATTTATGCTGCTAGTTTGGCTGTATGACTTGAGTTCGGCCGGCAATGCGAGGTATCAGGTAGAAAGAACCGTTTTAATTTCTACCATCGGTAAAAGTGGTACGATTACATGAGGAGCCAGCTATTTAGCTGGCTCTTTTTATTTTTGGGCATTGCGACTTGTCGGCCAAATTTTATTAGTGCTACCGAGCTAGTGGTGGCGGGCTGGCTCTCCGATAAGCACAAATCAATAACCGCGGGAGCAGAGGTTGACGTGATGTGAGCTGAGTTGTGCTCGTCTTTGCTTGCGGGCAACGAAGAACCTTCCATGGGGCGTACCTGTCACGCTGCGCTATGTGCAGTTGTGGGAGTGCGGCCATTGCCCAAGCCGCCTGGAGGCTCGCTGCTGTCGGTCCGGCCATCGCGGTGCCCACGATTACCCTTGAAGGCGACGCCAACGCCATTCCGCACGTTGACGGTAGCGTTTATGCGAAGAAAATCCCGGGAAAATATGCGCACCGTGTCAGTGATGGAGGCGTTCGACACAACTTGCCTAAGGAAGCTCCGCAGGCCTTTGCCCAGGCTGTCGTCGACGTCGACCGCTTTTGAGCAAAGTGGAGCAATCCCCTAACAGCCATGAGTCATTCGGCTAGAAGAGCTGGTGCGTGCCTCGACCATTCATTCGTTGGCGATTTCCTGCATGGACAAGATGTTCGCTCGGAGCACGACTTCCATATCGACGGCCGACATCGGCCTGCCGAGGTACCAGCCCTGGGCGTAGTCACAGCCGATGTTTTGCAAGAACGTCCATTGTTCGACGTTTTCGACGCCTTCGGCGATCACTCGCATGCGTAGGGTATGTGCCATCACAACAATGGCCGACGCGATCTCCACCGCGCTTGCCTCCTCAGGCACGCCGCGCATGAAGCTTTGGTCGATCTTCAGAAGCTCGACCGGGAAGTGCCGTAAATAGGCCAGGGAAGAGTAGCCCGTGCCAAAGTCATCGATGGCGAGTCCAATACCCAGATCGCGCAAAGCCGTCAAAATCTCCGTCGCAGCGGCCCCATGCTCCATCAGCGCACCTTCGGTGATCTCCAGGTCCAATAGCTGAGGAGGTATCTGCGATGCGTTCAGGGCAGCTTGCACTTGCTTTACCAGTTCGGCGCTGGCGAACTGGCGGGGCGAAAGATTCACTGCCATTCGCACAGGCGGCAAACCCACCGCCAACCACGCGGCGAGTTGTTGGCAGGCGGTATGCAGCACCCAGAGCCCGATCGGTTCGATCAGCCCCGTTTCTTCAGCAAAGGGAATGAACTGGGCGGGGAGAATCAGCCCCGAACTACTTTGCCAGCGAATCAATGCCTCCACGCCGGTGATGCGCCCCGAAGACACATGAACCTGCGGCTGGTAGACCAGCACGAATTCCTCTCGCTCCAGTGCACGGCGCAGCGATGTACCGAGTTGAAGCAGGTGACTTGCCTGCTCGGTAAGCGATGCACTGTAGAAACCGCACACGCCAGGGCTACTTTGCTTCGCCCGATGCATCGCGGCGGCCGCATTTTTGAGCAGCGTAACGCCGTCATTCCCGTCGTCCGGATAGAGACTGACGCCTATGCTCGCCCCTACAAACAGGTCGGCGCCGTTCAGAGAAAACGGCTGGGCCATCGCGTTCAGGATCCGGGCTGCTGCTGCGGAAGCTGCGGTGGGGTCGGCATGTCCGCTCAGCATGATCACAAACTCGTCGCCGCTCAAACGCGCCACGGTATTTGCTACCGGCGTACAGCCAAGCAGTCGCTCCCCAACCGCTCTTAGCAGCAGGTCACCGGCCAGATGGCCGAAGCTCTCGTTAACACGCTTGAAGTTGTCCAGGTTGATCAACAGTATCGCGAGCCTGGCATCGAGGTGTTGTGCGATGGCGTGCTGTAAGCGATCGATCAGCAAGCGACGATTGGGCAAGCCGGTGAGTGGATCATGGTGGGCAAGAAAATCCAGATCACGGGTGCGCCGCTCAACCGCGCGTCGCAAAGTGTAGATCCAGATCAGCAGGGCCATCCCCGCCAGTGTTCCCGTGAGCAACCCATAGCCGAAAATGCGGGCGTATGGAGTGAAATCGACCGGTTGTCCCATCCATTTGCGCTGTAAGGCAGAACGCTCGTCGTCAGTGATCAGCGCCATGCCGCGTTCGACCATGGTCAGCGTCGCTGTATCGCCTTTGCGCACGCCGCGGCGAAATTCTCCTGAATAGTAGTCAAAGGCTTTGGTGAAGTGGTTCTCCGGGCCTAGCCGATACAAATAGTAGTCGGCCGGGTACTCGTCCATGCAGAAGATCCTGATCTCCCGTCGGGTCGCCGCCGCGAGCAAATCCGCATAGCCTGCGAATGTGCGTACGTTGCCAATGCCGTCATCGTGCAACCGCTCTACACAGGCATCACCACGTTCTACGCCGACCTCGAAGCCCTTGAGCGAAGAGGAATCATTGATGCCAGTGATTCCTGAATCCGAATATATGCCCGCGGTGACATGCGCAAATGGCGCTGAGAAGTCGTACAGCGCTTCTCGCCCTGGCGTCTTGAAGATCATTTCGATGACGTCAGCGTGGCCATTCAGCAACCGCTGTTGCGCATCGGCCCAGCTTGTCGCGGTCAACTCGACCTTGATACCGGTTTTCTTTTCCCATAGTTGCCACACGTCAACCACATAGCCACGCGGCTTACCGTCTGAACCTAGAAAGAGATAAGGGGGATAGTTGTTATCGCCGACCACGCGCACGGTGGTCGCCCGCGCGCTGAGGGAAAGCGCAAGAGACGCCGCGACAAGGATCCTCAAAAAAGCTTGGAGCACTGCACATCCCGCCTTTTAGCTACTTGGTCTCAGGACAGAACAAAGTTTATCCCCTCGCGCCAAACCAGCATCACCAGACTATCCGCTGCGCATCACTTTTCGTGAAGCCGCTGCCTTGGGTGACAACTGACGTGCCCGTCAACCAAAAGTAGCCAAAATGGACCGAAATTGCGCACCGGTGGCTTCGGGATGCAGTAGTACTAAGCGTGCCCCGGCCCGCTTGCGTGCAGCTGGCAGACAACGTTTGCCATCCTCGGTAATCACGACGAGAGGCGTGGAAGTCCGTGGGTTCAGCGGGCGACAGTAGACTCGGCCATGCTTTGGGCCGCCAGCGATAATGTATTCGAAGAACGCATCCATACAGTCTTGCTCGGTGAAGGGGGGAGGGCAGGCAATAAGCAAGCACGACCCACGCCAGCCTTTCCTTGCTTCTTGGGCGTGCGTCACAGTTTTTAAAAGAGACCCCTAATCAGGCGAGAGCGGCGTCGTCGGTGTCACCAGAGGGGTATGGCCAAGACGGCAGTTCTGCGCCTGCAAGAAGTCGCGAGCTTGCGGCCCCGCAACGGGTGTTGGCGCAGATGGATTGAAGCCGGCACAATTCAAGCTGGACACCCGGCCAAACGGTGCCCGCATCACATGGTCGCGCTAATCGCGGATTGCGATACTCGCGACTGAACGGTGCGAAACGGGACCAGCATTCGAGGCATAAAGAGCCAATGAATCCATCGGAACGTATTGATCAGCTGATCGACGGAATCACGGACTGGCGTGGTAAGACGTTCGCCAGCGTCCGCGAGTGCATCCTTGAGGCCGACGGGGAGATCATCGAGGAATGGAAGTGGATGGGAAGCCCGGTGTGGTCTCGTGACGGAATGATCGCGGTCGCCAATGCCCACAAAGGAAAGGTGAAGCTTACCTTTGCCCACGGTGCGGGCCTCCCGGATCCTGACAAGCTCTTCAACGCGGGCCTCGAAGGCAATGCGAGACGAGCGATCGATTTTCTTGAGGGTGACAAGATCAATAAGCGCGCCCTGAAAAATCTCGTCCGCGCCGCAATTGAATACAATCAGACAAAGTTGAAGAAGAACGCGCCTACGGGTGCTCGCGCGAAAGCAAGCAAAAGCCATAAGGCGTGAAGCTATAGCTCTTCTCGCGTGTCCCGCTGACTTCAGCCCGCCGCTTCACCGGCGTGAAGCGGGAGACGAGCGGGATGCCTCGCGCATCGTTGAGACAATGAACTCCAAGATGAACCCGCTCGGCTTGAATCGATCCCATGCGACGTTAAAGAACTACGAGAGTGTGAATCCTCAGCACTGGCTGAAGAATCCAGGTGTCGGCGGCATCCTGCGATTGACTACCGAGGCCCGCACACGCGGGCCTCGGTAGTGTCGGAGGATGCATCTGGAGATCAACGTCAGAATCGTTCGTGCACTCACTTCACGGTGAACGTGTTGTTGCTTCGATCCACATCGGGAATTGCGTGTGCCGGATCGATGGTGGCGGACTTCACCGGCTTGCTGCCGTCGACGCGGATGGTGAAGCTGTGGTGCTGCATCCAGGTCTCCACGGGTACTCGTAGGTCCTGTTTGCTGCCGTCGGTGTAGACAACTTCCAGCGTAGCCGGCAGTACCAGTTTCTCCAGGTTGGCCACGGTGACCTGCGCGCCCCTGTGCCAATCGCCGTCAACCGGCGTCACGTTCTGCACGGCCATGTCCAGCTTCCAGTTGTGCTGGTACCAGCCACGCCAGAACCAGGAGAGATCCTCGCCGGTCTCGCTGTTCATGAAGCGAAAGAAGTCGGACGGGCTGGGGTGCTTGTACGCCCAGGTCTGGATGTATTTGCGGAACGCTGGATCAAAACGCTCCGGGCCGATGATCTGTTCGCGTAGCAGCACCAGGCCATAGGCGGACTTGAAGTAGGTGACCGGATGGCGGTACTTCTCCTTGGTCTGGTCGGCGATGGTCAGTACGGGAGGTGCGTCGGGATCGGTCAGCACCTTGACGATTTCATCGGCCGGATTGCCGCCACCGGGCGCGTATTCTTCGTCGCGCTTGGGCGCGAATTCGCCGTGGTTGAAATGGTCTGCTTCGTAGATATCGATGAAGGTGTTGAAGCCTTCGTCCATCCACGCATGGCGGCGTTCGTCGGTGCCCACGATCATCGGAAACCAGGTGTGGCCGATCTCGTGCGCGATCAGCGGCTGCAGCTCTCTGCTGTGCGCAGTCTTGTCGTCGAACGTGATGCTCGGGTACTCCATGCCGCCAGCGGTGCCAGCTTCATTGATCGCGACCGGATAGGGGTACGGATACCACTGCTTCGAGAAGTACTCGGTGGATGCCTTGACGTATTCGGTGGCGCGGCCCCAGGCGTCATTGCCACCGCTTTCCACTGGATATGCGGACATCGCCATCGCGGTTTTGCCGTCGGGCAGATTGATCCGTGCGGCGTCCCACACAAATGCTTTGGATGCGCCGAACGCCACGTCGCGGCTGTTCTGCATGCGGAAATGCCAGGTCAGCGTGCCGTTCTGTTTTGGACGGCTGGATGGATCGTTCACTTCGGCGGGTGAGCGGATCATCACCGTGGTGTCGCTGCGCCGTGCCTGTTCGAGGCGCTGAAGCTCGGTGGCGGTGAGCACGTCTTTCGGGTTCAGCAGCTCGCCGGCGCCGACCACGATCATGTCCCACGGCACGGTGATCGAATAATCGTAGTCGCCGTAGTCGAGATAGAACTCCTGGTTGAGATACGGAGCGGTATCCCAGCCGAGCAGGTCGTCATATACGCACATCCGCGGGAACCACTGTGCGATCTCGAAGATGTCGCCATTCTTGCTCGGGTTGACGTCAGTGCGGCCACCAAACTCGCCGGGCACGGTATAGCTGTAGCTGATGTGCAGGCGCAGCTGACCGTCGCGCGCCTTCAGCGGTGTGGGCAAGCTCACCTGCATGCGGGTGTCGGAGACCAGCCAGTCAACTTTCTGCAGCTTGCCGTCGGTGCCCTCCACCTGCACCGATGCGATGTGATACCCGTCGGTGAATTCGGTGGGAAAGCGATCGTCGGCAAATGCACCGCGAGCGTCCTTGCGATAGCGATTCTGATCGAGCTGCAACCACAGCACATCAAGTGCGTCCGGGCTGCGATTGGTATAGACGACAACTTCCTCGCCGCTCAGCTTGCGGCTGGCGGGATCAAGTGAGGCCTTTATCTGGTAGTCCGCGCGGTTCTGCCAGAACAGCGGGCCGGGCTTGCCGCTGGCTGAACGATATGCCGTCGCTGGCTGCGGATAGTCGAACGGCGCAAAGGTCTGCAGGGGATCGAAGTTCGATGCCTTGTCAGGCACGGCCGCATGCAACGGCATGGCCGCTGCTGAAAGCAGTGACAGACAAACGGTGAGGCAGGGGATTGTCAGGGTTCTCATGCATCAGTTCCGGAGAGGGTGTGAGGCGTCAGGCTTGCGGCGGCGGGAACGATTCACCACTGGCGCCAGCACAACCAGTACCCGAGAGGTGGGTCAGGCTGAAGCCCCGAACGCGGGTGGCACTGTAGAGACAATCACCCGCTGCCGCAGTGCGATTGTGCTTTCCGCGGGTGTTTTCCGGACTCCATTGCAGCATGCCGAACGGCAGCGTCGCACCGGTAAAGGTATTGCCGCCGTTGCTGCTGCCGATCAGTGGATTGACCGCGGAGGCGGCCGATGACGCTGCCTCTTGGGCGATCACACCACCACTGGCGAGCAGAGCAGCGAACAGTGTGGCAGGCGCGATGGATTGGAACGGACGCGACACGCAATTCTCCAGTTTCAGCATGCTGTGAGAGCGACTTCAGTGGCGAGGGCTCTTCGGCCTTTCGGTCTGCCTCAGGAGCATCGCGGCTAAAGATGGGCTCGAAAAACTGCCACTTGCTCGTCATCCCTGCCTTCGCAGGGATGACGAGCCGGGTAACACAC
>Ga0302305_1000968_pt1 | contig 16677 bp, 11 predicted proteins | sample III_Palsa_E2_3_FD_198764 | JGI IMG/M metagenome (GOLD analysis project Ga0302305, IMG submission 198764) | Peat permafrost microbial communities from Stordalen Mire near Abisko, Sweden - III_Palsa_E2_3 | ecosystem: Environmental > Terrestrial > Soil > Palsa > Peat permafrost | place: Sweden... | reverse complement strand
CGCGGCCGAGGCGAACGTTCTTGGTCTCCACAAAGTTGCCCACGTGGGCAGACTCGCCAATATCGCTCTTCGGACGCAGGTGCGCGTACGGTCCAAGCAACGCTCCACTGCCCACGGTAGAGCTATCAAGAATGCAGCCGTTGCGAACCAGCACCGCATCGCCGATCACTGAGTTCTGAATCACGGAATAGCTGCGAATGCGGCAGTCCTGACCGATACGCGTGTTGCCCAGAAGCTGCACATAAGGCTCGATAGTAGTGTCAGACCCGACCTTGACGGTAGCGTCGATGACGCAGGTATCGGGCCTGAAGATGGTAACGCCCGCTGCCATGAGCTTGCGTGCCGTCGCGAGACGCATCGCCGCATCCAGGTGCATCATCTCCGCAATCGTGTTCGCTCCCAGCACTTCGTCTACGCTGTCGGCCTCAATAGCAACGACGCGCTTTCCCTCCGCGACGAGCAGGGCAGCGATGTCGGTGAGGTAGAGCTCGCCGCTGGCGTTCTTGTCGGAAAGGCGGTCGAGGTTCGCAAAGAGAGCCTGCGTGTCGAAGCAGTAGATACCCGAGTTGATCTCAGGCGACGCAAGCTGCTCTGGCTTGAGATCTTTTTGCTCGACGATGGCCAGAACATCAGCCGCCCCCACTCCGGTACGCACCACTCGTCCGTAGCCCGTCGGATCAGGCGGAACCGCAGTCAGGATCGTCATAGCGGCGGCGTGCTCGAGATGGAAGGCACACAACGCTTGCAGGGTTTCCGGGCGAATCAATGGAACGTCGCCAGAGAGCACAAGCAGTTGTGCGGGAGGCTGCAGCTCGCTGATCTGAAAGTAGTTCTTGAGCATCTGGAGCGCGTGGCCGGTGCCGCGCTGCTCGGGTTGCAGGACGAAGTTGACCCCGGTTGGCGTGGCAACCGTACGTACGCTGTCGGCTTCGTGGCCGATGATGCAGAAGATGCGGTCAGGCGTCGCGACCGTCTCGGCGGCAGCGATGACGTGCAGCAGCAGCGGCTGTCCCCCAATCTCGTGGAGAACTTTGGGACGTCTGGATTTCAGTCGCGTGCCTTTGCCCGCGGCCATAATGGCGATGCCGAATGCGTTGGTATTCATACGTCGCTTATCCTCTCATGAGCTTGGGTTACGCAGACCCTCCCTCCCACGATCTCCTGTGCAAAGTCTATGGAAACGGGCGTTTAGGCGCGGCAGAGTTCGATCACAGCCGCGCCAAAGCGTTCCAGCTTTTCGGTATCGACCCCACGAACGTTCCGGAGGTCTGGCAGTGTTCGCGGCCCCGCGACGACGATGTTGCGCAAAACGGTGTCGCTGAAGATGAAGAACGATGGCAGCCCGGCGGATGTGGCTTGCTGCTTACGCCAGTCGCGAAGTTTGGAGTCCAGTGCCAGTTGGGTCTCCGTCAGTTCGGCTGGAGGTGGCGCTGGCGGAGCAGGGCGCGGCGCAGGACGCACAGCCGAGGCTCCCGCAGGAAGCCTCACGGCAGGTCTCTCCACCGCTTCGGTAGCATGCGACGCCTGTCGAGTAGGAGATCTCTCCACAGCGTCCGCCGCTTTGGATCGCAAGGAAGAATTGCTGGCGGAGCTCTTCGGCGTCGGATTTGAAGACGCAGGTTGTTCTCCCCGGCAGACCGCAAGGATGGCCGCGCCAAAGCGATCAACCTTCGCCGGCCCCATTCCCGAGACAGCGTTGAGGCTTGCAAGATTTTGCGGGTTCGCATTGGCGACGGCACGCATAACCGCGTCCGAAAGAATCATGAACGCTGGTGTCTTGGTAGGTCTGGCTTGCTCAGTACGCCACGCCCGAAGCTGTTCAAAGAGCTGTTCAGCCTGCGGATTCAACGGCTGCTTTTCAGCGGCAGGAGCGCTGCTGCGCGACTTGCCACTGGATTTCTTTGCAGGAGCGGCAATGCTGCCACGAATCCAGACCGTATCGAGCGTAGCGTCATCCGGCTCGCGGCCTTCGTGCGTGATGGCGGCTTTCTTGTAGGTAATATCGCGGCCTTCAGGATTGCGGAAGGTATCGTTTGCGATAGAGATAAGGCCCGCACGCGCAAGGGCATCCAGCAGCGTATCGAACTCGCTGCGGTCCTTCATCAGGTGCAGGTCGGTAAATAGCTTGCCGGTAGAGGTGCTGCGATTTTCCAGCGCAGACAGAATCTCCCGCAGCCACGCCCTCTCTCGCGAGTCCGGCTGATGGGCCGATTGGCTTCCGCTGCCGCTCGGGTTGCAGACATCGCACATGCCGCAGGTGGGTGCCTTATCGCTGGTATCGCCAAAGTGCTGCACCAGCGCAGCCATGCGGCACTGCGTGCTTTCCGCGAACGCGATCATGCGATCAATCTGTGCGCGGCGAATAGCGACCTGTGACTCGTAACCGCTCTGCCACTTGGTTTCGCCGGTGCTTTTGACATCTCCGGCCATGTCCATAAGCGCGACCCCGGCGGCGAGAAGCTTCTCAATCGCACGGTCAAGCGTCTCGCGGTCGATCATGTCGCGCTTCTTGCGCAGCATATTGTGCAGGTCGTTTACTGGGGTGAACTCGTTGGGCAGTGCAATGGCCACACGCTCAAGATCGGTCGTCGGCGGATAGTTCTTTTCAAGGAAGAACTCCTGCAGCCTGCGATCCGCAAAACCGTGGAGCAGCACAGTACGCGAAGGCAATCCATCGCGACCCGCACGCCCAATCTCCTGGTAGTACGCCTCCACCGAACCGGGCAACGAAACGTGAATAACCGTGCGAACATCGGCCTTATCAATCCCCATGCCGAAAGCCACGGTAGCGACAACAACATCGAGCTTGCCCCCAAGAAACGCACGCTGAACACGGTCTCGCGTACCAGGGTCGAGTCCTGCGTGATATGCGGCGGTGGGGAAGTGCTTATGCAGTGTAGAAGCAAGTTCCTCCGCCTGCTTACGCGAGCCAGCGTAGATGATCGCCGGTCGAGCTTCTGAAGACTTCAAAAGCTTCAGCGCAAACTCCGCACGCTGCGGCTTGGAGAGCTCTACAACTTCCACCGCAAGGTTGCTGCGACGGAAGCCGGTGATAAAAATGCCGGGGTCCTGCAGATTGAGCTGCGCGGCAATATCGCGCTGGACTGTTGGAGTCGCCGTCGCCGTAAGCGCAATGATCGGAGCAGGGCGCAAGGCCGGGAGATGTTGTCCGAGCGTGCGATAGTCGGGGCGAAAATCGTGTCCCCATTGCGAAATGCAGTGCGCTTCGTCGATAGCGACGAGCGTAGGCTTGCGCTTAGCCAGCATCTCCGGAAAGCCGGGCACGCGCATACGCTCCGGGGCGATAAAGAGGAAGTCGAGTTCGCCGGCCAGATAGTCGCGGCAGGCCTGGCGGGAGTCGTCCCGCGAAAGCCCGGAGTGGATGCGCGCCACTCGCAAACCGAGCGCAGACAGCTTCGAGGCCTGGTCATCCATGAGCGCAATCAGCGGCGAAATCACCAAAGCGGTGCCTTCACGGGCAAGCGCGGGAAGCTGATAGCAAAGGCTTTTGCCCGCTCCGGTCGGCATCACGAGCAGAACGTCGCGGCCAGCGGCGGCGGCTTCGCAAACCTGCTGCTGGTGCGGCCGGAATTGGCGGTGGCCGAAGATGCGATGGAGGAGTTCCGAGAGGTCGCGAGTTGGCGTGAGGCTGGGCATGGACTTCGGCTAGTTTCGCATATTGTTTGCCCCTGTGCCTGTTGTCAAGACGTTGCGCAGGTACGCGCGGAGGTACACCGCAACCCCTATACTGGAAGTTGCTATGAAGACTTTCTACATTGAAACCTTTGGCTGTCAGATGAACGCGCACGACTCTGAAAAAGTCGTCGGCACGCTCGTCCAGGAGGGCTACCAGCAGGTGTCCGACGAAGCTGACGCCGGCCTGATCCTCTACAACACCTGCTCCATCCGCGATAAGGCGGAGCAGAAGGTCTTCCATCGATTAAACGAATACAAAAAATTGCAAGGTGAGGGCAAAAAGTTTGCCGTAATCGGCTGCGTCGCCCAGCAGGAAGGCGAAAAGATCTTCGAGAAGGCGCCGTACGTCTCGCTGGTCTCCGGCTCTTCGAGCTATCGCAACCTGCCGCAGATGCTCGCCCGCCTTGAAGCCGGCGAGACCCGCATCACGGGCCTAGACGACCGCCAGACCGAAGAAACCTTCGACACCGAGTTCACCGCGCGCACCAACCCGCATCGCGGCTACATCACCATCATCGAAGGCTGCGACAAGTTCTGCTCCTACTGCGTTGTCCCGTACACACGCGGCAAAGAACGCTCGCGCACCTCGGCTTCCGTACTGGCTGAAGCGCAGATGATCGCGCAGCAGGGCTTCACGGAAATTCAACTGCTCGGCCAGAACGTGAACAGCTATCGCGACCCCAGCGGCAAGCGCAGCTTCGCGGAGTTGCTAAGCGCAGTAGGCGAAGTCAACGGCATCAAGCGCGTCCGCTTCACCACATCGCACCCGCGCCATTTCACTAAGGACATCGTCGACGCCATCGACGCCATGCCCGCGCTCTGCGACCACATCCATCTACCCGTACAAAGCGGTTCGACCGATGTGCTACGTGCCATGCAGCGCGAGTACACACGCGATTGGTACCTCGAGCGCATCGCCTGGACCAAGGCCGCCAAGCGCGACCTCTCGCTGACCAGCGACATTATCGTCGGCTTCCCGGGCGAGACCGACAAAGACTTTGAAGACACGATCACGCTGCTGGATGAAGTCGGTTACGACGCCATCTACGGCTTCAAATACTCGCCACGCCCCAACACTCCGGCCATCCACATGCACGACTCCATCCCGGAAGAGGTCAAGATCGAGCGTCTGGCGATCCTGAATGCTCGCCAGCGCGAAATTCAGCGCAACAACTATGCGCGGCACCTCGACCAGACCGTTGAAGTGATGGTCGAACACGGTGCGAACTCACGCGGACAGATCACGGGCCGCTCCTCGCAAAACAAGACCGTCAATTTTTCATGTGACACAACACCTGCGATCGGCAGCTACATCGACGTTCGCATCACGCAGATTTTCCCCAGCTCGCTGGTCGGCGAATCTGTCTCGCAGCCGACATTGCTATCTCCTGCATTCCTCGCACAACAGGCCTTGAACGCGCGCGTTACCGTGCTGACATAAAGACTGGCAACAAGAACAAGGAAGAGGCGGTACACTGGCACACATGCACCTGCCCGGATTCAAACCCGAGCTCGACCCCCAGGAAGCCAAGCAGCCTGACGTCGAAGTCCGCATCCGCGGCCTCATGATGGACCCTGCTACCAAGATGCCCATCGTTGTACTCAACGACCTTGCCGGCGAAGTCGTGCTGCCCATCTGGGTGGGCTTGTTTGAAGCCAACGCGATTGCTCTCGAAATCGAAAAGGCCACCACGCCGCGACCCATGACGCATGACCTGCTGCGTAATGTCATCCACGGCCTCAACGCTCGCGTCACTCGCGTAGTAGTCGGTGCGCTTCGCGAAGATACCTTCCACGCAACCATCTGGATGGATCAGGGCGGGGAAGTCGTCGCACTCGACGCTCGCCCCTCAGACGCAATTGCCCTTGCCCTGCGTAGCGATTGCCCCATCTTCGTAAGCCAGCAGTTGTTGGAGCATGCACGCCAAGCGTCAGGCGGTTCGACCTCACTCGCACCGGAAGACCTTCGCCGCTGGCTTGAAAATCTCAACGACGACGAGATGGGCCGCTACAAGATGTAGCCTTACAAAATATAGCCTGGCTCGTCTGCATCGCGCGGCAGGCCTGTAAGCTTATGCAACAGCTTGTCCCACGCATCGCCGTACTGATCCCATCCACCAAGATGCTTCACCCGCAACAGCGACGCCTCGCTCAAACGCGCCTGCAACGCAGGATCGTCGGCAACTTGCTGCATACGTTCGGTCAACGCAGCGACATCGTGGTCTTCCACGATGAACCCTTCCACTCCATCGGTGAACAGATCTTCTGCACCGGTTGCTCTCGTCGCGAGCACAGGGCATCCACAAGCCATCGCTTGCCCTTGCACCAGAGCGAGTCCTTCTTCGATGCTTGGCAGCACCAGCAGATGGCTCGCGCTCATCTTCTTCGCCAGCTCAGCTTGCGGTATCGATCCCGTAAACGTCACATGCTCCTGCGGCAACGTCGACAGCAGGGCTCGAATGTCATCCTGCACCGCGCCAACGATGGTGAGATGTTTCCGCGGATGCTTCAACAAGGCAAACGCCTGTAGCAGGTACGGAATCCCTTTACGCAAACTAACCTGCCCTGCGAACAAAACATCAAAGCTCCCAGCGGTTGGCTCTGCCGTGCGTTGAAATTGATCCAGTCGAACGCCATACGGAATCACATGCACCTTCGCAGCATCGACTCCCATCGCCACGAACGAACGCTTCGCCGCAGTAGAAGGGACCGTGATGGCATCAGCTTGAGCGTAGATGATCTCTTCGCGCAAGCTAATGTGTGCTGCTTCCTGGAGCGGCGGCACACCCCAACGACGATGCTCCTCCGCCACTATGTTCTCCTGATAACGCTGATGCGTCGATCCACGATCGCAGATAAACTTTCCGCCACGCGACTGAACCTTTCGCCCCGTCAACAAGCCCGAGCCAGAGATTCCGATGAACGCATCGCAAGGCTGGATCATCGCATTCGTCCAGCGATCAAACGAAAGCGTATTCCACGATTGCATCTGTATCGATACGCTCTTCGGATAGAAGCGCGTCCTCGCAAGCAGGTAGTCAGCCGTATGGATTGCAGGGAAGCAGCTCACCAGCGAACGCGGCAACCCTTCGCGTTTCAACCGCGCCCATGGCCACGTCGAGTAGATCTTCTGCAGGTGTCCTCGCCGCCGCAACTGGTGCGCCAGCTCAAAGTGATGGAAGACGCCAAAGACTGCTTGTGTGACCTTCATCCTTTAGCCTTCGCGTGGAAGATAGTAGTCGACGATGTACTCGCGTACACCGTCTTCCAGCGAGTGAAACGGCTTCGTGTATCCAGCCGCACGCAGCTTGCTCGTTTCTGACTGCGTGAAGTACTGGTACTTGCCCTGCAGGTGGTCGGGCATGTCGATGAACTCAATATGCGGCTCGCGTCCCATCGCGGTAAACACCGCAGTCACGAGATCGACCCAAGTCCGTGCGATGCCTGTGCCGCAGTTCAGCAGTCCACCGGGCGCATCCGCCGGTTGCAACGCGAAGTGCAGCGTTACATCGACAGCATCTTTCACATAAATGAAGTCGCGCATCTGCTCGCCATCGCGATACTCCGGCCGATGGCTTTTGAACAGCTTCACCACGCCGTTGTCGCGAATTTGCTCATAGCTCTTGGAAACAACCGAGCGCATGTCGTCCTTGTGGTCCTCATAAGGACCAAAGACATTGAAGTACTTCAGCCCGACGATGCGTTCAAACAAGCCATGCTCCAGCGCCCACAGATCGAACATGTGCTTGGAGTAACCATACATATTTAGCGGTCGCAACGACGGCGTCAGCGTGTCGGAGTCGTCATAGCCTTGCGATCCATCACCATAGGTCGCCGCGCTTGAGGCATACACGAAACGAACGTCATGCTCCATGCACCACGTGCAAAGCGCGCGCGTATAGCGATAGTTATTGCGCAGCAGATAGTCGGCGTCCTTCTCGGTGGTCGCACTGCACGCACCCATGTGGATCACCGAACGAGCGTGCGCGAACTCGCCATCTTCGAGCGCTCCCATCAACTCCTCCGGCGAAAGAATGTCTTCATACTGCAGACCGACGAGATTCTTCCACTTCTCGTCTTTTCCAAGCTCGTCCACCAGGATCAGATTCTTTTCTCCACGGCGATTCAGCTCCGCAACAATGTTGCGACCGATAAACCCTGCCGCGCCCGTAACGATGATCAAATTGTTCGACTCCACAGGTCCTGCTTTCCGCTAACGTGGTTTCAATGATAAATCCTGCCCCTGCATCAAACCCAACTGCACAATGTAGCGACTCGTTCTGCCCACCCATCTTCAGTAGGCAGCGAGGGCAACGGTGACCGCAGCGCAACACCCTTGATGGCGGCATCAATCGCTTTACGCAGCCCGGGCAGCATGTTCGCTTCTCCGCCTTCGATTACCGTAGCCCACGGTGTCGTCAATAAAATGTCACTCACGCCAGACTCGCGATGCAGCAGCACAGGCAACCCACGCGACAATGCTTCAATCGCGGGAATTCCATAGCCCTGCACTGCAGGCATCAGAAACAGATGCGCTTTGTCGTACAGCACTTCGAGCTCCGCATCACTCACGTAGCCGAGAAAACGGACCCGCTCGTCCAACCCAAGCGAAGCGGCGAGCTGCTGCATTGCTTCCATCTGCGAGCCGCGCCCAGCGAGGTCCAGCGTCCAGTTCACCCTTGAAGACAACGGCTGCGCATCACGCTCCAACGCAGCAAGTGCGCGCAACATCCAGTCGATTCGTTTGTTCGCTTCCACGCGAGATACGCTCAACAGCCGCAGTGTTCCTTCCACCGGCCGCACATGAAACGCACTCGCATCAGTAAGACCACCCATGCGTGCGATGTCTGCTTCTACTCCGTAAAGAATCCGTGAGCGTTCCCGTAGATGCTCGCTGGTCACAATCGTGCGTCCGCCGCTGCGCAGCCCATAGCCCACAATCTGGTCCGACACCCAACGCCTCATGCGCTGCTTCGCGCTCAGCCCTGCCTCATCTTCAAACAGGTCCGGCGTATCGTGCATCAGGCAATGCGACTCCGTAATGCCCGCAAGCGCCGCATGCATCGCCCCCTGGTAGCCCGACATCAGCGGCGCAGGCTGCTCCGGTCGATCGGCAAAGTAGCGTCGCATCGCGGCTACCTTCTTCACCGCGCTCATCTGCGGGTTCAATTGCACCACCGTTAGCGGGTAGTCCACATGACTGGCTATGCCGACATGGTCCACGTAAGTCACAAGATGATGCGCTTTCCCTTGCTTCCACAGCCACTGCGAAAGCGCGAGCAGACTGCGCTCTGCTCCACCCATGGCCTCAATCTCGGCTTGAAAGAGAACTCGCGAATTCAAGGGGACTTCGGTTGGCATCAAGACTCCGCTATCTCACTGCCAACTCATCCAACCGGTCAAAGAACTCGGGGAACGAAATCTTCGCCGCATCCGCTCCATGAATCTCTGTCTCGCCTTCCGCACGCAACGCTGCGATAGAAAACGCCATCGCGATCCGATGATCCAATCCGGAATCGATCACGCCACCACGCAGCGTTTGCCCGCCGGGAATGTCCATGCCATCTTCATGCTCGGTCACTTCCGCGCCCATCGCCCGTAGGTTCTTCACCACCAGCGCAATGCGGTCAGACTCCTTCACCCGCAGCTCCTTCGCATCACGAATGCGAATGCCGTTCTTGCTATACGGCCCAATCGCAGCGATCACTGGTAGCTCATCAATCAACTGCGCGGAAAGCGACCCAGAAATGTCCATCCCCTTGAAGCCGCCAAACCCGCGGTTCACCTGGATCGTTCCCGCCATCTCGCCATGCTGTTCTTCCACGTCGAGCACCTTGATCGCTCCACCCATCGCGGTGATGGCATCGAGCAGCGTCGCCCGCGTCGGGTTCATGCCCAGCAGATCCAGCACAAGGTTGGAGTCCTCAAACAATAACGCAGCACAAAGAAAGAACGCCGCAGAAGACATATCGCCCGGCACAGTCGCATCAATGGCTTGCAGCTTCTGTCCGCCTTCGATAAACACACGATCCCCACGCCGCTCCAACTCAACTCCAAAAGCACGCAGCGCATGTTCGGTATGGTCGCGTGTCCGTACGGACTCCGCAAAAGAGGTAACTCCGCTGGCCTGCAGCCCCGCGAATAAAACCGCGGTCTTCACCTGCGCGCTCGCAATGGGCGCTTCAAAATCAATGGCCTTCAACGCGCCGCCGTGTACCGTCATCGGCGCATGGCCTTCGGTCAGTTCGATGCGTGCTCCCATCGCTTCCAGCGGCTTGCGAATCCGCTCCATCGGCCGCACCGTAAGCGACTCATCGCCCACAAACCGGTACACGCCCTGCTGTGCCGCAACCAGTCCAGCGAGCATACGCATAGTGGAACCGGAGTTGCCGCAATCCAGATCGCCCGTAGGCAGCTTCAGCTGTCCGGAAGTCCCAGTCACGGAGATCGTCTTGCCATCCAGCTCAACCTTCGCGCCCATCGCTTCCATGCAGGCCAGCGAGCTATGTGGATCGGCGCCGGTAGAAAAGTTCGTCAGCCGCGAGGTGCCGTTCGCAAAGCCTGCGAGCATGGCATAGCGGTGCGATATGGACTTATCGCCGGGCAGCGTAAGCGAGCCGCGAAAGCTGCGGGCTGGGCGGATGATTTGCGTCGTCGAAGAGGATGCATTTGTTGCAGAGGACATACTTCCATCTTAACCTGCAACGGTCGATTTCAGACAGGGAAGTCGATCACCCATCAACCTTCGCCGCGAGCTTTAGTGCCCCGGAGGATTCTCAGGCATCAGGCGAATGTCTTCCACGCCGCGATAGCGCTCGGCATAGTCCATGCCGTACCCAATCACGAAACGGTTCGGAATTTTGAAGCAGACATAGTCCGCTTCAATCGGCACGAGACGCCGCTCCGGCTTATCGAGACACGTCGCAATCTTCAGCGACGCTGGCTTGTGCTGCAGCATCAGGTCGCGCAGATAGTTCAGCGTCAACCCGGTGTCGAGAATGTCCTCGACGATGATGACGTGCTTGCCCTCAATCGGGTTGTCGATGTCCTTGATCAGCTTCACCGCACCCGAAGACACACGGGCCCGGCCGTAGCTGGAAACAGCAACGAAGTCGAAGGTGTTGTCCACAGAAATGGAACGAGCCAGGTCGGCGAGAAAAATCGCCGCGCCCTTCAGCACGCCGATCAGTACGATCGACTCTCCGGCATACTCTTCGGAGATTTCTTTTCCCAGCGCTTTCACGCGTTCCGCAATCTCTTCCTTGGAGAAGAGGATATCCATAGTTCCAGGTGGCACAAATTCGGGCGCGTTCATCGGCATTGGCCAAGGTTAGCGCGAAATCATGCTGAGGAAAACGTGTGGTTTTCGTTATCCGAACCGCTTCTACCCGGCGCCAGCCCCCACTCCAACCCAGATCAGGTGGCCAGCCCGATATACTTACAGTGACATGTATCCCTTTATCAATATCGGCTCGGTGCATATTGGCACCTTCGGCCTGCTTCTGTGGCTCGCGGCCGTATGCGCGACCGTCGTTCTGCACAAGAATTTCATGCGAAATGGCGTAGATGCGGACGCTCTCGGCATCGTCGCCATGGTTACCCTCACCGGCGTCATCGGGGCAAAAACCTGGCACGAGCTCCAGAACGTCCACGAACTCGTCGCCGCCTGGCGTCAGATCATGCTGCCCACCTGGCATCACCCTGTGGATATCCTGTTCGGGTTTTTGCACTGGTTTCAAGCCGGATTCGCCTGGTTTGGCGGTCTGCTCGCCGGCATTACGATGCTCATGATCCAGGGCCACCTCGCCCGCCCCAACGGCCTGAAAGGCGGCAAAGCTGCCCTGCGCATGCTGGACTTCGCCGCCCCTGCCGCGGCTATCGGCTACGGCGTCGGACGCATCGGCTGCCTCACCTCCGGCGATGGCGACTACGGCATCAACACCACGCTGCCCTGGGGCGTCCACATGAAGTGGAATGCGCTCGTCCCGCCCAATCCGCCCGACGCCCTCGTACAGCCGACCCCGATCTACGAGCTCCTCTTCGCGCTCGCCATCGGCTGGTGGCTCTGGAAGCGTGGCGGCAAACGCCTCCCTCTCGGCTTTCTCACCGGCGAATACCTCGTCCTCAGCGGCATCGGCCGCTTCCTGGTCGAGTTCGTCCGCATCAACCCCAAGCTCTACTGGGGCATGTCGAACGCGCAGGTAGCCGCGCTCGGAACCATTATCGTAGGTGCCATCGTCATGTTCGCAACACGAAACAACGTGGTAATCCAGTCCGAGCCGCTTCCAAAAGCGGAAGCAAGCTCTCCAGCCGTCGCCTAACAAGGCGGCTTGGATACTTATGTGCCTTGATCTGTAACGCCTACGGAATGAATCTGCGACGCCTACTGGATGAGACTCCCTTGTTCTGTTTGTGGGAGTGCTCGTTTAGCGCCAACGGCGCGGCCATATCCCAGCCCAGCCTGAAGGGCTGGGTCAGGGCCACCACAAATTAAAGGGCTGAAGGCCCGCTCTAAAATGTGGCCGCTCCCTATATGTCGATATCGCGTTAAAGCCGCTTCAAATACTCACGCGCGAGTTCCAGCTCAGGGAACAGTCGTTCCTCGGCCTGGAACTCCTTGCCATGCACGCACCGCCGCCCCGCGCGCACCCGCACCGGATGCTTCAGATGCAGCATCTCGTGGTACAGCAGATACTCAATCGCATAGCGCGGCGTCCCCGGCCGATCGAACACCCGGCTCACCACAATCGTGTTATGCGCCGCGTCATAGTGCCCCAGCATCCGCTTGGCCACATGCGCACTCCACGTCAGCGTCGGCCTTCCCAGCAGCCCATGGAAGAATCGCTGGTTCACCGACTCAAACACTTCCTCCAGGTCATAGAGATGCCCCTGCGGCGTACTGATGCGCTTCCGCCCACGCGTCTGCCGAATCCGCTCTGCCTGCTTCGACACCGCTTCCGACTGCGTATACCGCCGGTAGCGATCTGCATACACCGGTGCAATGGGCTTGCGATAAAGCTTGGCAATCAGGATGTGCGCAATCGCATGATGAATCGTCTCCGGCGCATGTTCCAGCAGATCAGAAAGCTTCACAATCAGCTTTCCATCCTTCAGCCGGATCGTCGTATTCAGACTGGTAAACCGGCGGAACTTGATCTCCAGCGCAGGCATCGGCGCTCGCGGACGCAGCTCACGATACTCCTGCTCAAAGATGGAGACGAGGGCGTTAGAAGCGGCTGGAAGAGCAGGCAGAGTCACGGCTTCCGCTAGCGTACCACGCGCTTCCGCACGAGGCTTGCGCAGCTTCGAGGTCACTCGCGGCGCAGCAGGCGCAGGCGGCTCTAAGCCAAACAACTCCGCCGCTTTCCACAGCCATCCCGGCCCGCGCTTTTCACACACTTCGCTGCTTTGCGCTCTCGGCATCATTCGCGATTACTTCATATGGTCCAGCGCAACCAGCCTGTGTCGCGCTTCAAACTCTTCATCTGGGAACTTACCGTTCGCCACCGCAAGAAACGCGTGGTACGCCTTCGCAGCTTCCTTGGTCTCATGCAACGCATCATGCCCAATCGCTTCCAGAAAAAGCGATCCCGGCGAGTTCGGCAACACCGTAGCACGTGCCGTCAACGCCTGCAGGCTCCCGCGCGGATCGTTGTTCTTCGACGCCGCAAACGCAAGATGCTCCGCCGCATAACCCCAGTCTTCATTGGTCGCAAAGCCATCACGCATAGCTACGGCCTTCGTCAGCAAAGCCTCAGCTTCGGCATAGTGTGCTTCCTTCAACAGCACGCCACCAAGATCATCCAGCAGCGTAGGGTCTTTCGGATCACGCGCCACGAGCGTCTTATAAAGCTTTTCCGCTTCAAGATTCTGCCCATTAATCGCATACAGATGCGCCAGCAACCGCGTCATGCTCGCGTCGCTCACCATCTGCGGTTGCGCGGTACGCAGCGCTTCAATCAACGGAATCGCCTGCGCCGCTTTATCTTCCGCCACATACACCGAAGCCAACTGCGACACCAACCGCGGATCATCCGCATGTGTCTTCAACGCATCCGCAAGAAGCGTCTCAGCGTCCGCATACTTCTTCTGCCGCACCAAACTATGCGCCAACCCGGCAATGGCATCGACATTACCAACATCAGCGTCCAACGCCCGACGATAAGCCGCTTCCGCATCAGCATCATCGCCAGCCTTAGCCGCCAGATCAGCCCCAATCAACACATCAGCAGGAGTCTCGCCAGTCAACCTCACCGCAGCCAGCAACTCTTCTCGCGCAGCATCGGGCTGTCCAGCTTCATCCATCGCCGCCATCGCTCGCAGAGCACGCCCCCGCAACTCCGGCGCGGCTGTGGTCAACTGCGCCGCAGACCGCAGCTCGTCGTGCGCCTTCTCCATCCGCTGCGCACGAGCATCCAGCAACCCCAGCGCAACTCGCGGCTCGCCCATCGTGGCATCCGCTGCAATCGCACCTGCATAAGCCTGCGCCGCTCCGTCTTCATCGCCGGTACGCTCTTCCGCAAAGCCCAGGTCGTAAAGCACCCGCGCATCCTTCGGACGCTCCACCGCCAGCGACTTCAGCTTGACCGTCGCTCCCTTGTAATCTTGTTGCTCAAGTGCTTTCTCAGCATCCGCAATCCGCGCATTCACCGCATCCTGCCGACTCGTATCGTCAGCTTCATGTGTCCCCGCCGGCAACTGCGCCTTCGCCGCTCCAAGCGAGGCCAGCACCGCCGCACCCAACCACAACGCGCGCCGCACTACGCAGCCCCCGAAACAGCAGTGCGAGCTGTACTACCCGCAATCTCACCTCGCAAAACAGGCGCCAGCCAATGCCCGGTATGCGAGCCCTTCACCTTCACAATCTCTTCCGGCGTTCCGGCCGCAACCACCTGCCCGCCGCCCGAACCACCTTCAGGCCCCATGTCGATCACCCAATCCGCACACTTGATCACATCCAGATTGTGCTCAATCACCAACAGGGAACCTCCACCATCAATCAACTTGTTGAACGCCGCAAGCAGCTTCGCCACATCTTCAAAGTGCAGCCCGGTCGTAGGCTCATCCAGAATGTAAAGTATCCGGCTGGCCGCGCGTTTCGCTTCACCACGAACACCACCCGCCCCCCCTGAAGACCCAGCACGTGCCGACGCCAGATGCTGCGCCAGCTTCACACGCTGCGCTTCACCGCCGCTCAACGTCGTCGCACTTTGCCCCAGCCGCACATAACCCAGACCCACTTCATCGAGCACCGCCAGCTTGTCCACAATCTTCGGATGCCCCGCAAAGTACCCCAGAGCTTCCTTCACCGTCATGCCCAGCACGTCATGAATGTTCTTGCCCTTGTACTTCACCTCAAGCAGCGAAGCCTTGTACCGCGTGCCGTTGCACTCCTCGCAAGGCAGCTCGACGTCAGCGAGAAACTGCATCTCCACCGTCACCGTTCCATCGCCTTCGCAAACATCGCAACGTCCACCCGGCACGTTGAAGCTGAACGATCCCGCCGACAGATTCTTCCGCTTCGAATCCGGCTGCGCGGCAAACAACTCGCGTATCGCATCGAACGCCTTGATGTACGTGACAGGATTCGAACGCGGCGTACGCCCAATCGGCGACTGGTCCACAAGCACCACATCATTCAAATACTGCGCGCCACTCAGCTCCCGATAAAGATGCGCCGGATCGCCACCCTCCGTCTGCCCCAGCGACTGCATCAACGCGCGATACAGCACTTGATGCACGATGGTCGATTTACCCGACCCCGATACACCCGTAACGCAGCAGAGCAGCCCCAGCGGCACTTCGATATCTACACCACGCAGGTTATGAATGCGCGCACCCTTGAGCGAAAGCTTCTCCCGCCCACGCTCACGCCGATGCTTCGGCACGGCAATCTTCGTACGCCCGCTCAGATACCTTCCCGTCAACGAAGCCGGATTATCCCGCACCTCATCCACCGTGCCCGCAGCCAGCAACTGCCCACCCAACTCACCTGCACCGGGGCCAAGATCCAGCAGATAATCCGCCGCACGAATCACATCCGGATCATGCTCCACCACCAGGATCGTGTTGCCCAAATCGCGCAGGTCTTCCATGATAGTGATCAGCTTCGCCGTATCCCGCGTATGCAGCCCAATCGACGGTTCATCGAGCACATACAGCGCTCCCACCAACCGCGACCCCAACGAAGTCGCCAGTTGAATCCTCTGCGACTCACCACCACTCAGCGTCGAGCTCAATCGGTCCAGCGTCAGATACTCCAACCCAACCTGCTGCAAAAAGCGAACCCGCTGCCGTACTTCTTCCAGAATCTTCCCGGCAATCTCCATCTGCGCTGGCGTCAACGCCAGCCCATCGAAGAACTCCTGCGCCGCCGTAATCGTCAGCCCGCTCACTTCGCAAATGTTGCGGCCTTGCAGCAACACCGCACGAGCCTCCGCACGCAGCCGTTGTCCGCGGCAATCCGGGCACGTCGCATAGCCGCGATACTTCGACAGAAACACCCGCACATGCAGCTTGTACTTCTTACGTTCAAGCTCCGCGAAGAACCCGCGTATCCCCGGCCAGCTTCCTTGTCCTTCTTCGATAAACCGCTGTTGCGCCTCGGTCAAATCAAACCACGGCACATTCACAGGAACGCCGGCATCCTTCGCCGCACGCTTCATCTCGCCATGGTGCGCACGATACTTCGGCTTGTTCCACGGATCAATCGCGCCTTCATCCAGCGTCTTCGACTTGTCTGGAATAATAAGCGAAGGATCAAAATCAATTGTGTTTCCAAAACCCTGGCACCGCGGGCAAGCACCAAACGGATTGTTGAAGCTAAACAGCCGTGGCTCCGGTTCGCGATACGCGCGATGGCACGTCGAGCACTCGAACGCAGCCGAGAATCGCAGCGCTTCCGCCGCCGCATCATCCTCACGCGGCACGGTGCGAAACACAATCTCGCCAGCCTCGCGATACCCAGTCTCAATCGCATCC
>Ga0302305_1000961_pt1 | contig 16753 bp, 15 predicted proteins | sample III_Palsa_E2_3_FD_198764 | JGI IMG/M metagenome (GOLD analysis project Ga0302305, IMG submission 198764) | Peat permafrost microbial communities from Stordalen Mire near Abisko, Sweden - III_Palsa_E2_3 | ecosystem: Environmental > Terrestrial > Soil > Palsa > Peat permafrost | place: Sweden... | reverse complement strand
GAAGGCTGGGGCCCGCCGTCCCATGCAGCAGCAATATGGCTGGGTGCTCCTCCCGCTCATCGTTCGGTATGCTCAGCCGCGCAGAGATCATCAGCGGCGGCTCATGGAGCGACGGAAACGCGACGTAGCGCACCGCCTTGGGGCCATATCCTTTTCGCGCTTCCACGGTGATCTCTCGCTTTAGCTCGGAATTGGCGGCCGACGCGGCCGGACCTTCACGCCCTTCGGATCGATATTTCGCTTAAGACGGCGCACCGGACAGTGTCCGCGCCGACGTCGTCGATCGGCTCGGCCAAAAATCGCTCAGGTTTGGCCCGCGCCACAAAAATAGGACGACAGCGACGACCAGGCCCAAGACAATGGTTGTCGTGAACGGGTCGTAGTGGGATCCATTTACTGGGAATATTCGGTACGCGAGGTTTACTGTGGTGTGCAGCGTTACGCAGGCAAAAACGCATCCCGCATTGTTCTTATACAACCAGACCATCAGAATTCTGACCAATACACCGACCACTGTATGCCAGGCGATCCAGCTGATGCTCTTGCCGAGCTCCAGGTGGGCGGGCCAGTGCCACATTTGCCAATACACACCAATGATTACAGCGGCGCCGAGCGGACCGAACTTCTCGATCATCGGATCGGTTATGTAAGCGGTCCAGCCGATCTCCTCCGCGATCGCGAACAAAAAGAGCACGCCAAACATTGGCAAGTAGGACAATGGTGAGACCCAGAACGGGGTTGGCGGGCCCAGATGTTGACCTAGCAGGTTCGACAGCAGGTATGCCAAATAGTGGGCGACAGGTAGGAGCAGGAGTATTGGAACGTACCAGAGCGCGGACTTGATCTTCCGAAAATCGAGGGCTCGCCGCCACAGCGCCAACACTGCGCCGCCCCCACCCTCTCGAAATCGCAACAGAGACCCCACCGTGAATGGCACCCAAACCATCAAAGTACCAACGGGCATCGAAAACAGCATCTTCGGAAACAAAGGTCGAGTAAAAATGAAATAAAACGGAATCGAGAGCAAAGATACCAGGATAAAATATGGTAATACAGAGATCTTCTTTGGCTCACTTAAATTCATTTCTCGACTCCTCGGATGAACAATCAAATGAAATGGCAGGCAATCCAAGTAACAGCTAGTCCATTCGCTCGATGATAATGGACGGCGCCATTCCGCCGCCAGCACATATCACCACCAAGCCGCGACGAACGCCCCGCCGCTCCATCTCGTCCAACAATGTGCCAATCAATATCGGACCGGTCGCTCCGATGGGGTGTCCGAGTCCGATGGCGCCCCCATTTACGTTTAACCTATCGTGATCGACCCCCAGATCGCGCATGAACTTGATTGGGACGACAGCAAAAGCTTCGTTGACCTCGAACAGATCGATGTCGGACAGCGCAAGACCAGCCTTGGCGAGAACCTTCTGTGTCGACGGCGCGACCGCATTGAACATCAATGTCGGACAGTCGCCCATGTTTGCTGTCGCCAGGATTCGGGCGCGTGGTTTGAGACCGTTTGCCTTGGCATAGGTCGAAGACGCCAGCAAAATTGCCGCCGACCCATCCGCCAAGCCGGAAGAATTGCCGGCATGATGGACAAACTCGATATCGACGTCTGGGTATTTCTTGAGGAAAAGGCTTCGATGGGTCGTCCCTGTGTCGTCCAACGGTTTGTCGGCTATGGCCTCGAAGGATGGCCTAAGCGCCGCAAGCCCTTCTCGGGTGGTCTGGGGGCGGGGGTACTGTTCGTGGTCCAGCGCCAAGCGGCCATCGTCGTGAAAAATCGGTATCAAGCTCTTGGCGAAATGGCCGTCGGAGATGGCGCGCCGCGTCCGCTGATGACTTATGAAGGCGAAGTCGTCGCAATCTTCACGGCTGATCTTCTCCATTGTCGCCAGCGCGTCCGCGCACATCCCTTGCGCTGCCTGGGGATGGATCGAACGCAGGTGTAGATTGCCGTGGTCCCAGAGGCCGCCGTCACCGCGGCGTCCTGGCATCGACATCAACTCGGTCCCGCCGGCGACGACAAGGTCCTCCATCCCCGACATGATTGAGCTTGCCGCCATGATCGCCGCCGAGACCCCAGAGCCACAGAAGCGATCGATCGTCACGCCGCTCGCCCGAACGTCATATTCAGCGTCCAGCAGCGACATACGCGCCAGATCTTCACCCTGGGCGTCACGCTGCCCGCTCGTCCCCCAGACGACGTCGTCGATGTCCGAGGTCTTGACCCCCGTGCGCTTGGCCAGAGCCCGCAGAACGGCGCCGCCCAGGCGCTGTGGATGGATATCCGCCAGCGCGCCTCTATCGGACTTGCCAATTCCACGGGGTGCCCGGCAGGCGTCAATGATCCAGGCTTCTTCCATCTGCAGCTCCATTCAATCCGCCCAATCCGACCACGCGGCGGCGTTCAGTTCTTTTCGCGCCGTGGGGTCCGCAACTTTGGGCGCCGTATCGCAATGTCGGCGTCACAGGACCGACACCTCGCCTTCGGCTCCCGCCTTTTCGAGCAGCGCCGCGGCGAGAAAGAGGTCTTGCAACACCAGGCCCGAACTGTCGAAGACTGTAATGGCGTCATCGCGGGTGCGACCAGGATGACGTCCGGCAAGGACGTCACCGAGGTTCACCGCTGCTGGAATTGCGTGGCCTCGAACGTCATCCGCCACATGTTGGAACTCCCCGATGGCATAGGATTGGATGTCGTAGTCGCAGAAGAGTTCGGCGCGGCGCAGCAGTTCGACCGGCGCTTCCTGTTTCCCGACCGCATCCGCGCCCATCAGGGAAACATGGGTTCCGGGTTTAACTGCCCCAGCCTCGAAAAGCGGCGAGCGCGCCGATGTCGCCGTAATGATTATGTCGGCCTGCGCGCACGCCTCATCCGCAGACTTCACCTCCGCCGCAACCCCTTCCTCCCGGAGCTTATCGACCAGTTCCGCTGCTCGGCCCGCATCACGGTTCACAACAGCCACGTGCGATATCGGACGCATCTTCATCACGGCCAGGCACTCGAAGTGAGCCTGGGCGCCAGCGCCGAACGCGGCCAGACGCGTTGAGTCAGGTCGCGAGAGCAGTTCGACGGCCCAGGCGTCGGCCGCGGCCGTGCGATAGACATTCGCCCGGCTGGCCTCGATGACTGCGTCGAGCCTGCCGATACGTTCGTCGAACACTAGGATGCACGAACTGTGGCACGGCAATCCAAGTTGCCCATTGGCGTGCCAATAGGACCCTATTTTCAGCCCGGTGTGATTTTTGGTCGAGCCCGACTTGATCGAGAACCGGTTTCCTGCATCGGCCGCGTGACCGTGCACGACCCTGAACAGTTCACTTGAACCATCCGCGGCAGCAATTAGCGCTTGTCGCGTAGTTTCCATCGTCATGGCCTGATCGACGAGCCGGCGCGATGTCGTTTCAGAAATGAAGCGCATTCAAATGTCCGTTCGATCCAACGAGGTCCTCCGCAGGCCGGCGATTCACCACCAGGTCGGCCTGCTCGCTCGGCGTTGCGCGTTCAAAACACTGTTTTCAGTTCTTGCCGCAGCGCGCACTTCTACGGCGTCGCTTCGTGATATTTCATTCAACAAAACGATCTCCTCATTTTACGACCTTAGATTCAGCCGATGAAATCTGCAACACGAGATTTCCCGCACGCGCGCGAGACTCCGCTGAAGTGGGGATGACCAAGGGCTGGGCAGGCCGCTCGGTCAGAATTCAACGGCGTGACAATGGATTGGCTCGACGCCGCGCCAGCTCACAATCGAACACATAGACCAGCGCGCACTTGCCAGACGGCGTCGGCTGATTTATCGTAACTGGAGTTTATCGTTTCATTTAATGAAACGATCAGGGGAAGAGATCGTTTCATAGGCGGCGACGCCAGGCGGAACAGGTCTGTCGTCAGAAGTCCGGAGTATCTCTCCATCATGAAAGGCCGCGTCGCTGTCCCTACTCACAAGGGAAACCAGTCGCCCATGTCTTCCGGCCTGATGCTCGAACAGGCTTTCGGGACGGTCTCAGAGTTGATTCGGACACACGCAACCGAACGGCCCGACCACACAGCATTGCAAGCGGACGAGCGTCGGGTTTCGTATTCGGAACTTGACGTGTTCATCGATCGGCTCGCCGCCTCCCTTCAACTCGCCGGTGTGGGCGCCGGCGATGTCGTTGCGTTTTGTGCGGCAGGCTCAATTGAGTATGTCGCCGCATTTCTCGCGATCTTGCGGATCGGTGCGGTGGCGGCGCCGCTGCCACTGACTGCAACTGCGGCCGACCTTGAGGGCATGGTGCTCGATAGCGGCGCAAAATTGATTTTCATGGATCATGTTGGGGCGGAAAAACTCGATTCGTTAGCGACGTTATCTTCTATTGCGCGCGTTTCGCTCGACGAAGATAGCGGGGCTCACTCTCTCTCGAGATGGATGTCGGAGTCCGTCGAGCGACCAACGCCTGTGACGATCGATCCCGAAAGCCCCGCCAATATTATCTATTCGTCCGGAACAACGGGAACCCCAAAGGGCATCGTGCAGCCCCATCGAATGCGGTGGGCGATGGTCAAGCGCAGCTTGGTTCTAAAATATGATCGATCGTCCATTACGATGATCGCCACGCCGCCCTATTCAAACCTGACCATCGGTCTGCTCTTGTCTACGCTGCTTCATGGGGGCACTGCAGTGCTCCTGTTTAAGTTCGACGCCCTGACGTTCCTCCAGGTCTGCGCGCAGGCTCGCGCCACGCATGCGTTTCTTGTTCCTGTGCAGTACCGCCGGATGCTTGAAGTGCCCACCTTCGAGGATTTCGATCTTTCGAGTTTGCGGATGTCGATTTTCGGCGGCGCGCCCACCCCGTCAGACTTTAAGCTGAAACTCATCGAGCGCTGGCCTGGCGAATTGGTCGAGTTGTTCGGCATGACCGAGGGCGGCGCCGTTTGCCTGCTCTTTGTTCGAGACCATCTCGACAAGCTTCACACCGTCGGGCGTCCGATAGCCGGGCATGACCTTCGCATACTGAACGAGGACGGCATCGAGGCGGTCGTCGGAGAAATTGGCGAGGTCGTTGGGCGTTCGGGCGAAATGATGTCGGGCTACCACAATCTGCCCGCCAAAACCCGAGAGGTGGAGTGGCACGACGCATCGGGCGCGCGGTTCACCCGAACAGGCGATATCGGGCGACTCGATGAAGACGGGTTTCTCATCCTGCTTGATCGCAAGAAGGACATGATCATCTCCGGGGGCGCCAATGTGTACCCGACAGACCTGGAATCAGTTCTCCTCAAGCACGAAGCGGTGACGGATGCCGCAGTTGTTGGTATGCCTTCGGATCAGTGGGGGGAAACGCCCGTCGCCTTCGTTGTGCTAAGCGACAGTGCGCGGGTGGACACTGAACAGATCAGGATCTGGGCAAACGCACGCCTCGGGAAAACCCAGCGCATTGCCGCGGTAGCAATCATAGATGAGTTGCCCCGTGGCGCGATCGGCAAGGTTCTGAAACGAGCGCTGAAGGATATCGCGGTCTCACGAGACCTCGTTCCCACCGCAACACCGAATTGAACTGCTTGGAAGAGGCTAAGCCAACCTAGCTTCAGCTTGACCGCGAACGCGCCGGTTGGATGGCGGCGCCCAGCACCGGATATCGTGCGTCGGGCGAGATATTGAGCGGCGGACAGAAGGCTTTCGCCTCGTCAGGCGTCAGCCACTCGCTGTCGATGCCGTTTAGACGATTGGCGTAAAGGTGCCGCTTGAGACTCTGCACATCGTGAATGTTGTGCGCGAGCATCAAGACGCCTCGCTGAGAGAACATCACATTGTAATTCAGGGCCTGGGACAGACCTTCCCAGAGCTTCAGGGCGTGCTCGTAGATCGCCGCGCTCTCGTCGTAGAGGTAGTTGGATCGGATGATGGTGGTATTGCGCCCGGTATTGCCGCCGCCGATCCAACCCTTTTCAAGCACGGCGATGTTTCGCATCCCGTGCTCCTTGGCCATGTAGTAGGCGGTCGCAAGTCCATGGCCGCCACCGCCGACTATGATGGCGTCGTAAGAGGGCTTGGGTTCGGGTGCACGCCACTGGCGTTCCCAGCCTTGATGGCCATTTAGGGCTTCGGTCAGAAGCGACTGCAGCGAGAAATTGCGCATCGGGGGGCCTCGTCAACCCATACTGAAGAAGCCGTGCTCGTCGTGTCCGCTCACATGCGAACACGAATGGAACAGATGCGACAAAATGGAGCCAGGATCAGTGCGCGGGGTCCGGCGATAATTTTATTCAATGAAATTGAAACGACAATTTTCGAAATCCCAATTGACACCGCTCGGAAACGTCTCAAGTAATATCTGCGGGTCCGCCAAGGCGCGCAAAAAATGCAATCGCGCGCAGTCGTGAGTGGGGCAATTGCGTATGCCAAAGGCATATCTATTTATAGCCGCAGCGTCGGTTACTAATGTGGCCGCAATATATATGATGCGAGCATCTGTCGGCATGACAAGGCCGTGGTGGACGGTTGGCGTAATCGTATCGACGATATTGACCCAATGGTCCATTTCGAGAGCGATGGTTTCAGGGAGTGATGTTTCACTGGCGATCACGGCTGTTGTGGTCGCGGTGATTTTCGGTTCACTTTTGGTAGGCCTTGCTTTCGGAGAGCGCGCGACACCGCTTCAAGTATTTGGGCTGCTTATCGCAATCGTCGGTGTGGTTATCACAAACCTCGCGCAGGCTACTCACACCTAGACAAACTCCCGTGGACCGCTACATGATCGGCGATGCGGCCCGTCACGCACGTTACCTCGGCGCCGCGCCCCTCGATTACGGGGTGGTCGATCTCGATCACCAGGTCGAAGCCGGACAGCGCCATTCGCGGCCCGCGAGGTGGCCTGGGCATAGCCCGATTGATGAGGGCGACGCGCCGATGCGCGCGTCCAAAAACCAGTGTTGGGAAATCCGCCGCTATGCCGACCGAACACTAGCCGTCGGGATCCGGCGGACAAAGATGGAAAATCGCCAGATCAAAACTGGCCCGCTGGCTGAGGTAGGCGGCGATCCCGGAATATGCCAGCGGCATCACTCGCACGCGTCCGACCTCGAACGAGGCGCGCAGGGCGGGAGGCAGCAAAAATGTGGTCATGCGTGCGGTCGGGTCGAGGGCGGCGTAGTCAAAGTCGTTCATCCCCGGCACCAGGCAGCTCATAAAGTGCACGTTGCCCGCTCGTCCGGGGTCGGCCGCCAACGCCAGACGCAATAGTGTCGGCTCGCCCGTGGCGCCCGGAACATAGACATTTGCACCAGGGCGAATATTGGCGAGCAGGGGGGCAAGCGCCGTTAGATCGGCCATAGGAACTCGACTGTGGAATGCATCAGGGTCGCTCAGCTTGGCTGCAGTGTTGACCTCCAATCGACTACGTCACATGCGGGGCTTGCAGCGTCGCGGCGGGGTGGCGCGGCATGATGCGGTCGCCTGGGGCTACGCCAGGGCCGCCGACGCCCTGGGCGTCGACATCATCCAAAATTGCGAAGTCACCGGCATCGAACGACGGGCGAGCGGCGCGGTGTCCGGCGTCGAGACGACCAGAGGCCGGATCGGAACCTCCCGCGTGGGAGTGGTCGCCGCCGGGCACACCAGCGTGATCATGGGCCGAGCCGGCGTACGCATGCCGTTGGAAAGCTTTCCCCTGCAGGCGCTGGTCTCCGAGCCGGTCAAACCTGTGTTCCCCTGCGTGCTGATGTCGAACGCGGTCCACGCCTACATCTCTCAATCGGACAAGGGTGAGTTGGTGATCGGAGCCGGGACCGACCAGTACACCTCCTACAGCCAGCAAGGCGGCCTCCACATTTCAGCCCACACGCTCGAAGCGATCTGCGAGCTGTTCCCGCAGTTCTCAAGGATGCGGATGCTGCGAAGCTGGGGCGGCATTGTCGATGTAACGCCGGATCGTTCTCCCATCATCGGAAAGACTCCGATCCCTGGTCTGTTCGTCAACTGCGGCTGGGGCACCGGTGGATTCAAGGCCACGCCTGGTTCTGGTCATGTCTTCGCGTGGACCATGGCCAAAGGCGAGCCGCATCCGATCAACGCCCCGTTCACGCTGGATCGGTTTCGCACCGGCCGCCTCATCGACGAAGCCGCCGCCGCGGCCGTCGCGCACTGAGACCCGTTCATGCTGCTCATCGCCTGTCCCTATTGTGGTCCGCGTCCGGAGATCGAGTTTCGCTGCGGTGGCGAGGCCCATCTTTCGCGCCCGGCCGAGCCAGCCGCGCTCGATGACCAAGCCTGGGCTGAATATCTGTTCTACCGCAACAATGTGCGGGGCGTGCAGGCCGAGCGCTGGGTCCACAGTCACGGCTGCGCCCGATGGTTCAACGCCCTGCGCGACACCGTCAGTGACAGCTTCCTGACGACCTATCTCATGGGTCAACCACGTCCTGATCCCAGCTCGGCGCGAAATTGATGACCCAGTCATTTCGCCTGGCTGCCGGCGGCCGCATCGATCGGACGAAGCCCGTCAGATTCCAGTTCAACGGAAGGACGATTGAGGGGTTTTCCGGCGACACCGTTGCGTCCGCCTTGCTCGCCAACGGCGTGCGGCACATAGGCCGCTCATTTAAATATCACCGTCCGCGTGGCCTGCTCTCACACGGTTCGGACGAACCCAACGCCCTCCTCGGCGTCAGCCGCGGCCCTAGCCGCGCCGAGCCCAACAACCGGGCGAGCGTGACCGAGGCGATCGAGGGGCTGGTGGCGACCTCGCAGAACCATTGGCCGTCGCTGGCGCTTGACGTTGGCGCGGTCAACGACTGGCTTTCGCCGATTTTCGTCGCCGGCTTCTACTACAAGACCTTCATGTGGCCCCGAAGCTTCTGGGACCGCTTCTATGAGCCCGCCATTCGGGCCGCCGCGGGCCTCGGCGTTGCGCCAAGTGAGCCCGATGCCGATCGATATGTCCAACGCTACGCCCACTGCGATGTCCTGGTGATCGGCGGAGGTCCGGCCGGTCTGGCGGCTGCGCTGGCGGCGTCCGAAGACGGAAAGCGCGTCATTCTCGTCGATGAGCAGTCGGAGTTCGGTGGCGCGCTGCTGCATGAGAAGACCGCCCAGATCGACGGGCTAAGCGCCAGCGACTGGCTGAACGCGGCGCTCAAGACGATCGGCGGCCGCGAGAACGTCATTGCGCTGCCGCGCACCACGGCCTTCGGCTACTACAACCACAACCATGTCGCGCTGGTGGAACGGGTCACCGACCACCTCGCATCGCCGCCCGCGAACCTCCCTCGAGAGCGTTTGTGGCAGGTCCGCGCCGGCCAGGTGATCCTGGCGGGCGGCGCGCACGAGCGACCGCTGACCTTCGCCGACAATGATCGGCCAGGCATCATGCTGGCCGAGAGCGTGCGGGCCTTTATCAATCGCTACGGGGTCGCCCCCGGAAGGCGGATCATATTCGCCACCAATGGGGCGTCTGCCTATCAGGCCGCCGCGGACGCAAACGCCGCCGGTCTTTCCGTGACCCTGGTCGACGTCCGGGCCGAGGCGGACTGCGGTCCTGAGCTGGTTTGGTTGCGGATTCTCGGCGTCACGGTCCTGACCTCGCACACATTGGTCGGATCGACTGGCCGGAAGGGGGTGACAGGTCTGATCGTCGCCCCAGTGAACCCCGATGGAAAGGTCGGCGTACGCTTTACACTGCCGTGCGAGTGCGTCGGCATGTCGGGCGGCTGGACACCAAGCGTGCACCTTTTTTCCCAATCGCGCGGAAAATTGAGATTCGATCCCGAGATCGACGCCTTCGTGCCGGGCCAGTCCGCGCAATCCGAGCGCTCGGCCGGGGCGTCAAACGGCGTCTACGATCTGGAAGCCTGTCTCGCCGACGGCGGGAACGCCGGGCGCGGCAATAGCGCCCCGGTCACGGCGGCCACGGCAAGGGCCTATCCAGCCACTTTGGTCGGCTTCAGGCCGAGCCGGGAGCTTGCGAGCGACAAGGGCGCGGGCAAAGGACGCGCGTTTCTAGACTTTCAAAACGACGTCACGGCCAAGGACATCAGGCTGGCGGTGCGCGAGGGGTTTGAGTCCATCGAGCACGTCAAGCGCTACACGACGACCGGCATGGCCACCGACCAGGGCAAGACCTCGAACATGGCCGCGCTCGGTCTGGTGGCTGAGATCCTGCAAAAGCCGATACCCGCCATGGGAACCACGACGTTCCGCCCGCCCTACACGCCGGTCACCTTCGGGGCGATCGCTGGCGCCGCGCGCGGTGAACTCTTCGACCCCGTCCGCAAGGCGCCCCTGCACGATTGGGCCGAAGGACACGGCGCCAAATTCGAGAATGTCGGCCTCTGGCGTCGCGCCTGGTATTTCCCGCGGGCCGGAGAAGACATGCGCGCCGCGGTCAGCCGGGAATGCATGGCAGTCCGGAATGGGGTCGGACTCTTCGACGCCTCAACGCTCGGCAAGATCGAGGTCGTGGGGCCGGACGCCGCGAAATTCATGAACCTCCTCTACATCAACGCCTGGCTGAAGCTGGAGCCCGGCCGGTGCCGGTACGGCCTGATGCTGAAAGAGGACGGATACGTCTTCGACGATGGCGTCGTGGCGCGGCTTGCCAGCGATCGCTTCCATGTGACCACCACCACTAGCGGGGCGCCCCGCGTGCTCGCCCACATGGAAGATTACCTGCAGACCGAATGGCCGAGTTTGAAGGTCTTTCTGACCTCGATCACCGACCAGTGGGCGGTGATTGCGGTCCAAGGGCCAAAGGCGCGCGAGACCATCGCCCCGCTGATATCCGGCATCGACCTCGCTCCGGACGCCTTCCCGCACATGTCGATACGCACCGGTCGGATCTGCGGCGTACCGACACGCCTGTTCCGCGTCTCGTTCACCGGCGAGCTGGGCTACGAGATCAACGTCCCGGCTGAACACGCCCGCTTGGTATGGGAGGCCGTCTACGCCAGCGGCGTCGGCTTCGGCATCACGCCCTATGGCACGGAGGCGATGCACGTGCTTCGCGCGGAGCGGGGCTTCATCATCGTTGGCCAGGACACCGACGGCACGGTGACGCCGGACGATCTCGGAATGGCCGGCATGATCGCACGCACCAAGAGCGACTTCGTCGGCAAACGCTCGCTCGCTCGCGCCGACCTCACCGCAACGGGCCGTAAGCAACTCGTGGGATTGCTGACGCACGACGCCGGCGTCGTCCTTGAGGAGGGCGCGCAAGCGGTCCTGGATCGCCACCAGGCTACCCCTATGAAGATTCTGGGTCACGTCACCTCCAGTTACTGGAGCCAAATGTGCGAACGCTCCATCGCACTGGCGCTCATCGACGGAGGGCGAGCCCTCCAGGGCGAAACACTCTTTGTCACGACGCCAAGTGGTTTCGCCGCCGCGACAGTCATGGAGCCGATTTTCTTTGACGTGAACGGGGAGCGAGCGAATGCCTGAGGCTCGCGAAACCATCTCCGGGGAAGTGCCTATCGAGGGGGTCGCGCAAACGACGGGATCCGTTCGAGTCACTCCGTTGGGCCTCGACGCCCGTTTCTCGCTTAGGCTTCACGCCGAGGTCGCGGCTCGGGTCGGCGCGGTGGAGGGATTTCAACTGGATCTCGCGATCAATCGTTGCGCGATGTCGCATGGCCGGCTGTCCGCTCGATTGGGACCCAACGAGTGGTTGCTGATCGGTCGGCCGGCCGACAGCGAGTGCCTGGGAGATGACCTCGCTGGCGCGCTTGGTGAGGTCTTCCACTCAATTGTTGATATCGGTCACCGCGACATCGCCATTATCGTCGAGGGGCCGTACGCGCGAGATATCCTCAACGCCGCCTGCCCGCTTGACCTGTGCAACGCGGCCTTTCCGGCAGGCGCCGCGACCCGAACCCTTTTCGGGAAGTCCGAGATCGTCCTGTTGCGGCCGACGGCCGAACCGGCCTTTTTCGTCGAGTGCTGGCGCTCGTTCGCGCCTTATGTTCTGGGCCTGCTCGAGGACGCCGCGAGCGAGTTCGATTCGCCCCAGAGCGATCAGCGCTCATGATCAGCGCGTTCGAGCTCTTCAAGATCGGCATAGGGCCCTCGGCTTCTCACACCGTGGGTCCGATGGTCGCGGCAAAGCGGTTCCGTGACAGCCTCGGACCCGAAGTCCGTCGGATCAAAGTAAATCTCTATGGCTCGCTCGCTTGGACCGGGATGGCACACGGCTCCGACACAGCGATCTGCCTTGGCTTGTTGGGGGAGGACCCTGCGACAGTCGAGCCCGGCTCGGTGACTTCGATCGTGAATGCGTTGCGGGAGGCGAAATCCTTTGCGGCGCCTGACGGGCGTCTCATCGCCTTTGACCCGGACAGTGACCTCGTCTTCGACCGCCAAAGAGTGATCGCCCGCCATTCGAATGCAATGCGCTTTCGCGCCCTTGGAGACGCGTGCGATTCCCTCAGCGAAAAGCTGGTCTATTCGGTGGGCGGCGGCTTCATCGTCGACGACGGGGAGGATCCGGCCGCCGCAGAAGTCGAGGTCCCCTACCCGTTCGCCAACGCCTCTGAGATGCTGCGCCTTTGCCGCGCGACGGGCCTGTCGATCACCGAACTTCAGCTAGCCAATGAGGTCGCACTCATTCCGCTTGCCCAGGTCGAGCGTCAGCTCGACTCCATACGCGAGGCAATGTTCGACTGCATTGACCGTGGGTTCGCCAACGAAGGGGTCCTGCCGGGGTGGCTGAAGGTAAGGCGACGAGCCAAGGCGCTTCATGAAAAGCTCTTGGCGTCATACAAATCAAATCGCCAGCGCCCACACGAGTTGATGGACTGGGTGTCGGCCTACGCCATCGCGGTGAACGAGGAGAACGCCGCTGGCGGCCGGGTCGTGACGGCGCCCACGAATGGAGCTGCGGGCATTGTGCCGGCGGTGCTGCGGTATTTCCGCGACTTCTGCCCCGAATACTCCAGCAAACAGGCTCGAACCTTCCTCCTGAGCGCCGCGGCCATTGGCTCTCTCATCAAGCGCAATGCGTCGATTTCGGGCGCTGAAGTGGGCTGCCAGGGTGAGGTCGGCTCCGCCTCTGCGATGGCCGCCGCCGGCCTCGCAGCAGTTCTCGGCGCGACGCCCGAACAGGTGGAGAACGCCGCCGAGATCGCGATGGAGCACCATCTCGGCATGACCTGCGATCCGATCGGCGGCCTGGTTCAAATTCCGTGCATCGAGCGTAACGCCTTCGGCGCCAGCAAGGCCATCACCGCCGCCTCGCTCGCCCTGCGTGGCGATGGCGTCCACCACGTCTCGCTCGACCAGGTGATCGAAACCATGCGGCAGACCGGCGCCGACATGCAGTCAAAATACAAAGAGACATCGCGCGGCGGCCTCGCCGTGAACGTGCCAGAGTGCTGAGGACCCGACCCATGATTGCGCAATCGTCACCAGCTTCCCTGACCCAACCGCCATTTGGCGACGCTGCGGTTTTCGACGCCATCGGCCGGGAACTGAAACGCCAGCAAGTTCAGATCGAGCTTATCGCCTCGGAGAACATCGTGTCTGACGCCGTGCTCGCGGCGCAGGGGTCGATCCTCACCAACAAATACGCCGAAGGCTACCCCGGCCGACGCTACTACGGCGGCTGTGAGTTCGTCGACGTGGTGGAGCAGCTAGCCATCGATCGCGCCAAGGCTCTGTTCGGTTGCGCCTTTGCCAATGTTCAGCCCCACTCGGGCGCACAGGCCAACAGCGCAGTCCTGATGGCGCTCTTGCGGCCAGGCGACACCTTCCTTGGCATGTCGCTGGCGGCTGGCGGACATCTCACTCACGGCGCGCCGCCGACGATGTCGGGGAAGTGGTTCGACGCCGTGCCCTACGGCGTACGCCGTGACGACGCCCGCATCGACTATGAGCAGGTGGAATGGCTGGCTCGTAAGCACAATCCAAAGCTGATCATAGCCGGCGGCTCGAGCTATCCGCGCATCATCGACTTCGCACGGTTCCGCTCGATCGCCGACGAGGTGGGCGCCGTCCTGATGGTGGATGCGGCGCACTATGCGGGCCTAATCGTGGGCGGGGCGTATCCCTCGCCTTTTCCACATGCCCACATCGTCACCTCCACAACGCACAAGACGCTACGTGGCCCCCGGGGCGGCCTCATCCTCACCAACGATGAAGCCTTGGCCAAGAAGCTGAATTCCGCGGTGTTCCCCGGCCTGCAGGGCGGGCCGTTGATGCACGTCATCGCCGCCAAGGCGGTCGCATTCGGAGAGGCGTTGCAGCCGGCGTTTCGCGACTACGCCTCGGCGATGGTGGCCAATGCACGCGCCCTAGCCGACCGCCTAATCGACCGCGGCGCGGCGATCGTCTCAGGCGGGACCGACTCCCACATCGTCCTTGTTGACCTGCGGCCAATTGGAGTGACCGGCAAGGCGGCCGAAGCCGCCCTCGAGCGCGCAGGCCTGACATGCAACAAGAACGGAATTCCGTTTGATCCCGAGAAACCCGCGATCACATCTGGCATTCGCCTCGGCGCCCCTGTGGGAACTTCGCGCGGGTTCGGTGTCGAAGAATTCGAAGAGGTGGGCGAGCTGATCGCCCGGGTACTGATTTCACTCGCCAAGGACAATGAGCAGGACCGTATTGCTACTGAAGACGACGTGCGCGCTTCGGTTCAATCCCTGTGCGATCGATTCCCGATCTACGGCTGCAGGGTGGCTTAGCCGACCCGCCGAGCTCGCTCCACTCGCCAACCAAGAGGAATGCATCCGATATGACAGGTTCGATTGTCTTCTCAAATCCCGACGGCATCCATGCCCCGATGGGTGCCTATAGCCATGGCGTAGCGGTTCCCGCCGGCGCAAGACTGCTGTTCATTGCCGGCCAGGTGGGCAATCGGCCCGACGGGTCTCTGGGCGCCACAATCCTTGAACAGGCCGATCAGATATTCTTGAATATGCTGACCATATTGAACGCCAACGGCATGGATCCCACCGATATCGTCAAGATGACGACCTATGTGGTCGACGGCCAACCCGGCGCTGACGTGGGCGCGGCCCGGCGCAAACACTTCGGAGCCCACAGGCCCACAGCGACGTTCTTCTATGTCTCCCAGCTTTACGCGCCGGAGTGGTTTGTTGAGATCGATGCGATCGCCGCAAAGGTCTAGGGCTGCGGCAGTCGTTCAACCGGACCAGAGTCCGTTTGAGTTCAGCGCGGCGCCATCCGGATTGCGCCGTCGAGGCGAACATCCTCGCCATTGAAGTAACCGCAGGTGATCATGGTGTAGGCCAGCTGCGCGTATTCGTCCGGGTTGCCCAGCCGTTTCGGAAACGGGACCTGGGCGGCCAAGCCGTCTCTCACCGCCGCGGATTGGCGCGCGACGAGCGGCGTATCAAAAAGTCCAGGCAGGATCGTGTTCACGCGGATCGCTTCGCTTGAAAGATCACGCGCGACAACAAGGGTCATGCCCACGATCCCGGCTTTCGAGGCGGTGTAGGCCACCTGGCCGATCTGTCCGTCCTCAGCTGCGACCGACGCCGTGTTGACGATGACCCCACGCTCACCATCAGGCAGCGCGTCCAAGGTCAGCATGCCGGCGGCGCTCTTGGATAGACAGCGAAAGGTGCCCACGAGATTGACCTGAATGATCCGCTCAAAGTTATCCAGCGGGTATTCCTTGATCGTCCCGGTCTGTTTGTCCCGTGAGACCGTCCTGGCCGCGCCCCCGCCAACGCCGGCGCAATTGACCAGAATTCGCTCCTGGCCGATCGACGCCCGCGATTTGGCGAAAGCAGCGTCGACTTCGGTGGTGGACGTGACATTGACGCTGCAGAATACACCACCCAACTCCCTGGCCAGCGCATCGCCACGATCCTCGTTGACGTCGAATATGCCGATCTTGACGCCATGAGATGCGAGTAGCCGCGCGGTGGCTTCGCCAAGTCCGGACGCGCCGCCGGTGATGACGGCCGAAATGGTCTGATCAGGCTTCACGCACTGCCTCTTTCTAGGATTATCACTACTGTCCTATGAGCTAGCCCCAGGGCCGACCCATCGGGGGCGCCCGAAAGCACGAATGGCCTAGCTGAATTGCGAGGGCCGCCTCTGAGCCCACGGCCTTGCCTGCTCCAACTGGCCGGCCAGGCGAAACAGTGTCGCCTCGTCGCTAGGCCTACCGGTGAACTGAATGCCGATAGGCAGATCGGAGGCGCTCCAGGCAAGGGGCACGCTCATGGCCGGCAATCCGCTTATGTTGGCTGCCTTGGTGTTCGGGATGAATTCGTTGACCCGCTTGGCATAGGCCTTCAGGTCAAATGTGTCCCCGTGAAGTTCGCCTATGCGGACCGCTGTAGAACCCGTAGTCGCGTTGAGCAGCAAATCGTGACGGGTGAAGAACTGGGCCATTCGGCGGCCGAACGCATAACACTTTTTCAGTTCATTGAAGTAGTCGATGGCGCTGACGCCCTTGCCCCGTTGATAGGTGAGATAGGTTAGCGGCTCGAGTTCGTCTTCATCGATCGGGCGGCCGCGGAAGGCGGCCTCCGCGTCGAGCATGGCTGCAATCACGGCAGCGTTGCCCACGCCCAGGACGACTGCCGCCTGTTCGGCTTCAGCTGTGAGGCTTACCTCTTCCAGATGGTGGCCGAGGGATTCGCAGAGGTGGGCGACATCCCGCACGGCGTCGGCGCACTCGGCGCTTATGGTCCCACCGTTGAACGCCCCGGTGTTGAACGCTATGCGCAGGGCGCCGGGCGAACGGCCCACCTCCTCGAGAAATGGGCGCTCAGGGCGCGGTGGCGTATAGC
>Ga0302305_1000958_pt1 | contig 16811 bp, 11 predicted proteins | sample III_Palsa_E2_3_FD_198764 | JGI IMG/M metagenome (GOLD analysis project Ga0302305, IMG submission 198764) | Peat permafrost microbial communities from Stordalen Mire near Abisko, Sweden - III_Palsa_E2_3 | ecosystem: Environmental > Terrestrial > Soil > Palsa > Peat permafrost | place: Sweden... | reverse complement strand
GGACAGTGTGCGGGTACAATTAGGTATTAGCGCGCCGCAGTTTCGGGTAGTGCTCTGCGAATACGAGAAGCAGAGCTGGTCTGAGGCGTGATTGTGAAGGGATTTCTGCAAGCATGAAGAAGATGATGTTGCTCGGCGCGCTGCTGGTGTGTGCCGCCGCTGTGGGGAATGCTCAGGAAAGCCGGCAGGATGTCAGCGCCAGCGCACTCGGAGTGTTTGGTCCGGAAGTTCATGGACTTGGCGTACAGGAGAATCAGCTGGGTGCTTTGGGCTTTCTCGGAAGCTACCGCTACTCGGTAACGCCGCGGAGCTCGCTGGAAATGAACTATATGTTCAACCAGACCTCTGAGAAGTTCACGCCGCCAGGCCGCGATACGGTTTACGTTCATACGCGTCAGCAGGAGATCAGCGGCGCTTACGTGTACTCGCGGAACTATAAGAACTTCAACCCGTTTGTAGAAGTCGGCGTCGGCGGCATCATCTTTACGCCGATTCGGGATTTCAAAACTTCGCAGCTGGATACGAAGCAGAACACCAACATCGGCGCATTGGCCGGCGGTGGATTGGCTTACGAGATCAGCCCGAGCTTCGACATTCGCGCAGAGTATCGCGGGTTTTTGATCAAGACGCCGGACTTTGGACGTGCGGATTACAAGACCAATCGCTATGAGTGGCTTTCGCTGCCGGTGATCGGTATTGCTTATCACTTCTAGGGTGATTTTGTTTTGGGAAAGGCCCGGCTTTTCGCCGGGCCTTTTGCTTTTTGGTGGTTGGGGTGAAGCCTTCGTTAAGAGCAACGACGAAAGCCTTGAACGCAAAGGTCGCTGAGGGAGCTAAGGTTCGCTAAGGAAGGCGAGAGCTTGGTGGGTTTAGGGTTTACTTCCCACTCATGACGATGGAACTGTCATGAATGAGGCACCCGGGTTTTGATGGTGGGTTTGGCGAAGAACGGGAGACAGCAGGTTCGCTCGCTACGCTCGGAATGACAACTAGAAAAACAAGTGCAAGTGCAGAAGCAGATTCCCTGCGGGAATGACAACTAAAAAGGCAAAGGCAAAGGCAAAGGCACATTCCTTCGCTGCGCTTTGGAATGACAAAAGTGAGGGTCTATGTGAAAGGCCCCGGCGGTCGCCGGGGCCTTTCAGAGTTTGGATTGGAGATGGGGTTTAGCGGATGCCTAGTTTTCCGCCGCCGAAGTGATAGGCTGCTCCGATGGTGATGAGGCTGGGAGATAGGCCGTTGGGAGGGAAGCCGTGCCAGTCCTGGTACTCGAAGTCGGCGCGGACGTTGATCCGGGGATGGACGGCGATATCTACGCCGCCGCCAAGTGCCGCCATGTTGTAGGCGAGGTTGGCTTCACTGTAGGGGAAGTTGAAGACACCGCGGCCAACGAGGATCTTGGCGTAGGGGGAGAATCTGCCGTAGTGACGAAGGTAGCGGCCGCCTACTTCGTAGGTGCGCTCATAGACTTTTGTAGGTTGAGGGTCGCTGAGCTGGTGGAAGTCGACTTCCACGCCGAAGTGTTCAGAGAAGTCGAAGTCGCTGTAAAAAGCGAGGCCGCGAATGCGATCCGGGACGTAATCGGAGTTGGCAGAGGTGTAGCCGCCGCCGACCTGGAGATCCCCGGCGCGACTGATGGTGGGGCTGGACTGAGAAAATGCCGCACCGGCAGAAGCAGCTAACAGTGCGAGAGCGCAAACAAGATTCTTCAAACTTTCGATCTCCATCCAGTAAATCGGGAAGGTCGTGTGGGGATGCACTCATCATAGCTCGAATCCGAGCGGTGTCGTTAGTAGATTCTGTAAGCGAGACCGAAGGAAAGAGCGGTAGGGGAGAGCCCGTTGGGAGGGAAACTCCACTTCTGCAGTTCGTAGTCGATGGGGCGCACGGTGAGGTGGTGGGGAAGGAGGATGTCCAGACCACCACCGAAGGCATAGGCCCCGTAGGTTCCGGGGACGCCATGCTCCCTGGAGACATAGGACTCCTGGGCGACTGTCTGGCCGAGGCCGAAGGTCAGCCGGGCGTAGGGCTCGAAGATGTTATGGAAGCGATAGACGTAGCGCGGGCCGATGAGGTACGCCCGCTCGCCCAGATCATCCGGGGTGCTGAAAGTGATATCCCGCAGGTCCAGTTCGACCCCGATGTGCTGGGTGAAGTCGTATGTGGCGTAAATGGAACCACCCTTGATGTCCTTCACAGCGTAGTCGCTGTTTGTGACAGTAAGCGCGCCTCCTACCTGGAGAGCACTCGCGGTGGCTGCCGGTACGTTCTGGGCGCGCGCGAGGCTAACGGTAGACACAAAGGCAACGGCAGCAAGAGCAAAGAAAGACAATTTCATCATCGGAAGTCTCCTGGACGTCGGCACCCCAATGGATGCAGGTGCCGTTAAAGTTCAGCGAGCGTGAAACCCGAAAAGCGCAGCAAAGAGAGCGGGTTAGTTTTGTGGAGGAGCGGTGGTGGCCGGAGCCGGTGCAGCAGTGGTGCCTGCGGCTGTGGCGTCTGCCGGAGCAGCCGCTGCGTTGGGATCAGTTGGCGCACCTGCCGCAGGAGCTGCTGCTCCAGTGGCGGGTACCGGAGCAGCTACGGGAGTAGCCGGGGCGGTGTAGTACGCGAGACGCAAGTAGATGGGAGTGATCTCAAAGGGCATCTTGTCAGGTGCGCCGAGGAGAGGCTCGAGGGTACTGTGCATCTGGATGACCTGATCGGTCCAGGGATCGAAGCGGAGATACGCCGAAAGCGGCATGGCACCCTGCTGCTTCAGATCTTTGTTGTCGAGCTTGGGACCCTTGGAGACGATGGCCTGCATCCAGAAGGTGCCATCGGTCTTGAGGAGACTGTCGCCGATTTGGGGGGTGGTGAGAGCCTTGAGGCCAGTTTGACGAGCCTTGAGCTGCTGCAGGTAGAGAGCGAAGAACTGTTGACCGTCGGCAAGATCCTTGACGCTCAGGAGCTCCATGGCCTTCTTGGCTGCGGAGGTGTTATCGACGTCAGTGTGACCCATGGGCAAACGCTGGAAGGCGGATGCGCTGGGGAACAGGAGACGGTCGGCGAAGGCGTACTTGGTGTCGATGCGGTGACCGAGGATGATGTGCGCGACCTGGAAGGCGAGCAGAGCATTCAGGTTGCCCATCTGCTGGGAACCGTCGGCCGAGAGGACGGCGGTGGTATCGATGAGGCTCTTGGAGAGCAGGATGGTGTTGCCAACCGCGAGGGACTCAAGGGGCTCGGTGAGGAGTGTACGAACCTTGATGGGGCGGGTGGTGGCGATCTGGTTGTACGCCAGAATGTTGTTGGCGAGGGTGGCGAGAGTGTTGTCGAAGTCGCTGGGAGCGTCGATGAGACCGGCGGTGAAGAGACGGTCGATGACGTTGTCTTCGGCTTCCTGAATCCACTCACGCTGAGCGCCGAGCGGGCTGAGATCGGTGGCCTGAGCGCTTTCGTCAGAGGCGCCTTCTACTTCCAGGCTGGCCTGATCCGCGTCTGTTGCCGGCGGCACCTTCAGGGTGTAACCCCAAATGTGATTGATGGCCTTCATCTTCAGGACGTGCTCGGGGCTCTTGGGGTCGGTCTCTTCGATGTAGCTGGAAGTGGGGAGCCAGAGACCATCCTGAATGTTGGTGCGCCAGGATTCAAAGTGGAAGTTTTCCGCGATACCGGCCTGTGCGCCCTGGAGATCGCCGCTGTAACGGACGATGTTGCCGCCGTTGCGCTCGATCCAGATACGACCGACGAAGCGGCCAGCGGTGGACTTGATGGGCTCTACGTCAAAGACGAGGGTGGGGACGGTGCCGAGAAAGTCGTTGCGCACGTAGGCGAACTTGTAGTTCTGGCGGTTGAAGCCGTCGCCGTTGGGGCCGGCGGTATCAATGACGATCATGCGGACGAAGCCGGCGTCGTTGTATTGCAGATGGAGGCTCTTGGAGAGGCCGGTGACGTAGTCCAGCGAGTGCTTGAACTTGCTCATGATGCCGCCCTGAGCGTCTTTCTTCTCGGTGGCAAAGCCGGTTTCGCCGATAACCTTGCCGAAGTCGACGCGAGCGAGGAAGTGCTGGTCAGACAGAGGCGTCTGGAACATGACGGGATCTGGCTTCATGTTCTGGATGTAGGTTTCGACGAGAGGGGACCGAGACCGTACTTCCTTGATGACGACGCCTTCGCGGACGATGGATTTATCGATCAGCGCGTTTTGGGCAGCGGTCGGCTTGCGGGTGATGGAGGAGTCGTCCACCTTCTTTTTGCCGAACGGGAAGGCCGCAGCCGGCAGGGCGGTGGCGGCCAGAAGGGTGACAGTCAGGGCGGCGGTGATATTCGTCCGGAAGTTCATATAGTGTCTAAGACTCCTTAGGTTCATCGGGTACCCGGGATAGGGAGACCCATTCAAAGGTTCAGCAAAGCTTTCTTGCTGAGATGCTGGAATGTCTATATTACGTGCCACAGACCCCGGAATGTCCGTTTAGCTCAACTGGAACCGGACGACAACGTTGGTTTCAAACTCTGTGGGGCGTCCGTTGCCGTCAACTGGCGGCTTGAAACGGGTTGCCCGGGTTGCAGCTTCTGCGGATTCATCGAGACCGTGACCAAGGCCACGAACCAGACCGAGAACTTCCACTGCTCCTGAGCTGAGCACCTTGATGTGAAGGGTAACAGTGCCTTCAAGGTGCATTGCCTTGGCTTCCGCTGTATAGACGGGCTCCGGCTTGTAGATGAGTACAAGCTTGGGAGCCGCAGCGGTAGCAACTGCGACGGGGCGAGCTGCCTGAGCCACTGGCGCCTGCTGCATCTGAACCTGGACGGGACCGCGATTGGGGCCAGTGCCGGTGCTTCCGGCGACGCCGGTGTTCAGACCCTTGACGACGACAGGACCACGGCCTCTGCCGGCGATATCTGTTCCCGCGGGCGAACCGTTGCCCATGTTGACGGCGGTGGCGTGTGGGCCGCTGCCGGTGTTGGAAGCAGGCATACCGTGCATGCCGCCGCCGAGATTGACGGGCGTAACAGCCGAGGGGCCGTTGAGCGCCTTGATTTCGGGGTTGCCGAGACGAACCGCTGAAGGATGCGCATCGTTATTGGCGATGGACGCGGCCTTGGGGGTCGCTAGCGAGACAGACTTGGGCGCTGGCGGCGGATTTACTGCCTTAGGCGCAGGGGTATTGAGAACCACGGGCTTGGGGGTGGGCACGATCATCGGTTTGATGTCGGGCACTTTCTCCAGAACTGGCTCGGGGAGCTTAATCTTGGGTGGTTCGAGCTTGATCTTGGGCGGCGTGGGCAGCGGCTTGGGCGGCGGCGGTGGCGGCTTGGGGATCGGCTTCACTTCTGGCGGTTTGGGCGCGAGAGTGAGCAGGGTGAGTTTCTTGGCCATCTCCGGATTTGTTTTGACGATCATGCCAAGGACGAAGATGATCAGCAGGATGCTGAGGTTGATTGCCAGAGAGGTGAATGCCGCACCTTTGCTGCGTTTTCCATCGTCGAGCACGCCGAAGTGGCTAAAGCGGATGTCCTTCGGATTCGGTTCGTTGCTAACGAGCGGTTTCGGCATGGTCTGATTTAGTCCTTGAAGTTGATGGAGCGTAACGGTACTTGAGTAACTTGAGGTTACGAAGAAGATATCAGAATCGCGGACGTGTTCCATACGCCTTCGTTGCAGGTTTGACCGAAAATTACTGCAACTAAAGCGGTAATCCCTGAGGGAAAGCCTGTCGGAAAGGTAACCAGCGCGTGAGTTTTTACAGGACTCTTATCCTCCCGAAATGACTCTGTAGGCTGACCGATTGTGGAGGAGTCGTGAGAGATTTAGGGTGTTCTCCTGAATGAGATGCTGTTTTGGCGGACGACGCCGATGGATTTAAGACGACTATAGAAGCAAGACGATTAAGGGAGATCTAGACGAGTATGGACAGCATTATCCACAGCATGTTCCACATGCCTCTGCCAATTCTGGAGAAAGTTCTTCGGCCGATCCTTGTTTATCTCTGCCTGATTGTTTTTCTGAGGCTGTTTGGGAAGCGCGAACTGGCGCAGTTGAACCCGTTTGATCTGGTTGTGCTGCTGAGCCTGTCGAATACAGTGCAGAACGCGATGATTGGCGACGACAACTCGGTGAGCGGCGGGGTGATTGGCGCGTTTTCGCTGCTGGCGATCAACTGGCTGCTGATGTGGGTGCTCTACCGGACGCCGAAGGTGGTGACGACGCTGCAGGGATCGGCGACGACGCTGGTCCGGAATGGCGTGGTGCTGGAGGATGCTCTCAAGAAAGAGACGCTGACCCATGAGGAGTTGATTTCGGTGTTGAACAAGAATGGATTTAATGATCCCGGGGACGTGGAAGAGTGTGTGCTGGAGCCGAATGGGACTTTCTTTGTGAAGGGCAAGACGCCTACCAGCGAGACGATTCATAGTGGGGAGATGCGGCAGGCGATTGAGAGATTGAGTGCGGAAGTGGCCGCGTTGCGGGTGGAGTTGCGGGCTCGGGGGTAGAGAGCAAAGGCAACAGCAACGCAGCCTTGAACGCAAAGGTCGCGAAGGAGAAGCGCGAAGGTCGCGAAGTAAGGCAAGAGCTGGGGCCAGGGTGTGTTGACGTATAGCCAACTCCGGCTGTGGGCGTGGTTCCAGCATTTTATGTAGGGCTTACAGCCCTTATGTTGTGCGGGGTTTCGTACCCAGCCCGTTGGATTGGGCTGGGATATGGCCGCGCCGTTGGCGCTCAACGAAACTATCGCCGAATAACAAGCGAAATCGCGACCTATCAAAGTCGATATGTGGAGACGCCTTAGGCCACCGGCCTGCGCAAGGAATAGCAAAGATAGGTTGTGTCCATAACCAAAGGAGCGCCTTTTCGGCAGAGAAAAGGTTGAAGCAATTAAACCTCTTGACAGGGAAAAGATATTAACGATAGGTTCCTAAGTATCTTTTGAACCTAAAAAACAAGCTCCTTCCCTGAACGTGTTTCGACGGAATTTACGGCATTTCGCTCTTTTCGTGTGCAGGTTTTGATCGGCGCCGAAGTGGTCTTTCCGGCAGACTCCGATCCTTCTTCCAGCTGTTGACTCGGGCACCTAGCGGTTCAATACCGCATTTTCAAGCATGGGCTGAATCATGGAAGGCCCTTAACCTAACGCGGAAGTCGGCCGGGAACAGGCCCATGAAGTTCAAGGAGATGTGATGAAGAGTACTTTTCTTACCCTATGTATCTTTTTCAGTCTGATCGCGTGTTTACTACCTGCGTCAGCTTCGGCTCAAACGGTCACTGCCTGGGCGGTGGGAGTGTCTTACTCCGTTGGCGCACTTGTGACGTATGACGGCGTCGAGTATGAAGCTCTGCAGGCGGAAACTTCCGAGACAGGCTGGGAGCCTTCAAGCACGCCCGCCCTGTGGGAGGTGGTTAGCAGCACCTGCACCACCGTGCCCAGCGCTCCGACCGGGTTGACAGCTTCCAGCACGACCAGCAGCGGAACGACCCTGAGTTGGACCGCACCGACTACACCCACAGGCTGCACGCTAACCTACAAGGTATTGCAGGGCGGAACTTCAATTGCCACGCCTTCTACAACGTCCGATACCGTAACCGGCCTTACGGCTTCGACGAGCTACAGTTTCACGGTAGAAGCCACCGATGCTGCCGGAACTTCGGCTGCGAGCACCGCGGTGAGCGTCACGACATCGGCCTCCTCGTGCACCACCGTGCCCAGCGCCCCGACCGGGTTGACAGCTTCCGGCACGACCAGCAGCGGAACGACTCTGAGTTGGACCGCGCCCACTACGCCCACAGGTTGCACGCTAGCCTACAAGGTATTGCAGGGCGGAACTTCAATTGCCACGCCTTCTGCAACGTCCGATACCGTCACCGGCCTTACGGCTTCGACAAGCTACAGTTTCACGGTAGAAGCCACCGATGCTGCCGGAACTTCAGCTGCGAGCACCGCGGTGAGTGTCACGACTGCGGCCGCAAGTTCAGGCGGTACCTGCAGTACAACATGGAGCGCTACCGCAATTTACACCGCAGGGATGACTGCAAGCCTGTCGGGAGAAAACTACGTCGCCAACTTCTGGACGCAAAACCAGAGCCCGGCAAGCTACAGCGGGGCTACCGGTACCGGAGAACCTTGGACGGCGACGGGCTCCTGCTCTGCCTGCACGACGATTCCTAACGTTCCGACTGGCTTAGCGGCCTCCGGTACAACCAGCAGCGGCACCACCTTGAACTGGACGGCGCCGACCACTCCTACTGCTTGCACGGTCAGCTACAAGGTACTGCAGGGTGGAACTTCGATTGCCACGCCGTCGACAACGTCCGATACCGTAACCGGCCTCACGGCTTCGATGACTTACAGCTTCGCCGTGGAAGCCACCGATGCTGCCGGCACTTCGGCTGCAAGCACCGCAGTGAGCGTAACCACCCTGGCCAGCCCCTGCACGGCTGTTCCTGCTGCGCCTACCGGCTTGACGGCGTCCAGCACGACCAGCAGCGGAACGACCCTGAGTTGGACTGCGCCCACTACGCCCACAGGCTGCACTTTGACCTACAAAGTGCTACGGGGAGGAACCTCGGTTGCGACTCCGACCACAACCTCCGACAGCGTCACCGGCCTTATAGCTTCGACCACTTATAGTTTTACGGTAGAAGCGGTCAATTCGGTTGGCACTTCGGTTGCGAGTTCCGCAGTGAGTGTGACGACCCTGGCCTCCTCCACTAAGTTTGTTGGCGGATGGTTTGAAGAGTGGGGCACCTACTATGCGAATTCGAACGTTGCGGATTTGCAGACTAGCGGTGTCGCGAGCTCGCTTACCCATCTCATTTACGCTTTTGCCAAACCGGTCGCAAACGGCAGCACCGTCAGCTGTGCTTTGTCCGACAGCTATGCTGACTACCAGAAAGTTGTCGCGCAGGTGACTGGCGCCACTGCCGCCGCGTCGCCCCTGCAGGGGAACTTTGGCGCGATGGTGCAGCTCAAGCAACTCCATCCGAACCTGAAAGTCTTGATCTCCATCGGTGGGTGGAACCCACCTACCTACAATGAACTCTTCGATCTGGCCGCCAGTACAGCCGCTCAGAGAGAGGCGTTTGTCAGTTCGTGCGTCAGTATGTTCATCCAGGGCAATGTCGCCTCGGGTGTCTCCACCGGTACTCTCTTCGATGGCTTCGATATCGACTGGGAGTTCCCGAACGCGAACGACACGGCCAACTACACTGCGTTGATGACCGAGTTCCGCAATGAATTGACTACATTGACGGCAACCACCGGAACGACATATCAGCTGGTAGCTGATCTGGCTGCCGGTCCGTCAACAGCGGGTGCCGCAGCGGATTCGGGCAATGACGGAGGCTATGACACGCTCGATATTGCGGGTCTGAACGCGGTGTTGGATTACATGAATGTCGACGGCTATAACTATGCCGGAGATTGGTCCAATGCCACCAATGACGCGTCTCCCCTGTACGACGACACGGCCAGCCCTGTCTATGGAACTGGGATAACGATTGACGCGACCGTAAAGTACTATCTCGCGCACGGTGCGACAGCCGCTAAGTACACCATGGGATTCCCACTCTATGGTGCCGGCTGGGCCGGAGGTCTTACCTCAACCAACAGCGGTATGTATCAAAACGCAACCGGGATTACCGATCCGACCGGTGTTTTGACGACGGATGGAACGTCTCCTGTTCCCAACCTCAACGGTGTTGGGAATTGCTCGACAGGCGAAAACCAATCGAGTCCAGCGGCAGGATGCGACTTTCTGTTGACCGACGGCCTGGCCACCTATAGGACGCTCGAGAACCTGTTGAATAACGGATTTACTGCCACGTACGACTCCACACGCTGTGTAGCCCGTATGTATAACCCAACCACCGCAACGGCATTCAGCTATGACAACCCCCAGTCGGTGCAGTGCAAGGTCAACTACATCAATACCTATGGTCTGGGAGGCGGGTATGTCTGGGCGTTGAAAGACGATGACACCAGCTCAACCCTCACGAAGGCTCTTGGAACGGACCTCAACCCCTAACAAAGGACGCCGGCCAAAAACAATCGTTCTGGCCGGCGACTTGCTCCTAACCTGGCCTGCCTTCAGATCGCAGTTCGCTGCGATCTGAAGGCACAACCTCTACTAAGCCGACTTCGCTAGGGCGTATCCACATATAGTTGAGCCGCAACCATGAACAAGCGAGTGCAGTGAAGGCTCGGAAGGACTGAATAGTTTTGCAGTAGCGTGTGGCGAACTCCACCCGTTCCGGAAGCGTGACCTTGATCCGATCCGACTGAACATCACTTAACTCGTATCGACTCGCCACAACTACAAGTGCAGCAGATCAAAACAAACTCGCACAGTCTATATATGGATACGCCCTAGTGTGTTTTTTCGAGGGCCTTGGCTCGGGCGCGGACGAGGCGGTCGGGTGGGGTGGGGAGTTGGGCGTCTCGGATGGCAGCGCGGTAGCCGCCTAGGAAGATGGAGTACATGACTGCGAGGGCGCAGCCGACGCCGAAGACGAAGCCCAGAAAGAAACCGACGATGGAGCCGTAGAAAGTGCTCACGGTCTTGATGATGTCACGCGAGATGAGGCAGCGGGGGAATTAATGCTGTTGTTGCGTGGGTGGTTGCTAGTCGGTAGTGCGATGTCGTACCTTTTTGATCTGCGCATAAGCTCGGAAAATCGAGACACTCGCGTTGCAGGAGCCTCAGGATTTCATGTCTGTAGAAAACAAGCCCAGCCAAAACTTCGAATCGTTGATGCGGGAAGACCGCGTGTTTGCACCTCCAGCAGAGTTTGCTGCGAAGGCGAGAATCGGCAGCCTGGAAGAGTATGAGCGGATGTATGCGCGTAGCGTGGAGGACCCTGAGGGCTTCTGGGCCGAGGCTGCGAGCGAGCTGGAGTGGTTTGCGCCGTGGGAGAAAGTGCTCGACGGCAGTGGGCCGTATGCGAAGTGGTATACGGGTGGGAAGCTGAACCTTTCGCACAACTGCGTGGATCGCCATGCGAAAGGTGCTCGCAAGGATAAGGTTGCGCTGCTGTGGGAAGGCGAGCCGGGTGAGGTTCGGAAGCTGACGTTTGGCGAGCTGCATGTTGAGGTGCAGAAGTTTGCCAATGTGCTGAAGTCGCTGGGCGTGAAGAAGGGCGAACGGGTTGCCCTGTATATGGGCATGGCTCCGGAGCTCGCGATTGCGCTGCTGGCTTGTGCGCGCATTGGTGCGGTACATTCGGTGATCTTTGGCGGGTTTGCGGCACATGCGATCTCGGATCGGGTGAACGATTCGGATTGCCAGGTGGTGGTGACGCAGGATATCAGCTATCGGCGGGGCGGCGAGATCAAGCTGAAGGCGATCGTCGATGAAGCGATGGAGAAGTGTGCCGGGGTGCGCAAGGTGGTGGTGTTTCAGCGTGCGCCTTCGGCGACGGTTGCGATGAAGGAAGGTCGCGACATCTGGTGGCATGAGGCGATGGCCTCGGCGTCAGCAGAGTGCGCGGCGGAGTGGATGGATGCGGAGGATCCGCTTTACATCTTGTACACGAGCGGGACGACGGGCAAGCCGAAGGGGCTGGTGCATACGACCGGTGGCTACTCGGTGCAGACGTATCTGACGAGCAAGTACATCTTCGATCTGCAGGAGCATGACGTTTACTGGTGCACGGCGGATATTGGCTGGGTGACCGGGCATAGCTATGTGGTCTACGGGCCGCTGCAGAATGGCGCGACCGTGATGATGTATGAAGGTGCACCGAACTGGCCGGAGAACGATCGCTTCTGGAAGATTGTGGAAGACCACAAGGTGACGGTGTTTTATACGGCGCCGACGGCGATTCGGGCGTTTATTAAATGGGGCTTGGAGTGGGTGCATAAGCATGACCTGAGCAGCTTGCGGCTGCTGGGCACGGTGGGCGAACCGATCAATCCTGAGGCGTGGATGTGGTATCACCGCGAGATTGGCAAGGAGCGTTGCCCGATTGTGGATACGTGGTGGCAGACGGAGACAGGTGCGATTTTGATTGCGCCGATTCCGGGTGCGGTGGCGACGAAGCCGGGATCGGCTACGCGGCCGTTCTTTGGCGTGGTGCCGGAGATTGTGACGAAGGAAGGCGAAGCTGTTCCGGCAGGGCAGGGTGGGTTGCTGGTGATTACGAAGCCATGGCCTTCGATTGCGCGCACGATCTGGGGCGATGCGGAGCGGTATGAGTCGGCTTACTTCTCGGAGGTGCATAACGCCGAAGGGCAAGGGATTTACTTTACGGGTGACGGTGCGCGTCGTGATGCGGATGGCTACTACTGGCTGATGGGTCGCGTGGATGATGTGATCAACGTGAGCGGGCACAGGCTGGGGACGGCGGAGATTGAGTCGGCCCTGGTGGCGCATAGCAAGGTGGCGGAAGCTGCGGTGGTGGGACGTCCGTGCGAGATGAAGGGGCAGGCGATTGCCGCGTTTGTGACGCTGGAACAGGGGCATGAGCCGAGCGAGGAGCTGAAGCAGGAGCTGCGGCAGTGGGTGGCGAAGGAGATTGGATCGCTGGCGAGGCCGGATGATTTGAGGTTTACGCCGACGCTGCCGAAGACTCGGAGTGGGAAGATTATGCGGAGATTGTTGCGAGAGCTGGCGACGACCGGAACGGTGACTGGGGATACGACTACGCTGGAGGACTTTGGGGTGTTGGCGAAGCTGCGGGAGAATGACGAGTAGGGTTGGTGGCCCTGGGGCGATCCTCCGGGGCTAAAGCCCGTTTTGTGGTGGGTTTGATTCAGGGGCCTGAAGGCCCCTGCTCCCTCCGTCAAGAGCAACGACAAAAGCAAGAGCAACGACAAAAGCAACGGCCTTGACGCAAAGTTCGCAAAGTTTAAGAGCGAAGTTTCGCGAAGTAAGGCAAGAGCGAAGGCGTGGTCTGATTGAAGTTTGGAGTTCCCCGCTCATGCGCAAAGAGCGCGCATGAACGGGGCACCCATCGGGTTGTGGTGGTGTTGGCGAAGAACGGGAGACGGCAGGTTCGCTCGCTGCGCTCGGAATGACAACTAGAAAAGCAACGACAAAAGCAAGAGCAAAGGCTAGAAGCAGATTCCCTGCGGGAATGACAGAAAGAAAAGCAACTGCAAGGGCGCAATACGGGGACTCTCCACTACGGCGCTGACAGTACAATTCTTTTATGCGTCGTGCTGCGACCTCACTCCTTCTTTTCGCTGCCAGCTCTCTGCTGGTGCCGGCTATGCTTTCTGCTCAGAGCTTCCAGATTCCTGCGTCGGGTGGTGGGGCTGATCCGCTGGCTTATAAGCCGACGCTTAGTCCCATTACGGTACCTACGTTGTCGCCGGGAACCATTGAGCTGCTGAAGCTGGAAGGGGCGTTTTCCGATGCCGTTACCAAGGGTGGAGGGAAGGCGTTTTCTTCGTGGTTTGCCGATGATGGCGTGACGCTGAATAACGGTAAGCCTGCAGTTCTGGGTCGTACGGCCATTGCGGCGGCGGCGGTGTGGGACCCGAAGACGTACCAGCTTAGCTGGTATGCGGAGGGCGCCCAGATGGGGCCTTCGGGCGATACAGGGTTTACCTGGGGCCATTATGACGCGAAGGCGCAGGACCACAACGGCCAGCCGGTTACCCTCTCCGGACGCTACATTACCTTTTGGAAGAAGGTGAATGGGGCGTGGAAAGTGGCGCTGGACGCGAGTGCCGAGGATGCGCCTGCTGGTGGAGACTGCTGTAAGCTGCCGACTCCCTGACCGATAGTTACCTAAAAGTTACCCCGCGAATGGGTACTTTCAGGTGACTTTCGTCCGCAGGTTGGCGCAAAAGTGGGACATCGCATCGGTTATCTCTTTTCGTATCCTCAAGTTGCTGTATGACTGAGACACTTCCAACCAGCGAGCTACCGCGCGTGCAGGCATTCGAGCAATACGAATTAGCCGGAATGCCGCATGATCCCGCCCTCGACGACATTGCTCGTCTGGCGGCGCAGCTTTGTAATGCCCCGGTTGCAGCGATCACCTTTATTGATAAAGACATCGTTACGCTGCCGGGCCGGTTTGGTATCGACATTACTTCTGCCCCGCGCAACAGCCTGCCGTGCGAAACGACCGTGGCGGGCGATGGGGTGTATCAGATACCCGATGCGCGACGTGATCCGGAGTATGCGCCGGGTGGCATACCGGTGGGGGATCGACGGTACAGGTTTTATGCGGGAGCACCGATCTTTACTGCGAGCGGCGTGGCGATTGGATGCATCCTGGTGTTGGATACGGCGGCGCGGAAGCTGACGTCTTCGCAGGTGGAGTCGCTGGAAGCGCTGAGCCATTCTGTGAGCACACGCATTGAGCTTTCGCTGCGTGTGCGGGAGATGGATCGCTCTACGCGGGCGCAACGGCGGGTTGAAGGCGCGCTTACGGTGGAACGCAACTTCGTTTCTGCCGTGCTGGATACGGTGGGTGCGCTGGTGGTTGTGTTCGACACGGCGGGGCGGATTGTAAGGTTCAACCGGGCTTGCGAGATTATCTCGGGGTATAACTCGTCGGAGCTGGTGGGCAAGTATGCGTGGGAGCGGTTGATTCCGGACCACGATGTTGCGGAGTATATCGACAGCTTTGAACGCATTCGTTCGGGTGATTTCCCGACGACGTATGAGAACTACTGGCTGGCTTCCGATGGAACGCAGCGACGCATCTCGTGGTCGGCTACAGCGTTGGTGGATTCGCAGGGACAGGTTGCGTTCATTATTGCTACGGGCATTGATGTAACGGTGCAGCGGGTTGCGGAGACACAGATTCGTGAGAGCGAGTCACGCTACAGGCACCTGATTGAAGGGTCGCTGGGTATGGTGTGCACCCATGATCTTGAAGGCAAGATTCTTTCGATCAATGAGTATGGAGCGCATGGGATTGGGCGCACGGTCGATGAGGTTTTAGGGCACTCTCTGATGGAGTATGTGTATCCGGAGCGTCGCCATCTTGTGGCACCGTACTTCAACAATCTGCTGACTACGGGTGAGGCGCAGGGGTTGTTGCATCTGCGGCATCCGAATGGCGAAGAGCGGGTTTTTGCGTATCGCAACCGGCTTGTGGAGCCGGTGAATCAGCCGCGGTATGTGCTGGCGTTTGGGATCGATGTGACGGAACAGATACGCGCGGAGGAACAGCTTCGTGCGCTGATACGGCAATCGAACTCGGTGCTGGAGTCGGTGGGTGATGGCATCTTCGGTATCGATCTTGAAGGACGCATTACGGTGGTGAATCCTGCGGCGGCGCAGATGCTGGGGTATCGCGCGGATGAGATTCTGGGCCGCAATATGCATGAGCTGATCCATCACTCTTATCCGGATGGATCGACTTTCCCGAAGACGGATTCGCCTATCCAGGCGAGCCTGTCGAACCTGACGACGGTTCGTGTGGCGAACGAAGTTTTCTGGCGCAAGGATGGTACGAGCTTCCCGGTGGAGTATGTTGCGCGGCCGCAGATTGAGTCGCCGGTGAGCGAAGGAGCGCGGCCTGCGGTGCGGTCGATCACGGATGCGCAGCTTACGTTGCCGGGGACGACGGAACACTCGCCGACGGTGGTTCACACGTCTTCGGGGTCGCATCGGATTGCGTTTCCGGATGCCAGTGAAGCAGAAGGTTTGCAGGCTGCTGTTTCGAGTGAGGGTGCTACGGATGTGGCGCGCGGGCGTGCGGTGGGTGTGGTGGTTGCGTTCACGGATATCTCCGAACGCAATGCGCTTGACCGGATGAAGGATGAGTTTATTTCCACGGTGTCGCATGAGCTGCGGACGCCGCTGACGTCGCTGCGTGCGGCGTTGGGGCTGGTTGCGGGTGGTGCTTTGAATGCGCGGCCGGAGAAGATGCGGCAGATGATGGATATCGCGATTGGCAACACGGACCGGCTGGTGCGGTTGGTGAATGACATTCTCGACCTTGAGCGGATTGGATCGGGTAAGGCGGAGCTGCACTCGGTGATGTGCTCGGTGGAGGAGATGATGCATCGCTCGACGTCGCTGCTGCAGAACTCGGCGACGAAGGCGAACATTCGCTTTGCGATTGAAGGCAATGGCGTGAATGTGTGGGCTGATCCTGATCGTATTTTGCAGACGCTGACAAACCTGATTGCGAATGCGATCAAGTTTTCACCGCCGGCTTCGACGATACCAAGTGAGATTCTGCTGACGGCGAACTATGTGAGCGAAGATGAAGCGATCATCGAGGTGCAGGACCACGGGCGGGGAATTCCTGCGGATAAGCTGCAGCAGATCTTTGAGCGGTTCAAGCAGGTGGATGCTTCAGACTCGCGGGTGATGGGTGGAACGGGGCTGGGGCTGGCGATCTGTAGGAGCATCGTGAGTCAGCATGGTGGGCATATCTGGGCTACGAGCATGTTGGGTGAGGGGTCAGTGTTTCACTTTACGTTGCCAACGCGGCCTAGTAGCCATTTGAGCTAGGCCGGGGCTGAGGGGCCATGTTAATCCGGTGAGGCAACAGCAAGGGCTTTGAACGCAAAGTTCGCAAAGTAGAAGCGCGAAGTAAGGCCAAGGTGGTTTTTAATGTCCGGGCTGAAGCCCGGACCTATCTCAGAAGCAAAAGCAAAGGCAAGAGCAATAGCCTTTGACGCAAGGTTCGCAAAGTTTAAGAGCGAAGTTTCGCGAAGTAAGGCAAGAGCGTGGTGGGTTTAGGGTTGGAGTGGCCCATTCATGCGCGATGAAGCCACGCATGAATGGGCCACCCGGATTTGTGGTGGGTTGGCGAAGAGCGGGAGACAGCAGGTTCATTCGCTGCGCTCAGAATGACAACTAGAAAGGCAAAGGCAACTTCAACTGCGAATGTTGTAGCGATTTATAGGCACGGATTG
>Ga0302305_1000956_pt1 | contig 16819 bp, 13 predicted proteins | sample III_Palsa_E2_3_FD_198764 | JGI IMG/M metagenome (GOLD analysis project Ga0302305, IMG submission 198764) | Peat permafrost microbial communities from Stordalen Mire near Abisko, Sweden - III_Palsa_E2_3 | ecosystem: Environmental > Terrestrial > Soil > Palsa > Peat permafrost | place: Sweden... | reverse complement strand
GTTATCGTGATCGGCATTGAAGCTGGATGGACGAAGAAGATTGTTGATGGCATTGCCAAGAGCGGCAAGCCTGTCTTCGGGTTTTCAATTGAAGGCAAGGGCGACATTCGCACGATTGCGGATGCGTCGTACAAGGCCAAAGAGTATGTGCAGTGGGCGAGTGAGCTACAGCGTACCGAGTGCGATTTGAGCGAACTTTATATCAGCGTAAAGTGCGGTGAGTCGGATACGACGACGGGTCTTTCTAGCTGCCCGACCGTCGGCAATGTGATCGACAAGCATTGCGCGGATGGCGGCACGGCTTCCTTTGGTGAGACCAGCGAGCTTACCGGTGCGGAGCACATCGTTGCGGCGAAGGCTGCGAATGAAGAGGTCCGCAAAGAGTTCTTCGCGATGTTTGAGGACTATACGAAGTTGGTGTTCGACCAGAAGACGAACGATCTTTCAGAGTCGCAGCCAACCAAGGGCAACATCGCTGGTGGCCTGACTACGATTGAAGAGAAGGCACTTGGCAACGTCGAGAAGCTGGGCAAGAAGACAAAGTTTATCGGCTGCCTGCCGCCCGCGGTTGCACCGACGAAGGCTGGACTGTGGTTCATGGATACGTCCAGCGCCGCGGCCGAGGCGGTTACGCTTTGGGCTGCTTCGGGAGCGGTGATTCATCTGTTTCCGACGGGGCAGGGCAACGTGATCGGCAACCCGATTGAGCCGGTAATCAAGCTCACGGGGAACCCGAAGACCATGGCCACGATGTCCGAGCATATCGATGTGGATGTGTCGAAGGTGCTACAGGGCGAGATGACGATTGACGAGGCAGGCGATGCGTTGCTGGACATGATCGTGCGTACAGCCAATGGCCGCTACACCGCAGCAGAAGCCCTTGGACACCGTGAGTACTCGATGACCAAGCTGTACCGGAGCGCCTAAGTTGCCAAGGTTCAAATCCACGGAACTACGCGGGCTTGTGAGCAGACTTGCTGTTGCAGGCGGCGTCCCGGCAGACGATGCGGATGTATTCGCGCGTGTGCTTGTGGACGCCGATCTGCAAGGCGTCTCTACGCATGGAGTATCGCGGCTTAATATTTATCTGCAGCGGATCGAGAAGGGTTTGATCGATCCGAAGGCTGTGCTTGGCGTCGATCGCAATGGCGGCAGTGTGCTTGCTCTTGATGCCGGGAATGGGCTGGGCCAGGTGCAGGCGATGAAGGCTCTGGATATGCTGATGCCGCTTGCGAAGCAGAATGGCATTGCGGCGGCGACGATTCGGAACTCGCAGCACTTTGGGGCGCTGTCGTATTACTGCAATCGCGCGGCGGAGCAGGATTTGATTCTGCTGGCGATGACAAACTGCGAACCGGCGATGTCTCCGGCTGGCGGGTTTGAGGCTTTCTTTGGGACCAATCCGATTGCTGCTTCTTTTCCGACAGGGAAGGGATACAGCGTCAAGATTGATATGGCTACGTCGATCGTTGCGCGAGGGAACATCATTGCGGCACAGAAGAAGGGACAGGCGATTCCTGAGGGCTGGGCGCTTGATCCGGCGGGCGAGCCGACGACGGATGCTTCTCAGGCGCTACTCGGTACCGTGCTGACGATGGCGGGACACAAAGGCTATGCACTGGCTTTGATGATTGAGGTCTTCAGCAGCGTGCTGTCAGGTGCGGCGATTGGGTCGGATATTGGCTCGATGTACAAGAACATGGACCGCAAGCAGGATGTTGGGCACTTTTTTTGCCTGCTGAACATTGCTGCCTTCCTGGATGTGAAGGACTTCAAGCAGCGGATGGATGAGACGATCGACAAACTCAAGGGCGGCAAGAGGCGTCCTGGGGTGGAAGAGATTTTGATTCCGGGCGAGCGGTCATCGCGGAAGGCGGCGGAGAACGAAGCGGCGGGTGTTCCGGTTGGAGATGTGGTTGTTGCTGAGATCAAAGAGCTATGTGGTCGTTTGAATGTGCCATTTGATTTGATAGAGGTTGGAAGCTAGATGCCAGACATTTTGATCTCGGAAAATATTCGCGGAGCGGCAGTGGATGCGCTGGCGTCGCGCTTTGAGGTGGAGACACTTCCTGACCTTTGGAAAGATCCTGCGGAGTTATTGAAGCGCGTCGCCGATGTTCGCGCTTTGATTGTCCGTAACCAGACGCAGGTGAATGCTGAGATGTTTGCAGCGGCGAAGAAGCTTGTGGTGGTTGGCCGCGCTGGTGTTGGGTTGGACAATGTTGACGTCGACGCCGCCACCAAGGCGGGTGTTCAAATTGCGTGTACGCCGGATCAGAATGCGATCAGTGTGGCGGAACTGGCGATTGGACTGATGCTTTCGCTTGCACGCATGATTCCTGCAGCGAATGAGGATACGAAGGCGGGTAATTGGAACCGGCAGCGGTTCCTGGGAACGGAGCTCTACGGCAAGACGCTGGGTATTGTGGGCGCGGGCAAGATTGGCTTTCTGACGGCGCGGCGGGCGCAGGCTTTTGGGATGAAGGTACTGGCTTATGATCCGTTCGTTAGTCCGGATAGCGTGCTGCTGGCGGACCTGAATGCGAAGCTGGTTGGGCTTGATGAGTTGCTGTCGCAATCGGATGTGGTTTCGTGCCATCTGCCTTCTACGCCGGCGACACAGGGCATATTTAATGCTGCGCGCTTTGGGATGATGAAGCCTACAGCTACATTCATCAATACATCGCGTGGTGAGGTTGTAAACGAGACCGATCTGCTTGAGGTATTACGGGCGAAGAAGATTGGTGGTGCGGCGTTGGATGTTCGGGCAAAGGAGCCGCCTCAGGCAGGGGAGTTGGAGAAACTCGACAACCTGATCCTTACGCCGCATACTGCTGCTCTTACGGCCGAGGCCCAGCATCGGGTTACCGACTCGATCTGCGAGGATGTGGCGCTTGTTCTGGATGGGAAGCCGGCGCGGAACCCTGTGAACAAGGTCTAAGGGCTTTGGCGTTGTGTACGGGCCTGTACAATTCATCTGTTTGCTCATGACTGAACAAGCGGGGAGCCAAAGTGCCCGTACTTATCGATTCAACGCATAAACCTTACTCTTCCCGGCGTCGCTGGTTGCTGATTTTCGCCGTAGTGATCGTCGCCGTGATCGCTGCAAGCCGGACACTGTTGTCTTATTGGGTGAGCTTACTTTGGTTTAACTCCCTTGGCTATGGGCAAGTGTTTTGGAAGGCCACGGGGCTGCAGGTCGGCATCTTTGTATTCTTTGCGGTCGTAACCTTCGCTATTTTGTTTGGAGCGCTGACCGTTCTTCGGCGGTCGCAACAATCTGTCCTTCCGCGGGATCACAAGCTGATGATCGGTGGTCAGCCGGTCAACTTCTCTGTGGAACCTGCGTTGCGGGTGATTACGCTTGTTGTTTCGCTACTCGTCGCAGTGGTAACAGGCGCTTCCATGTCGAGCGATTGGCCTGCGCTGGCGCTGTTCTGGTATGCGCCGCGATCCGCTGGCGTCGTTGATCCCATCTTCGGCAAGCCGCTTAGCTTCTTTCTGTTTACGCTGCCGGCACTACAGATTCTGCTTAGCTGGCTGCTAACGCTTGCCGTCATCCTGTGCATTGCGGCTGTCGTTCTGCTCGTCATCACCAGCGGCGCTCGGGCGCTCGATAAGGGCCGCAGCGGCTCCTCCACGGCGTCCTGGAGTGGACTCTCGGCGGCTGCCGCGTTTTTATTGCTGCTCCTGGCGTTCAATGTCTACCTGGACCGTTTCCAGAGCCTGCTTGACCACCACACGATCTTCGACGGCGTCAGCTACACGGATGCGCACATCACCATCAACGGGCTTCTGATCGTCTGCGTGGCGCTCGTCCTCGGTGCTGTTATTGCGGCGTTCAATGCGGCTCGCGAAGCGCGACCGCGCTTGCTTGCGGTCGCAGTCGTTCCCGCCGCATTCTGTTACATTCTGGTGGGTATCGTTGGCTGGTATGTCGCCAACTTCATCGTCAAGCCGAATGAGCTGGTGCGCGAAGGCCCGTACATTACCCATAACATTGAGATGACGCGCCAGGCCTTCGGTCTCGACACCTTTCTGCGGCGCGAGTTTCCCGCTGAGACCACGGTTGACGCAGCCGACCCCGCGAACAACCAGCAGACATTGCAAAACATTCGCCTATGGGATTGGCATGCGCTCCAGGACACGCTGCGCCAGGTCCAGGAGATTCGTACTTATTACGATTTCCCGGACATCGACATTGACCGTTACACCCTCAACGGTAGTCTGCGTGCGGTGATGCTCGGAACCCGGGAGTTGAACGTCGATAAGCTGCCTGAGAGCAGTCGCAACTGGATCAACGAGAAACTGATTTATACGCACGGTTACGGCATTACGATGAATCCTGTCAACGGGTTCACGCCCGAAGGCCTGCCGACCTTCCTGTTGAGCAATATGCCTGTCCAAAGCACTGTGCCTGGCCTCAGCGTCTCGCGGCCAGAGGTTTACTTTGGCGAACTCACCAACACGGATGTCTACGTCAAGACCCATCAGCAGGAGTTCGATTATCCGCAGGGACAGTCGAATAATCTCACGTCTTACCAGGGGACAGGCGGGATTGTTCTGGGTGGGTTCCTGCGTCGCGTGATGATTTCGATTGATCGTGGCGATCTGGGTAAGCTGCCGTTCAGCGACGACGTTACTTCGCAAAGCAGATTGCTGATGCAGCGCAACATTCGCACGCGCGTTGCCGCGCTGGCGCCGTTTCTCATCTTTGAGCAGGACCCTTATATTGTCGTCGGCGATGACGGACGCCTGTCGTGGATGATGGATGCTTTCACTACATCCGATAACTATCCTTACTCCACGCACTACGGCCTTGGTGAGAACCAGGTCAACTACATGCGCAACAGTGTGAAGGTTGTTATTGACGCCTACAACGGCACCACTACGTTTTATGTCTTCGACAAAGAAGATCCAATCATCAACGCTTACCGACGCATCTTTCCAGCTTTGTTCAAGGATGCGTCAGAGATTCCTGCGGATCTGCACCGGCACATTCGTTATCCCGAGACCTTGTTCAAACTGCAGTCCGAGGTCTATGGCCTCTACCATATGACCAATCCGGAGGTCTTCTTCAACCGCGAGGACTTATGGACGGTAGCCACTGAAACAGGTCATGACGGCGACGGCAACCAGACGGTGGTGCCTATGCAGCCGAACTTTCTTTTGATGAAGCTGCCTGATGAGAAGAGTGTTGAGTTTGTTGAGATACTCCCGTTTACACCGGCAAATCGCAACAATCTGATTGGCTGGATCGCCGCTCGATCCGATGGCGCGAACTATGGCAGTTCGATCGTCTATGACTTTCCCAAGTCGCGTGTGGTCGATGGGCCGCAGCAGATTGAGGCGCGCATCGATCAGAACGCGCAGCTCTCCGGGCAACTCACCTTGTGGAATCAGCAGGGTTCGCACGTTCTTCGTGGAAGCTTGCTGGTCATTCCCACGGGCAAAGCGCTGCTTTATGCGGAACCGATTTACCTCCAGGCCCAACAGAGTCCCATGCCTGAGCTACGTTTGGTTGTTCTCGCATTGCAGGACCGTCTTGCCTATGGTCCGACGTTCCAAGCGGCTTTGCAGTCGCTCTTCGGCGGACAGATCTCGTCGATGAGTTCTACGGACACGAACGCGCAGGCGGTTACGCCTTCTTCAGCGCCGGGTGTTACCAAACCTGCCACCGACCTCAATACGCTCATCGCGCAAGCCAGCAAAGACTTCGCTGACTACCAGCGTCTGACGTCGGAAGGAAAGTTAGGAGAAGCAGGGCAGAAGCTTGATGAGCTCAAGCAGGTGCTAGGTCAACTAAACGCCCACGCGAAATGATTATCGACGGTGAATCTGCAGTAGTCCAAGGAAGAAGCTGGCAAAGATCGCTTCGACGCCGAGCATAAGTGCGCTGGCGGATGGCAGCGTAAGACGGAGCATGCGCGTTGCTGTTACGGCGCCGAAGCCCGCAGCATGCCACTGCGCGACCGCGTAGATGCCCGTACCGAATCCAGCGAGCAGCAGTAGAACTCCAAGGACCAAGCCGGCTTCCAGCGAAATGGTGTGCAGGATTTTTTCGAACGTCGGGTTCGGTGGCAGGAAGCCTGCGCGGGTGCCAAAGAGTTTTGCACTAACGGCAAAGACGGTAATCTGTACGCCAATGAGGAGCACGCCGAGTGCATACGCCAGCGTATCTACGTCGAAGCTTAGAGGTCCAATGTGGCGTTCGCCGCCAATCAGCCAGATGCTCATCAGCAGGCCTGCGACCGTAAGAATGACTCCGGGATAAAAGAACAGCCATCGCGGGCTGTACATCAGAAGGAATCGGAGATGACGCCAGCCGTCCCGCCAAGTTCGCAGATGCGGCGCTCGCGTGCGGCCATCGGGCCGCAGCGTTGTGGGCACCTCGCCGATTGCCAGCTTCTGCAACGAGGCTTTGACGACCATCTCGCTGGCAAACTCCATGCCTGTCGTCCGAAGGTTTAGTCCGCGAATCGCCTCCACGCGAAAGGCTCGTATGCCGCAGTGAAAATCACCGATGGGTACGTCGAAGAACAGACGACCAATAAACGAGAGCGCTGGGTTTCCGAGGTAGCGATGCAGCGGTGGCATCGCTCCTTTAAGGATGCCTCCCCGGAAGCGATTGCCCATCACCAGATCCTTGCCGGAGTCCAGAGCCTCAATAAAGCGCGGAAGATGGCTGAAATCGTAAGAATCATCGGCATCCGCCATCAGGATGTACTTGCCCTCAGCCGCGTGGATGCCTGCGATCAGCGCTGCTCCATAGCCTCGGGTCGAGACCGGGATCACTCGTGCGCCTTGGGCAATGCCAATTGCCTGAGAGCCGTCGGTTGAGCCATTGTCGGCGATCAGCACCTCGCCCGGCCGCCCCAATGCTTCAATCGCAGCGCGAGCCTTGGACACACACGCTGCCATCGTCTCGGCCTCGTTCAGACAAGGCATCAGGATTGTGACATCCAATGTCGGCATCGGGTAAGTATAACTGCGGTAGTTGAGAGTGCGCGCTTGCTTTGCCGCGATAGACTTGCGGAAGGCGTGATGGAGCGAAGGGGACTGAGGATGAGGACAGTATGCGCCGTTACAGGGGCAACCGGTTATGTGGGATCGCGCATTGCTTCTGCGCTGGCCGCGGCGTTTGATGTAGTCCCAATGGGGCGCAGTGTGGGGGGCGAAGGCATCCGCTGGCAGATGGATGCAGCGCAGGAGGTTACTGCTGAGCTCCGATCCCGCAATGTGACAGTGCTGGTCCATTCGGCCTGGGATTTTAGTCATCCAGATGGTGCGGCAAACTGGAAGAGCAACGTCGACGGATCCCGCAGGCTCATCGCATGCGCAGGAGCTGCGGACGTACAACAGATCATCTTCATCTCCACAATCTCCGCCTTCGAGGATGCGCGGTCGGAGTATGGGAAATCTAAGCTGGCGGTTGAGAGGACGGTCCTGGCCTCTGGTGGAACAGTGATTCGTCCTGGCCTTGTCTGGGGCGAGCGACCTGGCGGAATGTTTGGTTCGTTGCGGCAACAGGTCAGCAAAGGCGGCATCGTCCCCATCATTGGCGACGGCCGTTATCCGCAGTACCTGATTCACGAAGATGATCTGGCTGCCATTGTTCTCCGCGCCGCGAAGGGTGAGTTCTCTGGCCGCACTCTTACGGTGGCACATCCGAGGCCCTGGTTACTGCGCGATCTTATCCTCCGCCTGGCGGCTGAGGCAGGGAAGACCGTAAGGCTGGTTGGGGTTCCGTGGCGCGTGATCTACGCGGGTCTCAAGATAGCCGAGACTTTGGGACTGAAGCTCGGTTTCCGTTCCGACAGCGTCGTCAGCCTCGTCTACCAAGACTCCGCGCCGCAGATATCATCCGAGTTTCCGGTACGAGAATTTCTTTAGCAAAGATGAGCGACTGCCATCATTGTTTCGATGACCTTCTATGCTGGCGCGTATACGCTCGGCTGTTCTTCAGCAACGAACGGATAGCGTAGACCAATTACTAATAACGCAACCAGAACCAGTGCCTTGATCTGTCCGGCGATTACGTTACTGTGAAGGATGAACTCGTTGAGCGGACTCATTATCAGTACGAAGCAGATGAAAGCTGCCTTCATGCCGGGAATTTTCTGTCCAGTACGATATGCCTCGACTGCCAGGAATGCCAACATGGCCCATGGCACGTACAGATTCAGCAACGTATAGTCACGGGAAGCGGGCGTCAACGTTACGGCAAGTATGCCGATGCACAGCAACTGATTGAGCAAGGGAAGGAGCCGGATACGAAGAAAATAAATTGCCAGCCCTACAATCGGCATCACAATTACGTAGACTTTCCAGATTTTCGCGATCGTCTCTAAGCTTGGATATGTGAAACCGAAGGCAACAATAGAGCTCTTGATCAGTGCGAATAGCGAGTGGTCCACTCCTGAATCGAACGTATTAAACGGCAGCGTGTAGCCCGTCTTGACGGCCTCCAAACCAACCTGTATTCCGTGCTGCGAGGTGGCAATGGATCCGGAGACAAGCCACATCGAAAACAGCGTGAAAGCACCGTAGATGACGAGTGAGAAAGCAACTTCCCAATATCGCTTCTTACTGAACAATAAAGCCAGGAATGCCAGGGGATAGAATTTTATTGCGCCAGCAAGTCCAATCAAGAAACCCGCCAGCCAATATCTTCCCGTAACAAAGCAATAAAGGGCCGGCCAGATCAGAAACGCGACAAAAATCTCTATGTTGCCAAGCCAGAGATTGAAAAATAACGGGAAGGAAAAGATAACGCAAACTGCCGTGAATAAATAGGCGCTCCTCCGGCTTAAACCCACTTTCTCGAGTACACGGCTGAACTGAAGTGCGGCGGTCAAGATTCCTACAACACAGGCCAGGCAGTACCAGGCCTTAGGTCTTGGAAGAATATAGAAAAATTGATATACCAGCGCTGCGGGCGCCGGATACATGAACATAAGACCATGGGCAGCGTCGGTCGCAAAGAAATTTGGGTGATGGAAATCGCGAAATCTTGGAAAGAAGCACCTAAAATCGACTCCCAGAAGCGGTCGAGGGAAAACCAGACTGTCATATCTTTCTGAAAGATGCAGCACGTGATGGCAAACGAACTTAGTGACGACGTCGATAATCCCCAAAAGGACTGTCCATAACGCAAAAAGTCGCAAGATGGGCGGAAGCGAGTTGACGGGTATAGTCTTAGTCGCGGCCACTTGATACTGATCGCTCACGGTGCCTCCTTGGAAAGCAATGGATCGATCACAGCCTCGATGATGGTCAGCGGCGTCTTCTTGATCTGGCGATACATTCGTCCAAGATATTCGCCGATGATGCCCAGGAGCATGGCATTGATGCTGATCGAGGCCAGGATCAATGCTGCAAGCGTAGCAAAGCCAGCCGGCCAGTTCGAGTGTGTCACCAGCTTGGCGATTGCATATCCGAAGATGCCCAGCAGCGTAAGCACCGAAGTTGCGAGACCGAAGTACGTGGACACCCGTAAGGGCACGGTTGAGTGGTTCAGAATGCCATCGAGTGCCAGCGATATCAGCTTGGAAAACGGGAACTTGCTTTCGCCGCGCTCGCGCGCCGCTCTTTCGTAAGGCACGCCTACCTGTTCGAATCCCAAAGAGGCGATCATGCCGCGCAGGTAAGGCTGTGCATCATCAAGATCGCGCAGTATCTCGATCACGCGGCGGCTTACGAGGCGAAAATCCCCGGCATCCACAGGAATCTTGTGCTCGCTCAAGCGGTCGATCAGGCGATAGAACGCACGCCTGGCCATATTGATCGACCAGCCCTCCTTGCGCTTCACACGCACACCGTAGACTACATCGGCACCGGCGCGCCAGTGCCGCAGGAAGGTGCTGATTAGTTCCGGTGGATCCTGCAGATCGCAATCCAGTTGGATCGCCACATCGCCACGCGCCTGCGCATACCCAGTCATGATGGACCGCTGATATCCGAAGTTCCTTGAAAAACGATAGACGCGAATCCGCTTGTCGATGGCTGCCAGGGCTTGTAGCCGCGCGAATGTTTCATCCGTGCTGTGGTTGTCCGTGAAGACAAATTCGAAGTCATACTCCGCGCCCAGTGTCTCGGCCACAGCGTCTACTGCTGCATGGAAAGGCACGACATTCAACTCTTCGTTGAAGACAGGAACGACGAAGGAGACAAGCGGTCTGTTCATAGGTTGGACTGTCTGTATCAAGCTGTCGCACCCCGTTGTATTAGGTCTCGCCGCTCGTCGCGCAACCACTCTGCGACCATGGTATGTACATCAAGCTCGGGATGCCAGCCCGGCAGAATCTCGCCACGCCATGGATGAAACACTTGACCATCCCAGTATGGAACGGCGCCCCAATCGAGTTCGAGATCAAGGCCGGCCCTGCGGTGCCAGCGTTCGAGCATCTCGCGAAGCGTCACACGCTCCTCCGATCGAACGGCGTAGACCCCGTTCAAGCCGTCTCCCACGATTAGCATCTCCGCTGCGTGGATGAAAGCGCGTGCAATGTCCTCGACGTGAACCAGTTCAATATACTGGCGGCCTTCGGTGAGAGGAAACCGCGTTCCACCAGGTGCGTGCAGCAGCTTCGTCCAGAGCTTGGGCCGAGGATCGTCCCGGCCAAAGCTGTCGTAAAGCACAAGCGTCATGGCGCGCACCGCATGCATGCGGCAGAAGTAGAGCATCAAATCATGAAAAGCCTGCTTGGTGGCCGCATAGAATGTTTTGGGAGAATATTCTTCCTCATCCGTGAACTGCCAGTAGCTCCCTGTGTTCAAAAATACCGGTTTGCGCTCGCAGGCCGCAGCGCCGTGCAGCAGAGCAGTCCCTACATTGATATTGGTCTGGACCATCGCCATGATTTCTTCCAGGCTGGCCGGTTCTACGTGGATCGAAGCCAGATGAAAGATCGCATCGGGCTGGATTTCCTTGACGAGTTCGGAGAGGCTAACATCGTTGCCATCGGCTGAGTGAATCTGCGCTGGCGGCAGCATCTTATCCAGCCGCCCGCGGCTGTGATGAGCCAGGGCATGAACTTCAACTCCGTTGCGCTGCAATCGCTGCAGAAGCACAGACCCGATATATCCATTGCCGCCCGTAAGCAACACTTTTTGGATTGTGCTCAAGGTTGGCCTCATCGTCATTATAGGGTTTCTAACCCGAATAGAAACCGTCCTTTCGTAGAATACGATCGAGTGCACACAGCCTTTTAAAACAACAGTCCATGCGAACCTATTCTTGTGGCTCGTGCCCCTCAAACGCTTAGATGGTTGGTGCGTCCTGCACCTCAAAGGCCGAGCACAGGAGCGGTCTGGACTTATTTATTTATACACGGGTTGGCCGCGAAGCCAGAGCGGAGAACGAGCAGTCACAGATGACGCAACTCCACGAATTGCTCGCCCCAAAAGTCCGCGAGTAGAATCCTCAAATTGTTCGTATGGGAACTCAGCCGATCGTGTCTTCTCGTTTAGCGCTCTCCGCAAACGAGCGCAACCGCTTCAAGGTCTTAAGATATCCGAATGCAAATTGCACCAGCTTCCGCTTGGATTCCCCCGCCTTGCGTCGGCCAAACGTGACGGGAACCTCGCCGATTCTTGCCGGCGGCTTCCGCAACGTCGCCTTAATCAGGATCTCTTCGAGAATGTCGAAATCATTGGATTCAAGCTTTAGCGGCGTGAGAACATCACGGCGATAGAGACGAAAGCTATTGGTCACATCTTTCGCCCGAATTGAAAACACGATCCGAAATGTTAAGTTCACAACATATGACATCCAGATCAGAACAGCGGGATTATCGGTGTGCCCGCCGGGAGCATAGCGACTGCCGATGGTGATGTCGTAACGCTCGCGCTCCGCCCACATTGATGCGAAATATTCCGGTGAATGTGATCCATCCGCATCCATATTCAAGATGTACTTTCCGCGAGCTTCTGCGATAAGCGTACGGACGGCGTCGCCATAAGAGTTCCCACCCGTGCGAGGCACATGACGAACGCCATTTGCGGCACAGATCGCCGGAGTGTCATCCATTGGTTCCTGTGTGTCTATGACGAGGAGTTCAAAATCAGGAGTAAGAGCCGCGGCCGCCGCCTTGATCGAAGACAGCATCGCAACCAGATTCTCCGCCTCGCGATAAGCTGCGATGGTGATTGAAAGCTCAATAGATGACATGCTCGTCGATTCTACTATTACTGGTTCCCCATCCCCCTCCGCGATCTCCTGCATTAGACTACGGCCATGGGTCTCCCCCACATCGTCATAGGTTCAGGCCCGGCTGGAGTCTCGTGTGCCGTGGCGCTCCTGGCCCAGGGCCGTTCCGTTCTGATGATCGATGCCGGCGCCGAACTTGAACCCGAGAGGGCACAGCAGCTCGCAGCCCTGAGCGCAACTCCGCCCGAGACCTGGACAGGCCCCGCAACTGCATGGATGCGCGAAGGCATGCAGTCCACCGCTGAAGGCATACCCCTCAAGCTGAGTTTCGGTTCGGACTATCCCTTCCGTATTCTCCCAGGTGCGCCCGTCGTCGAGGGCACCGGCGTCAATACAAAGTTCTCTATGGGCAGAGGCGGCTTCAGTGCGGTATGGGGCACTTCAATCATGCCGTACCGCCAGCGCGACATCGAAGGCTGGCCGATCACCGCCGCTGATCTCGCCCCACACTATCGTGCCGTGCTGGACTTTATGCCCGTCGCACAAGGGAGCGATGCGCTCGAAGAATGCTTTCCCACCTTCAAAACCGCCAAGCCCATGCCGCTCAGCCCACAGGCATCGGAGCTGTTGAAGAACCTGCAGTCCCACGAGCCTCAACTTCGTGCGCAAGGCGTGAGCTTCGGCCGCTCCCGCCTGGCCATCAACGCGCCCCCCTGCGTTCGTTGTGGCCTGTGCATGTACGGCTGTCCTTACGGGCTGCTCTACTCCACAATGCAGACGGTGGACACGCTCATTCACAATCCAAACTTCCGCTACGCTCCCGGCTTCGTCGTTCAGCTTTTTGAAGAGGTCGGTGACGAAGTCCTTGTACACACGCTCAACGCCCGTGGTACGCAGGAGACGTTCTCAGGCGAGCGCATCTTCATGGCCGCCGGTGTCCTTGCCTCAACTGCGATCGTACTTCGCTCGCTCGGTCTTTATGACCATCCTGTAGCCTTCGCCGACTCCCAGTATTTCCTTCTCCCGATGCTGCGTCTCCGTGGCGTTCCCGGCTTCGAACGCGGAAATCTCCACACGCTCGCGCAGCTTTTCCTGGAGCTCATGGACGACGCCGTCACTCCAAACACGGTCCATCTGCAGACCTATACCTACAACGACCTCTTCGAGGCTCCCATTGCTCAGAGGTTGGGCCCACTGCGGGCAATCTTTCCCTCAGAGGCTTTTTTGTCCCGCCTCTTTCTATTCCAGGGGTATCTGCACTCCGACGACTCGCGCCCCATGCAGGGTCATCTGGAGCGCACAGCAACCGGCGCCGCTCTGCGCCTCACCAGCGCTCCCCGGCCACAAACCGAAGCCACCCTCAAGAAGGTCGTCCGTAAACTCGGCAGCCTCCGCCGCCTTACCGGCCTGCTTCCGCTCGCGCCGCTCCTTCAGCCCGGCGATCCCGGCCGTGGATTCCACACCGGCGGCAGCTTCCCCATGTCTGCCAACCCGTCGGGTCTCAAAACCGATCTACTCGGCCGTCCGCCGGGCCTCAAGCGCACCCATATCGTTGATTCAAGCGTTTTACCTTCCATTGCGGCGACCACCATCACCTTTACCGCCATGGCCAACGCTCACCGTATCGGCACTCTTGCTGGACAGTGACGTATCTTCGCGTGTACTTTTCTACAGATTGCTGATCTTAGGGTGAGCATGTTTTGACAGTGTTAACAGCATCCAATCCAAAAGCAAGGTACAATTCTGTTCGTGGACAGGTCTGCTCGTCTTCCTGCCCAGACCAAGATTAGAAGAGGATATGAAGAAAATGAAGATGATGAGAGCAGTTTGTATCGTGGCAATGGTCTCGGCATTTGTGATCCCGGCTGTCGCCTTTGGTCAAAATGGCTGCACCGACTCTCCTGAAAATCCCACAGCACTTCTTGCTCTCGTCGGCGGTCTAGGCGGAGCTGTCTCCATGATTCGCAGCCGCCTTCGCAAGAAGTAGCTTTATCGAGTTCGCAACGGTCAGCGATCTTCCGGCACGAAAGCCGGAGATGCTGGCCGCTTGCATTTAACCCGGGATTTTCCTCCCCCTATACTGGAATCGTACCGCGATAGTGCGCTTGTTCCGCACTGTCCCCGTCGTCCAGTGGCCCAGGACGCTGCCTTCTCAAGGCAGAAACATAGGTTCGAATCCTGTCGGGGACGCCATTTTTTAGTAAATCTCGCACCGGCTACGCCGTCCGCAACAGGGGTAGGGAATGATCGATCCAAAGGCAGTCCTCGCACATCTAGACGAACTCCGCGCCTTCTCCGCCGACGAAGACGGAGCCCAGCGCGTCGCCTGGTCGCCTCTCTGGCTCAAAACCCGCGCCTGGTTTGAGCAAAAGCTAGCCGCGCTTACCGCTACCGTGGCCCCGAATCTGGAGCACCACTACGATGCCGCCGGCAATCACTGGGTCACGCTCCCCGGTGCGTATGCACAGGCCCTCGTCTTTGGCAGCCACCTCGACTCCGTCCCAAACGGCGGCTGGCTCGACGGCTGCCTCGGCGTTATCGCCGGCCTCGAGGTTCTTACCAGTCTTGCAAAGCAGTACAACGGCAAGCCTCCGGTCACGATAAAGCTGGTCGATTGGGCTGACGAAGAGGGCGCCCGCTTTGGCCGCAGCCTCTTCGGCTCCTCGGCCTTCGCCGGAACGCACACCATCGAAGCCGACCGCGTCCGGACCGATCGCGACGGCCTTACCCTCGAATCCGTCCTCCGGAACTGCGGGTACGCGATCGAAAGCATCGGCGATGCCACTATTGAGCAGAAAAACCTCGCCGCTTACCTCGAGCTCCACATTGAGCAAGGCCCCATCCTGGAAAAACTCGACCTGCCCCTCGGCGTCGTGCAGGGAACCAAGGGCGTGGAGCGCTGGGCCATCACCTTCCGCGGCCAGGAAGCCCACTCCGGCTCAACCCCCATGGAGGTTCGCCGCGACGCCCTCGCTGCCTGCGCCAAACTGGCCCTTGAGATCCGCCCCATCGCCCGCAAGCACCCCCAGTCGGTTGCCACCATGGGCAGCGTCAAGACCTTTCCGGGTATCGTAACGGCAGTCGTCGGCCGCTGCGAAGCCACGCTCGACATGCGCGATCTCGACGCTACCGTGCTCGCTAACATGCTCTCCGACGCTCAAGCCGCCAGCGAGCGATTCGCGGCGGAAGAAGGCTGCACGGTCGAGTGGTCGAAGATCTGGTCCATCGAACCCATCCCCTTCAACCCCGATCTGATCTCGCTCTGCAACCAGGCGATTCTCGAAACCGTTGGCACATCACACCAGCTCCCGTCCGGCCCACTCCACGACGCCGCCGAGGTCGCTCGGGTTGGCATACCCACCGTGATGATGTTCGTCCAATCCCTGAACGGCCTAAGCCATAACAAGGCCGAGGACACTATTCGCGAGCACATCGAGCAGGCGGTCGTCGCGCTCCATTCGCTCGCCGAAAAAACGATTACCTGGATCCTCAAGCAGTAGGGAAGCTCAAGGGAGCAGGAATGCCTCTCTCAGATACTCAAAGACGCCAGCTTGCACAGCATTGGATCGACGCCTGGAACGCTCACGAGCTTGACCGGATCATGGAGCACTATGCGGCTGACGTCGAGTTTGAAGCCAATACGGTAGTCCGGCGCTGGCAGAGGCCGGATGGCATTCTGCGAAGCTTAGCCGAACTTCGCGAACACTTCCGTCTAGGGCTCGAACTCGTCCCCGACCTGCGCTTCGAGCTTGAGGACGTTTTCTCGGCGCCGAGTGGCTATGCCGTGCTCTATCGCCGTGAAAATGGCAATCGTGTGCTTGATGTTGTGGAACTCAACCCCGAAGGCAAGGCGCAACGGGTTAAAGCCTTTTACCTCGATATTCAGAAATGATAGGGTGTCTCGCCTTTGCGCCGAAAATGGTGCATAATCGTCTCTTCAATAAAGCAGCTTCAAAACTCGATCAGGCATACAAAGCGTCAAGTGGCCTGTGGGCATCGCATTTTCATTTTCACTACCGCCCATAGCCAGTAAAGAAGGAGATTCAGGCAGCAAGATGAGTGAACCCACCAGCTTCTACGCGCAGTCTCCCACACCGGGCGACGTCTCCGCGCGCTTTCCGGACCTCCATCCGGCCTTTGAAAAGACCGCAGCCATCGCCGAAGCCCACCGATGTCTCTACTGCTTCGACGCACCCTGCATGTCCGCCTGCCCCACGCACATCGACGTGCCGAAGTTCATCAAGAAGATCGCAACCGGCAACCTCGAAGGCTCCGCCAAAACCATCCTTGATGCCAACATCCTAGGCGCATCCTGCTCCCGCGCTTGTCCTGTAGACGTCCTCTGCGAAGGCGCCTGCGTCATGCACCGCTACAACAAGCAGCCCATCGAGATCGGCCGCTTGCAGCGCTTTGCCATGGATGCTCTCCACGAAAGCGGCGCACCTCTTCCATTTAACCCAGGCCCCGATACCGGCAAGAAGGTAGCTCTCATTGGCGGTGGTCCTGCCTCCCTGGCGTGCGCCGCCGAACTTCGCCGCCGTGGCATCGCTGCCGATATCTATGACGCCCGCCCACTCCCCGGCGGTCTCAACACCTACGGCATCGCCGAGTACAAACTCCCACTGGCAGAAAGCCTCCGCGAGATCGACCTCCTCTCGCAGCTAGGCG
>Ga0302305_1000953_pt1 | contig 16829 bp, 16 predicted proteins | sample III_Palsa_E2_3_FD_198764 | JGI IMG/M metagenome (GOLD analysis project Ga0302305, IMG submission 198764) | Peat permafrost microbial communities from Stordalen Mire near Abisko, Sweden - III_Palsa_E2_3 | ecosystem: Environmental > Terrestrial > Soil > Palsa > Peat permafrost | place: Sweden... | reverse complement strand
GCCGCAATCTCAAAGCTCTTGTGCACAAACTCATCCTGATTCGAGTGCGTAATGAAACTCAAATTAATCCGCGACCGCCAAACCGCCTCGCGATAATCCTTCCCATACAACTCCGTCCCCGTATACAAGGCCTTCGCCGCTTCCGGGTTCAGCCTTTCCCTCCACATCCGATCCCCCGAAATCACCACCGGAAACCCGCACTCCCTCCACAGCCGCGTCAAAAACTCCGGCCGATCATCATACGACGTCCCAATAAACGAAACGCCCCGATCCCTATCTTTGTCCGTCCACTCTCCCTCCACCGGAAAATGAATGGTCGGCTCATACGCGGTCTGAATCTTGATCACATCCCGAGCCCCGCGCTCCATGTAATCGGCAATATTCTTATCCCGCTGCACCACGTGCAAATCAAAATGCGGAATGTCCTTCATATACAGCCGCCAACCCGGATCCCGTCGTGGCCCAAACGCGTTATCGATCATGTAGCTAACAGTCTTCACCCCCATCCCCCGCAACCGATCCAGCGTCTTCGGCGTAAGCCCCAACAACTTATCCGCCCAGAAAACATCCGGCTTTTCCCGCTCCGCAGCCGCCAAAATATCCCGATTCAACCGCGCCACCCAAGGCCCCACCTGCGCCCGATGCACCACCTTCCGCAACAACGCGTGTCCTGGCTGATAAGCCAGCAAATCCAACGCCACCACTCTATGCCCCAGCCGCTCCAGCGCCCACAACCGATAAAGCGCCGAATCATTAGGCGACAGCTGCCCCACATACAAAATCTTCACCGCCGCCACTCCTCTGCCAAACTCTTTACCCGGCATCTCCAAGATCCTGGGTGCCCCATGTCTCGATCCTGAGACATGGGAGGGAGACTCTCCCCGCGTGATCGTCCGCGGCGGCCATACCCGCGGCTCTCTATCCTCTACACTCTATCCCCTATCCCCTGTCTCTAAGCTGCGCAATCACCTGCTCCGCATGGATCGCCCCCGCCACCCGTCCCGAATGATCCACCACCGGCAACGACCTCAAATTGTATTTATCGAACAACTCCGCGACTTCCTTATCATTCGCATCCAGCCCACACCGCACGTTATGCCCCTCACTCAACGTCGACAACACCGTCTCCGGCTTCGCCAGCACCAGCCGCGGCAGCATCACCACGCCTGCCAATTTCTGATGATCACCCAGCAGATAAATCTCCGTGATCGTATCCGGATCGCCCTCAAAGTCCCGCAGCGCCTGGATCGCATCCGCCACCGTCGCATCCCTCGGCGCGCTCACATAGTCCGTCGTCATTCTTCCCGCAGCCGAGTCAGCCGAGAACTCCAGCAACTCCTCAACCTCGTGCCGCTCCTCCGGCTCCATCTCTTCGAGAATCGCTTCCGACTCCTCATCCGAAAGCTCGGCCAGCACGTCCGCCGCCGCACCCGGATCCATCTCTTCCAGAATGTCCGCCGCCCGCTCCGAATCCAATCCCTGCAGCAGCGCCTTCTGCATCTTCGGATCGACTTCCTCGAGCGTCTCCGCGGCCGTCTCCTCCGGCAAGCTAGAAAACACCGCCTCGCGTTCACCCGGCGCCAAATCCTCAAGAATGTCGGCAATATCCGAAGGATGCAGTTTCGACAGCCGTTCCTGCCCAATCTTCAGCCGAACCCGCCGCGCCGGATCGCGCTCAATCAAATCCACAAAGTCCCACGGAATCACCCGCGGCTTCAACTTCTCCGTAAACCCATCCACCATCGCCACTGGCAGCCCCTTGAACAGCCGCCGCATCGCGCCCCGATTGCCGACCTCGACCTCTACAATCCGCAACTCCGCCGTCTCGCCATCTCCCACAGTCGGCTCCCATGCCAGATTGACGTCGTTCACGCGCACGACCTTGCGCCCATCCACATCAATAATCTGCTGATCCAGCAAGTCATAATCCAGCAGCAGATAATCATGTTGCCGCTTATAAGCCGTCGGCTTCGCCTTCGCCCGCAGCTCCGCCTCATTCGACACCGGCAGCACCACATTCACCACAGGCAGCAGCGTCAATTTCGACTTCTTCCCCACCCCGTTCCGCAACACCAGCGCCGCCACATGCGCCTGCGCAGTCGACACATCCACCGCCAAATCCTTCACCCGCCCCAGCGACACCCCATCCGGCCCCAGCACGGTCCGCCCCAACAGCGCAGACGCGCTTGTGGCCACCGCATTCGGAATGAGCTGCAACTCAGTCATCGCTACAACTCCCCCAACTCCGTCATCCCTGAACCCGCCAACAACTCCGTCATCTCGACCGGAGCCGCGCGTCGTTTGCGCGGCGCAGCGGAGAGTCCCCTGTATTGGCACTTGCCTTTGCCGTTGCCCTTGCACTTCCTAAACTAACCCATTGGATGCAACCCCGCACCCTGACAACTTCGACACCCCACCCCAAAGCAAAACGGCGAAGCCCGCAAGCCCCGCCGTTCCGCTTTTTCTACTCACTACCCACTACACACTAACGGGCTCGAGCACCGTCGCAAACTTCTTCCCCGTCCGCGCCTTATACGCGTCCTTATGGAACGCGTACCCAGCAATCAGTGGCACCGCAATCGTAGCCTCGGCAAACACCATCTGCTCATACGTCAGATCCACCTTGCCCCAGCTAGACGCCTCCTTCAGCGTCGACCCCGACAGCGCACCATCCCGCGCATCCGCGACTGTGATTTGAATGGCGTACTTGTGCATCGTAGCGTCCGCACCGAGAACATCGGCCGCCACCACAATATCCTGCGCAAAGTTCTTCGGAACGCCGCCGCCAATCATCAGCAGTCCAGTCGTCGGATTCGCCATCTTCAACTGCGTCAGCTCATAGAAATCCTTAGCCGAATCAATCGACACGACAGCCTTCCCACGCCGCTCATGCTGATGCGCCACCAACCCAAACCCCGCCGAGCAATCCGAGAACGCCGGACAGAAAATCGGCACGTCCTTCTCATAACAAGCCAGCACAATCGAGTCATGCTCACCATCGGCCGGCGTCCGCTTGTGATCCTTCAGATACTTACCCATCGCCTGAATAAACTCCCGCGAAGAATAAGCCCGCGGCTCCAGCGAATCCGTAATCTGCTTCATCACGTCATCGCAAATCCGCAGCTCGTCTTCATCGATGAACGTGTCATAGATGCGATCGATCGCCAGCTCACGCAGCGTGGCATCGCCCGCGCCATACTTGTACTCATCGCCGGCGATATAGTGCCGATAGCCCAACGCCTCAAAGAAATCCTGGTCCACAATATTCGCGCCCGTCGACACAATCGCGTCCACCATATTGTTCCGCACCAGGTCCACAATCACCTTCTGCAACCCAGCCGAAATCATCGACCCCGCCAGGCACAGAATCACGCCGCACTCCGTATCGCGCAGCATCATCTCGTAAATATGCGCCGCCCGCGCCAAATCGCGCGAGCTATAAGCCATCGAGCTCATAGCATCCACGAGTGCCACCACGTTGTGCTGCTTGATGTCGATGTGCTGAATCTGGTCGTTAAGAAGTTCTTTTTTAGTAGTCATATCTCTACTAGAATATCGCGTTCCAGCCCCGACCCACGCGCCGATTCTGTTAATTTCCAATTCCCATCCTCGCCCTACCCCAGCACGAACCGCCCCCGCCGTATCGCCACCCAGGCCAGCGCCACAAACAAGACCAACGCCAACACCTTCGCCACGTTCGTAATCGGCTCAGTCCCTTTCGGCGCCAGCACATGCAGCGGCGCAATCTTCTCGAACGACTGCACAATCAGCACCAACACGTTGAAAAATTCCGCAATCGTGGCCGTCACGATGTACGTCTTCGACCACCCCTTCCTCCACGCCACCACCGCGACCGCCAGCACCACCAGCGAAATCACGCCCACCACAATCCCCGGCGTAATCCCATGGAACGGAAAGAAGAACCCCGTCACGCTGGTCAAAATCGTCATCACCAGGAAGACCCAGTTCCACGCCGGCAGCCGTGCGCCCGTTAGAAATCCATACACCACCACCAGCCCCGCCAAAATTCCAATCAGGCTGATCGCTACATGAATCAAGGTAAAGGTAGACATGACGGCATCCTTCCGCAAGGGGAGAGTTTTGTGCGAAGAGCCTGACCCAACATTAGGCCCAATAGTACATCTCTCCGCACCCAACTGAAACCGTCTTCCCAATCCGCGCCTTTGCCCTACTTCAAAAACGCCTGCAACGCCGCATCAAACTTCGCCGGCTGATCATACATAATGAAGTGCCGCGACCCATCCACACGCACCAGCGTCACGTTCGGCATCGGCTTGTATCCCGCTTTCATCATCGCCTCATACGCCGCCGGATCCGGCTGCTTCATCGTCGAGTCATACTCATACAACACCAGGGTCGGCGTCTTGATCGTCGCTACATCCGCGCGCAGATCCGTCAGCATATCCTCCGCCATCGCCTCCACCACGACCGCGCGGTCGCTAGCCCCGGAGCTTGCCGCCACCAGCTTCTGTCCTTCCGGATCCTTCACCATCTGCGCCGCAATCATTCCCTGCATCGCCGCATACTGGTCCGCCGGAATCGCCGAAATCTGCTGCTTCATCTGCTCCGCGTAAGGCTTCGTCGTCTCCGTCGTCGCCGCCGGATCGAACAACACCGCATAAAACGGCAGAGTGTCCACGATCACCATCTTCCGCACATCTCCCGGATATTTATCCGCCAGCATCAACGCCACCAGCCCGCCCAGCGAGTGCCCCACCACTACTGGATGAATCCCCGCCGCCGCAATATATCCATGCAGCTCCTCAACGATCCCAGGCAGGATCGGCCCGGTGGCATTCGGCCCCACTGGCGCTCCCCCAAATCCATTCACCTGCACCAGGTGCAGCCGATAGTTCGGCGCCAGCAGCTTCGCCTCCGCATCCCACACCGCCCGCGAGCTAGACAGCCCCGGAATCAGCACCACGTCCGGCTTCCCCACCGTCCCAGCATCGACCACGCTAAACCGCGTCGGTCCCACAGTCACGGAACCAGCCGCCGTCACCGCCTGTGCACGCGCCGTCATCGGTTTCACCAGCAGCAGCACGCCCGCCACCACCAACGCCATCGTCGCCAACCACTGCAACACCTTCACCACTCGCTCCATCACCATCTCCTCTTAAAAACCTTCCGCATCCGAAACCCAACCCACTACGCCGCTCTTGCCCTTGCTTTTCGCAACCTAAACTTCGTCATCTCGACCGAAGCGAAGCGCAGTGGAGAGACCCCTGTATTGGCTCTTGCCCTTGCTCTTGCCTTTCTTTCTGTCATTCCGAGTGCAGCGAGCGAACCTGCTTTCTCCCGTTCTTTCCCTTGCGATTCGCTACTCAAACCCCGTCATCTCGACCGAAGCGCAGCGCAGTGGAGAGACCCCTGTATTGGCTCTTGCCCTTGCTCTTGCCTTTCTTTCTGTCATTCCCTCTGGGAATCTGCTTCTGCTCTTGCCCTTGCTTCTGAGATAGGCCGGGACTTCAGTCTCGGCATTACTCCTCCCAACTCAATCCGGGCTTTAGCCCCCGGGACATTCTCTTCCCGGGATCCACTAAACCTTCCGCGTCCGAAACCCAATAAACTGCGCCGCAATCATCGCGACCAACGCCACAATCCGAAACCCGCTGTTCCACGGGTGATCGTTCACCACATACTGCGCCACGATGAAGCAGAGGCAAGACACATACAACAACCGAACCTCCACGCTCTTCTTCCGATACGCCCCGCCAAATCTCCACTTCTTCGAAACCAACGTCTCGTCCATCTCATCCTCCCGCGCACAGCCGTCCACACCCAGTGCCAACCATCAGCAATCCCGCATGACACTTGTCATCTCGCTATCAGGCCCGGCAACTCCCCCGTCCACTCAGCGCGAATCCCGCCGACACCATCAAGATCAACGCAACCCGGATCGTCAGCTCATCACCGGACCATCGCGAGTGACTTCCCCAAGGCATCGCCAGCAACGCGAGAATCGAGTAGTAAAGAACATTCTGAGCAAGCGTCTTCGGTCTAATGTTTAGCTTCATTTCATTTCCTCTCACATACGGGTTAATGTTGCGCTGTACGAAACGAAGGCTCGCCGCTGTACCTACGTTCTGCAAACCGCGAATTACGCATTCTCTACGCTCTACACCCTGCCCTTCACTCCCCATCCAGAAACATGGTGTCGATCTTCCTTCCAAACAGCCGCGACAGCTTGAAGGCCAGCGGCAACGACGGATCAAACTTCCCCGTCTCAATCGCATTCACGCTCTGCCGCGACACCTCCAGCTTCTCCGCCAGGTCCGCCTGCGACCACCCTCTCTCCACCCTCAGCTCACGTATACGATTACGCATCGTCCCGCACCCGATTGCCTATCGTCTGCACCGCCTGTGCCACGCCAAACACCACGAAGAACAACACCCAACTGGTGAACGCCGGAAGTGCCGCCGCCCCGCTGATCGATCGCAGAACGTCATTCACCACCAGCACCGCCAGCAGCCCCGCCGTTCCTGCCAGCAGCGACCGCATGGTGATCAGTCGGATGTATTCGTCCTTCTCCTCCTGCAGATACACACCCAACGCCCCCATCATCGCCAGCATCGGAAGCGCCGGCACCAGCGCAATCGCATACAACAGCCAGCCATGCGGATGCGCATGCTTCACAATCGTTACCACCCCCAGCGTCACCGCCAGGTACAACGACATCGTCACCAACATCCGCTGCTGATACCGCCTGCTCGCAGGTGTAGTCGTTCCACAGACACTCATCGCGCTCCTCCACTTCCCAACATCGCATCCGCATCAGCCGGCACCCGGTTCTGTACCCGGTACGTCAGCTTGGCCACCAGCATCGCCGCAAAGAACATCCCCAGCTCTACTCCCGCCGACCAGTTACCCTTCCATCCCAACAACTGCAGCAAACCGTGGAAGCACACCGACGTCATCACCGCCGCCGTTCCCCACAACAGGCACCGCACCACCAGCAGCCGATGAAACTCATCGACCTCTTCCGCGAGGTAGCGCGCCATGACCCAGATCAGACCCACCACCGGAAGCGTTGTCAGCGCCGCCGGAACCCACAGCATCGGCCCCTCGACCTTCGCGCGATCGACCCACAAAAATGCGACCGCCCACATCACCTCATACGCCACCAGCGCCACGGCTCCGCGCCGGATCAAACTCTTCTTCGCCGAGTTCATCTTCTTCCAGTTCCATCCCATCTCAACCTCCTCCTTCGAGCCGCCAGCACCCAATGTCAAGCTTGATCATGTCAAGTAGACTTGACATGTCAAGCAAACTTTACATAGGTCTCCCTTCCATGTCAAGTGTCCTTTACATTAATTCGAAAAATGTAAGGTACGCTTGTCAAAACGCTCCACCTTACCACCTGAATTACGCCACGAACCCACGCTAAAACACCCGATTTGCATCCCGAAACCCACCTAAAGCAGCACGAATTGATACGCTATTACTCACCATGAACGTCAACTTCGCAGAACGCGCACACAACCACAACTGGAAGCTCGACCCCATCGTGCGCTCGCTCCTCGACACCGACTTCTACAAGCTCCTCATGCTGCAGTTCATCTGGAAAAACTTCCCAAAAACCCAGGTAACCAGCGAAATTCACAACCGCACCGCCCACATCCGTCTCGCCGATCGCATCTCCGCCGCCGCCCTCCGCGACCAGCTCGAGCACGTCCGCACCCTCCGTCTCCGTCGGAGCGAGCTCGTCTGGCTCGCAGGCAACACATTCTACGGGGTTAAGCAGATCTTCCACCCCGACTTCCTGGCCTGGCTCGAGCGTGACTTCCATCTCTCCGACTACGAGATCACCGAACACCGAGAAGGCGAGCAAGCCGGCCAACTAAGTATCCGTTTCACAGGACTTTGGACCGAAGTCACCATGTGGGAGGTCTACTCCCTCGCCATCGTCTCGGAGATGAAAACCCGCGCCGCTTTAGCCTCCTTAAACGAGCTGGAACTCGACGTCCTCTACGCCCGCGCCAAGACCCGTCTCTGGGACAAGATCGAGCTCCTCCGCCCCGTCCAAGGTCTTCGTTTATCAGACTTTGGCACCCGCCGGCGTCACAGTTTTCTGTGGCAGGAATACTGCGTCCAGGCCCTAGCAACCGCCTTAAACACCAACAAATCCGAGCGTTTCACCGGAACCTCCAACACCGCCCTCGCCTACAAACACGACCTAGAAGCCATCGGCACCAACGCCCACGAGCTCCCCATGGCAATGGCCGCGCTAGCCTCGGTCGGCTCCGACGATGACCTCCGTCACAGCCAATATCGCGTGTTAGAACTCTGGCGCCAGTCCTATGACAACGAGCTCCTCATCATGCTCCCCGACACCTTCGGAACGTCGCAATTTCTCGCCCATGCGCCTTCCTGGACAGCCAAATGGACCGGAGAACGTATTGATTCCAAAGATCCCTTCGTCGCCGGCGACGAGTACATCGCCTGGCTCGAATCTCACGGCGAAGACCCTCGCACCAAGCGCCTCATCGCCTCCGACGGCCTCGACGCCTCCACCATCGCCCAACTCCACGCCTATTTCGACAACCGCATCCGCTTCTCCGCCGGCTGGGGCACCTTATTAACCAACGACTTCCGTGGCTGCCACCCCCGCAACGAAGACACCTTCGAGCCCATCTCGCTAGTCTGCAAATTAACCAGCGCCGACGGCATCCCCACCGTCAAACTAAGCGATAACCCCAGCAAATCCACCGGCCCCGCCGATCTAATCGCCCGCTACCGCCGAGTCTTCGACACCCCAGTCCAAGCCGAAATCCCCGTCCTCGTTTAGCCCCAAAGCGTGCGTTTCACGTAAGACTTAGCCCGGTTTCGGGTGACAAATCGACGTCTTTAGCTAGGTTTCGGGACGCAATTTCGCGGGGTCACGATCTATCCGCTAGATAGGTGGGTGAAATGACGCAGGCCGTCCGGTTATCGTCTGGAGACGGGCCTGTTCAAGCACACTAAGGTTTGATTTCAATCGGCGTTCCATCTGGCACCGCGCGCCAAACCTCATCCATCTCGCCATCGGTGACCGCAATGCAGCCCTTAGTCCAGTCCACATACCGCTGCAACGGCTCCACCCATCCCAGACCATTGCGTATGCCATGGATCATAATGTCCCCGCCCGGATCAACGCCCTTGCGTTGCGCGTCCCGAACCTGCTGAGGCGTCGGGTAGCCAACTCGCAATGCACGATGAAACGCACTCTGCGCATTCCGCCCCGCAATAGGATAGACACCTTCTGGAACCTTGTTATCGCCCGCCCGGACCTTCGGCCCAATACCACCTCGCCCAAGAGCCACGCGGTAAGTCTTCAACACCTGCCCGTCTCTCATCAACATCATTAGGTGCTCATGCTTGATCACCACCAAACGATCCGCGTGGGCCGACGAGGCAAGCGAAGCAGAGCCATGAAGTAGCGATACCACAAGCGCCACCAGGAGCACCCCTACTGCAATCAGACTCCACCAGGAAAGGCTCCGCACTAACGATCTCGGCATCAAGTTACTGTAACGCCTGAGTGCGCTCCACTCGATATACTTTTCAAATGCGCCTCATCACGATCGCCCGCATCGCCCTCGCCGCCACGCTCCTGCCCATCCTCACCACACCCACCGCCCATGCCTGGGGCCGCGACGGCCACATGCTCATCAATAAGCTCGCCGCGCAAAACCTTCCCACAGACGTCCCCTACTTCCTCCGCAATCCCAACGGTGTCGACGTCATCGAGTGGATGGGCCCAGAGCCTGACCGCTGGAAGCAGCGTGACGCCGAGCCCGAGCTAGTCGTCACCCAATCCCCTGACCACTTCTTCGACTACGAGTGGGGCATCTACGGCGCCACGCCCTGCGCCAGCGGAACTCCGGACTGCATCGACGGGTATAACTTCCCGCGCAAACGGTACGACTTCATCCGCAACCTGTCCGCCGCTCTTCCGCAACACCCCGAGATCAAGACCTTCGAGACCGTCGGCTTTCAACCCTGGCAAGTGGAAGAAGTCTGGGAGCGCCTCAAGTCTGACTTCCGCGAGTACCGCAAGCTCACTGCCGCCAACGGCAACACCGCCCCCGTCCAGCTAGCTATCCTCTTCGACGCCGGCTGGCTCGGCCATTACGTCGGCGACGGCTCCCAGCCCCTGCACAACACCATCCAGTACAACGGCTGGACCGGCCCAAATCCCCACCACTACACCACCGAACACAAAATCCACGCGCAGTTCGAGTCCATCTTCGTCTCCGCCGACATCAAGCCCGCGGACGTAGCACCGCTCGTAGCCGCCGCCCAACCCACCGTCATCGACGACGAATGGACCCAATACTGGAACTACCTCCACCACTCCAACAGCCTCGTCGAAAAGGTCTATCAACTCGAGAAGGACGGAGGCTTCAACGAAGCCGGCACACCCGAAGCCAAGGCCTTCACCGAAGAGCGCCTGGCCGCAGGAGCCATCGAACTCCGCGACCTCATCAACTCCGCCTGGGTCCACTCCGCCGACCCCGTCCAGGAATACCACGGCCCCCAGTAGCGGTTGTCAGTTCTTAGTTCGGTTGTCAGTTCTCAGCCAAGACTCTCCCTGGCTCTAACTGACAACTGACAACTAAGAACTAAACCCCACCGGCGGTCCGCCCACCCGGTTCGCCATCTTTCGCAGCACCGGCTCACTCGCCATCGCGATCAGCGGCATCGCCACCGCAGCGAACACCGCCCACACCACCAGTGCATGCCATTCCCATCTCCAGAGCAGCCGCGTCGTGTGCCACGGATGATGCTTTGCCGCATACCAAAGCTCATGTCCCTCGAGTGGCAGCTTCTCAGTGCCAAACACCACGTCTCCAACCTTGATGAACACCGGGAACAGCAGCCACTCAAGCGGATACACCGCGTGATTGCCTACCTGCGACGCCACAATATTCAACCGGAACACCGATGCCAGTCCCAGCGCCACCAGCGTCGTCGACCCCAGCAGCGGATTCACCCCCACCACCACCCCCAATGCCAGCGACCACGCGAGCTTGTTCGGATCTGCCCCCATCCTCAGCAGGCCTATCACCGGGTTCACTACGCATCGCTGCCAAAGACTCGCCACACTCCCAGCATATCGGTACACTCACCGCAGCGTCTCTGTTGTTTTCATTGACCCCTTTCAAGGATCCCGGTTTGTCTCTTCTCAGCACGCCACGTCGCATCTACCGTGTCCTCGCGCTCGCCGCCGTCTTCGCTTACTCCATCCTCGAAGTCCTCATCACGCGCCCACGCACTCGCGCCCTCCGCGCCGCGTGGCTTAGCCGCATCGGCAACCGCCTGCTCCGCACGCAGAACATCACCTTTACGACCGTTGGCCCCGTGCCCATGCACGGCGCCGTCATTACCAACCACCTCACCTACGTCGACATCATCATCCACGGCTCCATTCGGCCCTGCGTCTTCGTCTCCAAGATCGAAATCCGCAAGACGCCGGTGTTCGGATGGGTCAGCATGATGGCCGGCACCATCTACATCGATCGCGCCTCCAGCCGCGCCGCCAGCATCACCAAGGCCGCTGAAGGCATGGCCAAGGGCTTTCGCGATAACCTCCCTGTCGTCTTCTTTCCTGAGGGGACCACCGGCGTTGGTGATGTTCCAACGCTCCCGTTCCGCAGCGGGCTTCTTCACCTGGCGATCGCCGACAAGCAACCCGTCACCGCCGGCTTCATTCATTACGACCTCACGCCCTACGACCTTGCCCGCGGCAAGTCCACCCGCAACGACGTCCACTGGGGCCACGAGACCCTCTGGCAGCACCTCTGGAATTTCGCCGACCTTCACGGCGTTCACGGCACCATCTACTTCGCCCCCGAACCCATCGCCTTCTCCGAAGCAGCCCTCAAGAACCGCAAGATCGCCGGCCACGAAGCTCAGGCAGCCATCAACGCCCTCGCCGTTCCCATGCAGCAACCTACCCTGAACCCTCAACCCTGAGCCCTGGACCCTCGTCTCACTGGCACTGCAGTGAAGTCCACACCCCCGCCGTAGTCCCCGACGCCGCGCTCACCTCATAGTCAATGAAACTCCCCACCGGAATGGCTACCGCACCCGTCACCGTGCAGCTTCCATTCGTCGCCGGTGAACAACTCAGCATCGTGTTCTGCATCGCCAGCGGCGTTCCCGCACGTAAGGTCACCGTAATCGCTCCCGTCTGCTGCGAGTACACATCCAGCTCCGTTGCCACGCACCCCTGCGGCACCCACGCCAACACTGACCCACCCGCCTCCGTCGCACTCGCATTGGGAGAGTTCACCGCGTAATACAACGTGTTGTAACTCGCCGCGTGATACATCGCCCCAAACGTTCCACTGCTCGTCCCACTCCCCGAGCCTGATCCTGTTCCAGCCGCGCCCTGCGGGATTCCGAAGTTCAATACCGCCGCCTGAGCCGTCCCGCTGTTCGTCACGGTGGCCGCCGATCCCGCCGCCAGTGTGGTCACCGCTCCCACGCTCACCGTCGCCGCCGCACCCTGCGGCCCCATTGCACCAGTACTTCCCATTTGAGCTAGTACTGCCCAATCGGATGGGTACAGGTCGGGTTCAACATTGCTCCCCGCCACCTGCGCCAGGTACGTCGATCCGGCAAACGTCACCGCGTCATTCACCGCATACTCCGCTGCCGCGCTCCACGTCCCGCGAAAGTTCATGCCCACTGCGCCCGCAACACCTGTCGCACCCGTAGCGCCTTTCGCACCGGGAGCCCCCTGCGGCCCCGCGACTCCCGCGGCCCCGGTTGCTCCGCTGGCTCCAGCCGCGCCTGCAGAGCCCGCCTGCGCCAGCACCACCCATGCTGTTGGATACAGGTCCGGCCGCTGCCCTGCATTTCCCGCCACCACGGACAAATACGTCGCGCCCCCATAGCTCACCGCATCATTCACGGCGTAGCTCGTCGCGGAACTCCACGCCCCCTGCCACGTCAGCCCCGGCGTTCCGTTCAGCCCATTGGTCCCATTCGTCCCTGAAGGACCCATCGGGCCCGCTGCCCCCAAAGCTCCTGTCGCGCCCTGCGATCCCGTAGCCCCCGTTGTCCCGGGAATGCCCTGCGCACCCGCTGTTCCCGCAACTCCCTGCAATCCCTGCGGTCCCGCCGATCCTATCGCCCCGGTCGCTCCCGTCAATCCCTGCGCACCCGCCGGCCCTTGAATCCCAGTCGGTCCGGCGGCCCCCTGCGACCCGGCTGGACCTACCTCGCCCTGCAAGCCCTGCGTCCCAGTCGCACCGGCCACACCGGTCGGCCCGGGCAAACCGTTCGCTCCCGCAGGCCCCGAAATTCCCTGCACCCCCGCCTCGCCTGTCGCCCCGGTCACTCCGGGAGCCGAAAACATCGCCCAATCCGCCGGACTCACGCTCGGCGTGTTCCCGTGATTCTCCGCAATCAACGACACCCATCCCGCGCCCTGCCAAAGCACCCCATTCCCCACCGCGTAGTTCATCGTCGAGTCATACTGCCCCACAAAACTCATCCCGACCGGACCCACCGCTCCCGTCGGTCCCGCTGATCCCTGCAAGCCACTTGGACCCGACGTCCCCGGAATGCCCTGCGCCCCCGCCTCGCCCGCAACGCCCGGCAATCCTTGCGGTCCCGCTGGCCCTACCGATCCCGAAGCTCCCGTCAAGCCTTGCACTCCCGCGGGACCCTGAATCCCCGTCGGCCCAGCGACGCCGACTGGTCCCGTCGCACCAACCATGCCCTGCAAACCTGCCAGACCCACCGGACCCGTAGCACCCATCGGGCCCGTATCCCCCTGCGCTCCCTGGGACGTTAACACTCCCCAATACGCCGACCCGACCCCTGGAGTCTCCCCGACATTTCCCGCCACCAGCGACGCCCAGCTTGACCCCGCAAACACCACGACGTCCCCCAGCGCGTAGTTCCCCACCGAGCTATATGGCCCCCGATAGACCAATCCAGGACTGCCCGCCGCGCCCGATGCCCCCACCTGCCCCATCGGCCCCACCGCTCCCGGCAGACCATCCAGCCCATTCAATCCCGCCACGCCCGTTGACCCTTGCGCGCCCGTAGCGCCTGCCGCTCCACTTGCTGCAAATATCGCCCAGTCGCTTGGACTCAAGCTCGGGGTATTCCCATGGTTGCTCGCAATTAGCGATACCCACCCCGCCCCCTGCCACAACACGCCATCCGCCAGCGCATAATTCTTCGTCGAGTCATACGCCCCCTGGTAACTCATTCCCACCGGCCCCGCCGGACCCTCTGCACCCATTGGCCCCTGCAATCCGGTTGGACCCGATGTCCCTGGAATCCCCTGCCCGCCCGCTTCTCCTGCGATCCCTTGCGCGCCTTGAGCCCCGGTCGATCCCGGAGGCCCAACCGGCCCCACCGATCCCTGCAGCCCTTGTACCCCGACCCCTCCTTGAGAACCCGTCGTGCCTGCCGGTCCCTGCGCCGTCAGTACTCCCCAGTACGCCGGACTTACCCCCGGCGCCTGGCCGACATTGAACTCGGTCAGCGACACATAGCTCGACCCCTGAAACAGCACCACATCCCCCAACGAATAATTCCCCTCAGAGCTATACACGCCTCGATACACCAGCCCCGGGCTTCCCGCCGGCCCTACAGAACCCACCGCCCCCTGCGGCCCCATGGGGCCCTGTACGCTCTGGCCCATCGCACCCTGCGGCCCCGTAGCTCCTGTCGCACCCACCGGCCCAGCAACACCCTGTGGTCCCGCAGGTCCCGCCAAACTCAACCCCATTGGCCCCTGCGGACCCAGCGCACCCGTCGGCCCCTGTGCGCCCGCCGCCGCCAACGTCCCCCAGGTCAACGCTGAGGTCCCCGGCGTGCTCGCTACGTTCCCCGCCACGAGCGAAACCCAGCTCGACCCACGTCACCACATCCCCCACCGCATAACTTGTCCCCGCATCAAATGTCCCCTGGTACGCAATCCCCCCGCCCGTCCCCGAAATCCCCGGCAAACCCTGCGGACCCATCAGCCCCTGCGGACCAGCTGGTCCCGAAGCTCCAGTCGCTCCCGTCGCCCCAGCTTGTCCCTGAATCCCTTGAATCCCCTGCGCCCCCGTTGCTCCAGTAACTCCTGCCGCCCCTGCCGGTCCAACCGTTCCCGCAGCGCTTCCCACCAACGCAATCTCCAGCTCCGGAGCATGCGACGTCTCATCATTCTCCTTGCTGTCAAACTGCACCACCGTGCCACTCCCACCCAGCAACGCCAGCCCGAAGTTCGTCGCCGGTGCCCCCACCCATCCCTGGACGACCGAGGTCACATCGAACGTTACAAACTCTCCCGCCCCCACTACCTGCGCTGTGTTCACAATCACGCCCATCGCCGGCAGCGTCGCGTACGTCACACTCGACTCCGTCCACGCCCCGCCCACCAACTCCGCCTGTACTGCCCCTGGCATATCGGCCCGATTGCAGTACACCCGCAGTGTCGCCTTTGCGATCTGCGCGGGTGTCGTCCCGACCGGCAGCATGCCCAGATCGAACTGGACCAGCGCTGTATACCCGCCGCCCACGTTCAAATTGCTAAGTGTTCCCGAGTTCACGCCAGGCTGCGCACTCGAAACATGCGCATCGCCCGCCAGAGTCGCCTCCTGTCCCTCAGCGCTCTTCAAACCGCACACCGCCAACACCAGCAGCAAACTCGCCGCAGCGCCTAACCTGCCCCTCATTCGGAGCCTGTGTTTCACTTCCCTCAGCCCTCAGCTGAATGCAGCAACGATCACAACTCAACTACGCACATTGCCGACGGGCCTCCTGGATTTCCGGAGCGATCGCCCAGATATGACCTTTGAATTCGGCGTAGACCTAAGCCAATTCAAGCAACAATTAGAGAAAGCTCATGTGATATGAATCACAAGGCATTCGCGCATCATTGCCCTACGCAGTCAGGCCCTGCAGCACGACACAAAATCACCCCCTCACCTTCCCGCCCCAACTTATGAGACGATGCACCCAATGTCCTCCTCGTCTCCCCAGGGGCCCGCACAGGGTCTCGCCTCCGCCAGCGCAGCCAGCGACCACCATCTCTCGCGCCAACTCACCCTTCGCGACCTCGTTCTCTCCCAGGTCCTCACCGTCGTCGGCAGCTCCTGGGTAGGGATCGCCGCCGGCCTTGGCCACGCCCAGACGCTCGTCTGGCTCTTCGCCTTCGCGGTCTTCTACACGCCGATGGCCGTCGCCGTCTACTTCCTCAATCGCGAGATGCCTCTCGAAGGCGGTCTCTATGTCTGGGCGCGCCGCTCGTTCGGCGACACCATTGGCTTCCTCACCGCGTGGAACATCTGGGCCTACGGCCTCTCCTCTATCGCCACCATCCTGTTTCAAATTCCCAGCGAGTTCGCCTTCATGATCGGCCCCCGCGCCGCCTGGGTTCCCGAAAGTCATACCACCGTCTTCATCGGCCTGGCCGTCCTGCTTGCGGCGCTCGCGCTCTCCGCCATCCGCGGCCTGGCCCTAGGCAAGTGGATCCACAACGTCTCCGGCGCCGCGATGATCGCCGCCTTCGCCCTGCTCATCTTCGCGCCCTTCTGGGCGATGGCCCACCACGTCCCTATCCACTTCACCCCCTTCGAGCTGCATCTACCCCACACCGACGCGAACTCCCTCGCTCTCATCGGCCAAACTCTTTTCGCCGCCGCCGGCCTCGAGTACATCGCCATCATGGCCGGCGAAGCCAAATCCCCCTCCCGCGACATTGGCCGATCGATCATCATCGCCACGCCGATCATCATCGTGATGTTCATCTTTGGAACGGCTTCCGTGCTCGCTTTCCACGAGTACACCGGCGTTCCCATCAACTACATCG
>Ga0302305_1000950_pt1 | contig 16865 bp, 22 predicted proteins | sample III_Palsa_E2_3_FD_198764 | JGI IMG/M metagenome (GOLD analysis project Ga0302305, IMG submission 198764) | Peat permafrost microbial communities from Stordalen Mire near Abisko, Sweden - III_Palsa_E2_3 | ecosystem: Environmental > Terrestrial > Soil > Palsa > Peat permafrost | place: Sweden... | reverse complement strand
CTCTAGATTGCTTCTTGATCTGGAAACAAATCAAACGCCTTGGCTATCAGATTATCTTGGATCGCTGGCGTGGTCGCGACGGTGTAGATGCGATTGCGGTCTCGGAACTCGCGGCCCTCTGCATTCTTCCAGTAGCCGTCTACTTGGCCATGATCTGTATAGCCGCCAACGGTTTTCAGGACATACTCCCGAAAGAAAGCGTGCGCCTTCTCATAGCTGTCTCGGTTATTGGTGTAAACCGGCAGGGTGAATTGATAGAGGTTCATTCTAATCTCCAATCCGAGCCTAAGTGCTCGCATATCCCGCCCGGGTCTCTCCAGGCGGGATGAGCCAGCCTTAGTCGGTCAGATAGGCCTTGGCGAAAGCCACAGCGCACACCTTCTCGTAGTCAGCCAAGGCCGGGTCGCACACCTTCTTGTGCTCAGTCCGGGCTAGGCCGCGCACCTTCTGGTAGTCAGTCCAGGCCAGGTCGCGCACCTTACCGTAGTCAGCTAAGGCCTGATCGCACACCTTCTTGTACTCAGCCAAGGCCGGGTCGCGCACCTTTTTGTACTCAGCCAAGGCTAGGGCGCACACCTTCTCGTAGTCAGCCAAGGCTAGGGCGCACACTTTCTTGTACTCAGCCAAGGCCGGGGCGCTAAGAAGGTGATCAGCAGCCCAATCCCACTTGAAGTCCTTGGCGACCCTTCGGGCCAAGGCAACCGAGACTTTCACCTCATCGCCGAATTTCTCCATGAACAAAGTGCGTTGCGGAGAGCACGCTTCGCCGAGTTGAGACAGCTTGATCGTTTTAGGCATATCTTCCTCCAAATCGAGCTAGGTTGCTCGGTAGTGGCCTAGAGATTTCACCCTAGGCCACGGCCCAACACCTAGGTGGCTTCGTCAAACTGGGTGATGTCCGCGGCGTGGCGATCCTTGCCGCAGGCCTTGTAGGCGATCGCCTTGGCCAGCACCCTGTTCACTTCAACCCGGTCGACCATGGCTTAGTCTCCCGTGTTTGAGCCCTAGTGCTCAACACTGCCGCTGGCGGACCAGCGGCAGGCTTGAACGCTAGGCGTAGAAGAAGAACAGGCTGTAGAAGTAGGCCGCGAGGCAAGCCGCCCCAGCCAGGCTTATCGCCACTATGATCAGGTTTCCGACCAGAAAGCTTTCCTTGGGCATGTGCAGTCTCCTTATCCCGCTGGGCCGTTCCCGAGCGACAGGTAGATAGCTACCCCGGCTCCGTGAGGTAGTCAACCATATAATCTCGTGATCAACCCTCAGCTTACATATGTAATCTCGTGATCGACCCTCGGATTACATCTATGGGAAGACCGGGGCATGGCCGGCGGGTACCCCCAAACCGCGGTTGCCAAGAATTATGCTACCAATTGAAATCTCACGCGGATTTGTTAAAAAGCCTTATGGTCAAGCTGATCACGAAACGCCGCCGTGGCCGACCTGAAACACACCGGCCGAGACGAGAGAAATCAGATGTGATCGAGCGTGATCAATTGACAGAAACCCGGCATTACTATAACTTCATATAGACTACCCATTATAACTCCGCATAGAGAAAGACAACCAAAGGTGGTAAAGTTGCATTCTGTAGAAGAAAACGACTTCGGCCCGAAGATGCAAGCGCTGACCAATTTGCAGCGCGGATTTGTCCTGGCGAAGCTCCAGAACCCGAACGGCACCGACATAGAAGCAGCCCTGGCGGCGGGTGTCACAGGAAAGACCGCGGCGTCAGTTCGAACCAGCGCTCACTACCTGTCGCACAACCCGAAAGTCCTGGAGGCGATCAAGGAGCAGGCCGAGCGTATGCTCCATAGCGGAGCGATCCTGGCCGCGGGCGTCATCATAGAAATCGCCACGGACCCGATGCACAAGGACCGTCTGAAAGCAGCTGATCGTTTGCTAGGCATGGCTGGCCTCGGTATCGTGACGGAGCACCGCGTTACGGTGACCCACCAGAGCGACGCGGAGAAGATCGCTGAGATCAAGAAGTTGACCGAACGCCTGGGATTTGATAAGACCCAGACCAGGGCGCTTCTGGGTAGCGCAGGAGTAGTCGATGCGGAATTCGTTGAGGTGGCCCCGGCTACCGCGGCGCTCGACGCGGAATGGAGTGTTTAAGTTCATGGCCAGAGAACCGATACCCAAGCTTGTGAGCAAGTTGCGTTTCTTGTGCAAGGACCATCCACTGAACGCGCAGGCGCTGAAAGATGCGGCTAACCTGATCCTGTTCACGAACAAGAGCCTGGGGACGCCACAAGAGCGTTGGGAACTGACTGGTGCGTATCACAAGGGGGCACGTCTCCACCATTACCTGACCGGGAAGATCTGGTTGGGTGAAGAGAAGGGTGCCGAAAATGCTTGATCCTTTGACCGCCCACGTCTTGGCTTTCTTCGCTGGTATCGTGCTTGGTTATTTTGCGGTACGGCTGACCCGTGGCAAATAAGGAACTCGACCGGGTAATCGCGGAACTGCGGGCGCTCGATGAGCGCAAGCGGTTCAACCGCATGGAGTACTTCAAGCCATATCCCAAGCAGGTCGAGTTCTTCGGCGAGAGCTTGGGACACCGGGAAACGATGCTCCTTGGAGGCAATCAGATCGGCAAGACTGAGTGCGGCGGCTTCGCAACTACGTGTCACATGACTGGACGCTACCCAGACTGGTGGCCTGGCAAGAGGTTCACAGAACCGACCACAGGTTGGATATGCGGCGAGACAAGCGTGGCCGTGCGCGACATTCAACAGGCGAAGCTATGCGGGCCGCCGGGTGTGGACGACATGTTCGGCACCGGACTGATACCGCGGGAACTCTTTGTGGATCGACCGTCCCTGTCGCGCGGTGTGACCGACGCTTACGACACCATTCAGGTGAGGCATGTCAGTGGAGGCATCTCGACGGCCCAGTTCAAATCCTATGAGCAGGGCCGCCGGAAGTTCCAGGGCACTACCAAGAACTGGATATGGTCGGACGAAGAAGCGCCTATGGATATCTACACCGAGATGCTGGCGCGGATCACGGCCACGCAGGGTATCATCTATTGCACGCTAACGCCGCTGGAAGGCCGAACTGAACTCGTCTTGCACTATCTGGAAGAACCGAGCGCTGACCGCTCCTACACCATGATGAGTTTGTATGAGGCTGAGCACATATCGCCGGATGATTACCAGAGTATCATCAGCGGCTATCCGGCCCACCAACGAGAAGCCCGTATCCGCGGCATCCCTGTCCTTGGCCAAGGTCGTGTTTTTCCCTATCCCCAGGAATTGATTTCTGAAGCGCCGCTCGAATATATCCCGCGTCACTGGTTCAAGTTATGGGGGACGGACTTCGGGATTGGACACCCATTTGGCGCGGTGCTTGTCCTCTGGGACAAGGACAACGACGTGATCCACGTCCACCACACGATCAGGATCAAGGCGCTCCCCGGTATGCCTGGCGGTCTGCCGATCAATCACGCCAAGGCCATGAAGGCTATCGGAGCCGCGGTTCCGGTCGCGTGGCCACACGACGGAGCGCAGCGAGACAAGGGTTCGGGTATCACGGTCGCGGCGCAGTATCGCAAGGAAGGTTTGCTTATGCTGCCCAAGCACGCCACCTTCATTGATGGCGGTTACTCGACCGAGGCTGGCGTTCTGGAGATGGATGATCGGATGCAGTCCGGCCGTCTAAAGGTCGCAGCCCACCTCGCTGACTGGTTCCAGGAATACAACAACTATCACCGCAAGGACGGCCTGATCGTCAAGGTGGATGACGACCTACTTTCCGCAACACGCATTGCGATCATGGACAAGCGCCATGCTCGCCTGGTGGAACTGGGTAGTGCTACACCAGACCGCTCACAAACCACCATGGCTAAGGGGATCGAGTTCGACCTCTTCGGTGGCGGGGCAGAAGGCGGGGAGCGCAACTCCGGCCACCGGGATAATCAGGGCCGTCCGCTGTACACCACGCCCACCTCTGAGGGCTTCTTCCATCACCGCGGCTACGAGGATTGACATGGGGCCGCCATACTAGTAGATTGCGGATTGTCCCTCCTGGACAGGAACCCCTAGTCGCCCCTGAAGGGCGAGGATTGGTGCCAGGCGCTTCGGCGCAGCCTCCCCGTGGGTTCATGCCCGGCGGGTGCGGGTCTTCCTGGGACTTCCGCCGCCCGGTTACCTCCTCGCCGGGCGGCGGTTTTTATATCCATTGACGCCTGATCACATTCGTATTACTCTGGCTTTCCTTTAAGTTGGGGTAGGCACATGCACATCGTCATCCTCGTGATTATTGCGTTTCTGAATGGCGTAGGCCATGACCCGGTGACTTTTGTGCGAGCCGAGCCGTCCGCTGCGGTCTGCAAGGCGGATGTGGCTGAACTCAGCCCTAAGATTGCGGGCGATCCTTCAGTCGCGGCCTACGTAATCCAGTGCGGCACTATCGATGTTGAGGCGACGCCGGGAACCCCGACCTAATGCCTTCCTCCAAGAATGCCCTCGTCCCTGGCGCGGCGTCCGCTGATCTCGGCCTCGGGATGGGCGATGACCTGAAGAACCAGATGGAAGCTGAAGTCGCGCAGCGCAAGAAGAAGGCGGGCCAGATTGCCGGACAAGACCAGGGCCAGGGCATCTACAATCCGCAAGGGTTGTCGGCCGCGGCTACGTCTCTCGGCCTTACACCATATCTCGGAAGGTAGTATGGACGTACGCGAAATCACGATTGAAGATGTGGCTGCCAATCTGACCACTTTATCTCACTGGCTGATGCTTCCTGAAAATAACAAGCCGCTCAAGGATGCGGCGGGCAATGTGCTAATCGCTAATCCGAACATCAGCGGTCAACTTTTGCTTCTCTTCTTTGGAACGCAGCGAGCCTAATGGATAACCAAGCCTCTGCTTTACTGCCGTATGTCACTCGTATTCAAACGCCCTACGAGGAAGAAGTCGTACGTCAGTGCTTGCAAGAGTTTGAGCAGATGGTCACGTGGCGTAACACCTTCTCATCTCAGTGGGAAGAAGTCGCGTCTGTCCTGGCCCCCAATAGTGTCAACACTTTTTTCTATGGCGCTTACAACTTCCCTGGCCAGAAGAAGACCTATCAGCAGATCGATGCTTCCGGGATGCTAGCTAACCACCGCTTCGCCGCGATCATGGACAGTTTGCTGACCCCGCGTAACCAGAAATGGCATGGCCTCTGCTCTAACGATCCCGATCTTATGAAGGACCGGCAGACGAAACTCTGGTATGAGCAAGTGGTCAACCGGCTATTCAAACTGCGTTATGCCCCTATCGCCAATTTCGCTTCTCAGAACAACCAGAACTTCGAGGGTCTCGGCGCATTCGGAACCGCGGCGATGTTCGTGGACCAGGCATATGATGAGGCAGGATATCCTATCCGGGCTTTGCGCTACCGCGCGATCCCGTTGGGAGAACTGTTTATCCGGGAGAACCACCAGGGTTTGGTGGACGGCTTTAATCGTTGGTTCCGCTTGGATGCGCGCCAATGCCTTCTGATGTTTGGGCCAGAGAATTTCCCTGAAGCATTGCGTTCCGCACTAGATCAGCAGTCGCAGCAGAAGTTCAACTTCATCCAAACGGTTCATCCGCGCCATGACTACGACGCGGGCAAACTGAATGCGAAGGGGAAGAAGTTCGCATCGTATTACATCTCCATCGAAGGCCGCTGTCTTCTGAGTGAAGGTGGTTACAACACTCTGCCCATGGCGATCAGTCGCTACGTCCAGGCTCCAGGCGAAGTGTATGGCCGTAGCCCGGCGATGATGGTCCTCCCGGCGCTCAAGACCTTGAATGCTCAGAAGGCTACCTTCCTGAAGCAGGGACATCGCGCCGCGGACCCGGTGCTACTCACCGCGGACGACGGCATTCTCGACATGAGCCTACGTCCCGGAGCATTGAATAAGGGCGGTGTCTCGGCCGATGGCCGTGCGCTCGTGCAAATCCTTCCGACCGGCAATATCCAGATCAACAAGGAGATGATGGCCGAGGAAAAGGCGCTCATTAATGACATGTTCCTGGTCTCGCTGTTCCAGATTATGACTGAGAACCCGCAGATGACCGCGACTGAAGTTGTCGAGCGGACCAATGAGAAGGGTATCTTGATCGCCCCGACCGCGGGCCGCCAGCAGTCCGAGTACCTCGGTTCGATGATCCACCGCGAGTTGGATGTGATGGCTCAACTGGGTCTCCTTCCTCCAATCACGCCCGCCATGAAGGAAGCTCGTTCAGGTTACGAAGTCGAGTACACCAGCCCCTTGGCCCGCGCGATGCGTGCCCAAGATGTGGCTGGTTTCGCTCGCACCCTTGAAATGGTAACGAACGTGGCGCAAGCCACCGGCGATCCTAGCGGCTTCGATGTGTTCGCCCTGGATCGCGCCTATCCGGCTATCGCTGATATCAACGGCACGCCGCTTGACTGGATGGCCTCGGATGACGAGATTAAGCAGAAGCGGATGAACCGTGCTAAGGCGCAGCAGCAAGCTGCCCAGGTTCAAGCCCTTCCCGCCCAGGCCGCGATGATTAAAGCCCAGGCGACAGTCGCCAAGTCCCAGGGCACTCAGCCTAATGCGCCGGGTATTCCCGCGGCCCCTGGACAGCCTAGCCCACAAGCGCCGCCAGCAGGAGTGCCTGGACAATGATAGTCGTTGAACGTCTCTTAGAGTTCATCCGCCATCGGAAGCGTGATTACGGCCACGCCTTTCTCAGTCCCGCGGGCCAGGCGGTCCTGGCTGATCTGGCGACGTTCTGTCGAGCTACAGAAAGCTGCTACAATGATGATGCGCGTAGGCATGCGGTAGCTGAAGGCAGGCGCGAAGTCTGGTTGCGTATTCAGAACCACTTGCATCTGACACCAGAACAGTTGTACATTATCCATTCCGGCGGTAAGTTCATTCCAAACGAGCGCCAACAACCCCCCAGCGAAGATGAAGGGATTATCAATGTCTGATATCCATCTCACAGAGACGGGCACGGGAACAATCACCCCGGCCGCAGCCCCGATTACCGAAAGTCCTTGGTTTACCGGGGCGGCCGAAGATGTAGTAGGCCACATTCAGAACCGTGGCTGGGACAAACTTGATCCCAAGGCTGCTGCTCTCGCCGCGGTGCAGGCGCATCGTGAAGCTGAGAAGTTTGTCGGCGCTCCTGCCGCGCAACTCGCTCGCATCCCTACCGACCCCAACGACACTGAAGGCTGGGCGAGGGTCTATGAGAAGTTGGGCGTTCCCAAGGACGTATCGGGCTACGATCTCTCTAGCGTTAAACTCCCGGATGGTTCCGACCTTGACGCTCCTTTCGCTGACTTCGCCAAGAAGACTGCTGCGGAACTTCACCTATCTCCGGCTGCGGCTGCTAAGCTAGCATCGGACGTGGTGAAGTTCGCTGCTAGTCAGGAAGCCACTGACACGGGCGAACGCGCCGCCTTGCTGGCCACGCAGAAGGACAGTCTCAAGACTAACTGGGGTAGCCAGTACGAGGCTAACCTGTTTGTCGCCACACGTGCGGCGCAAGTTCTCGGCGTGACCCCGGAAGCGGTCGCGGCCCTGGAGAAGGAAGTCGGCTACGACAAGGTGATGGAAATGTTCCGAACCATCGGAACGAAGATCGGCGAAGATAAGTTCGTCTCTAACCAGAACCCCGCCATACCTGGCGTGATGACCCGTGAACAGGCTGTCGCTCGGAAGGGCGAACTTATGGCCGATACACAATGGCGTGATCGCTATATGGCTGGAGGCGCGGCTGAAGCTCGCGAGATGACGGGCCTTAATAAATTGATTGTGAGTTCGTGATGGCGAAGCATTGGATAGCAGGCGCGATCAAGCACCCTGGCGCTGAGAAAGCTGCTGCGGCTAAGGCCGGAGAGAGCACACATGCTTACATGGAGCAGCATAAGAGTGACCCTGGCACTGCGGGTAAGCGGGCGCGCTTAGGTCTCACGCTTAGCAAAAATGCGTAAGAAGTAAGCCTCTTGACGCGATCACGAAAACGTGATCATATGTGATTGAAATTAGGCCCCCGGAATGGACACGGCCGTAGGTGTTCAACTTTTTGTGAGATATATCCATGGCTGATCCGGGCCTTATCGATCTCTTCACGACCCAGTTCTCTACCAATCTCGAACTGAAGCTCCAGCAAATGGGCTCCAAGCTTCGTGGAAAGGTGCGTGAGGGCTTCCACGTCGGCAAGCAAGCTTCGCCGATCAACCAGATTGGTGCCATCCAGTCGATGGCTCCAGCGGGTCGCTTCGCGCCCCTCAATCGGGTTGACCCCACGTTCACTCGTCGGTGGGTATTCCCGACCGACCGTGAACTTCCCCAACTGATCGACAGCTTCGATACGCTCCGCACCATCGTGGACCCCAAGTCCGAGTATGTGCAGAATGCTGCGATGGCTTTTGGTCGTGACTGGGATGACAATTTGATCGCGGCCTCCTTCGGTACGTCGCAGACCGGCGTTGACGGCGCGGCTTTCTCGGCCGAGACCTTCAATACCTCCAGCACTGTGGCAAACGCGGGTTTCACCGTGGTTGAGACTTTCGGGTCGACTTCCAATTCCGGCCTGACTGTCGCCAAGTTGATCGAAGCTCGGCGCACCTTCCGCCACTACCACGTCGATCTCGATAGCGATCCTGTTACCCTAGTGATTGGTTCGCAGCAAGAGAGCGATCTGCTTAATCAGGTCCAAGTCGTGTCCAGCGAGTTCAACGAGCGCCCTGTGCTTGTCGAAGGTCGCGTGACCCGCTTCATGGGCTTTGATATCGTGGTGTCGGAACGTCTCACCGTCACATCCAGCGCACGCCAGGTTATCGCCTTCGCGAAGTCCGGCCTCTACCTTGGTATTTGGCGCGATGTGTACAACCGCATCAGTCAGCGCAACGATCTGTCCAGTGAACCCTGGCAGGTTTACTCCAGCCACACTTTTGGTTCGACCCGCACTCAGCCGGGCAAGGTGCTTCAAATCCTTTGCTACGACCAAGGCGGCGCGGACATCACCCCGTAAGGAACCTGACGAATGGTTGATACCCTCAAGTCCCAGTCTATCCACAACCTCGACGGGGACGCTTCTTCGCTGCCGCAGGCAAACATTTTCACGCAGAACAATGCGGGTGCCGGGGCTCCTGGCCTTCTGCGCTCTGTCTCTGATTTCGTGGCGATGACCGCGGCGGGCCTTGGTTCTACATCTTCGACTTACAAGCTGGTACGTCTGCAATCGGACGTGATCTTGAAGTCGCTGAACCTGATTTTCTCGACCCCGCCTGATACCGGCGGCGGTTCGGATACTCTGGCTCTCGACGTCGGCGCGTACTACAGCGACAGCACGACTGACGGCACCTCTTCGGCGAACCAAGGCACAGCTATTTCGGCCACCTCGTTTGCTTCGGCCTTCCTGGTCACCGCAACGACTGGTGCCAAGGGCGTCAAGAACAACGTGCTGCTGAACATCAATCCGAACCTGTTCAATTCTCCCCTGTGGGTGGCGCTTGGTCTCTCGGCTGATCCCGGCGGTCAGATCGACGTCGTGGTCGCGGTTCACACCGTGGCGGATGCGGCTGCCGCAGCGGTGATGTATTGCGAAGCCAGCTACGCCCTGTAACCATTGGGGTGCGACGCGGCCCTCTTGTTGAGGGCGCGGCCATCCTGCCCGGCCGTTGCGCCTCCTTCGGCGGCTGGGCGAACTTTAGGAAACGGTAATGACGAGTGCATCTTGGTCAACATCGCGCGGCGCTCTTGAGTTCAACGTGTCCGGCTCGGGTTCCCAGCCGATCACGGAGGGAACGAATGCGCCTGGCGCTGGTGATATCGAGCTTCGCGTCAACCTTGCCGCCAACATGACGAAGCGCGAAATTAAAGAAGCGGTGGATGCGTTCTATCGGTTCCTAAGTGACGTGAACTTCTCTACGTCTGTACCACTCTAATGCGGGGCCAGGAAGGCGTTGTCTTCTGCGCGAACGCTGCGGCGGGAACCTACGGCCTAACGGCGCAGGCGGCTCCCCCATACGCCAGCGGGATGCAGGGTGGCTCTTATCTTCTGCTTGTCTCCTGCACTGGTACGCCTTCTGCCCAACTGCAAACTCAAGACCCCTCTGGCAACTGGATCAATGTCGGGACTGCGATCACGACTTCTGGTGGCGGGTCTGAGGTTGTTCAGCTTCCTCCTGGCACTGTGCGGATCGTGATCTCGACTTCAACTGCCAACTACGCTAGTATGGCCAGGATACCAACTGACTAACCGCGGAGTCTCCCATGCCCGAACCGTTCACGACCAATGTGGACATAGCAAACCGGGCACTCCAGCATTGCGGTGCCACCCGGATCATTTCATTCCAAGACGATAGTAAGAATGCCTCTTCGGTGGCTTTCTGCTATGACAAACTCCGCGTAGCCGAATTGCGTAGGAATGTCTGGCGCTTTGCCACTCGGAAAGTCATCCTCCGTCCAATTGAAACCAACATATACCCCAGCACCCAGGTGCCGCCGCTAGCACCGACGATGATCTTCGTCCCCGCGGTATGGTCAGCTGAAAACACCTATGTTATCGGATCGGTAGTTTCCTATAACGGCATTCTCTATCAGGCGAACGCTTCTGTGACTACAGGTGTAACGCCCGGAAATGGCGTGCCATGGGAACAGTATTTTGGTCCTATTACGGTTTCGTGCTGGAGCACTACGATCACGTTCCCGCTGAATTGGCTTGTCGGCACCGTCTATGTCCAGGGGAACCAGGTCATTGCCGAGGACGGAAATGTTTATACGGCTACGCAGACGACTGTAGCTAATGACCCAGTGACGGATGGTGGCGTGAACTGGATTGAGGGCGGCCCACCGACTGCACCCACCACTAGTTTCTTCGCGGGCGAGTTGGTGTACAATCCGGTCGCCAGCAATCCTGGCATATACATCTCGCTTCAGAGCGGGAACACTGATCTCCCCGGCATCTGGCCTGCTTGGGTCTCGACCAACATCTACAAGCTGAATGATCAGGTCATCTACCAGGGCGTGGTCTACCAGTCGGCTCAGGACATGAATGTGAATAATACGCCTACCGGCTTGGGTCCATGGATCTTTCAGCCTGGGTCTCAGACCGACTTTATGACTGGGCTCAACTGGCTACAGTTGGGAACAGCCACCGTTCAGTCGCTTACCTTGGTCTATCCAGTTGGCACCGGCCCAGCATCACAGGTCTCTAGCCGGAATGTCTTCATGCTACCCAACGGCTTCTTGCGCCAGGCTCCTTCCGACCCGAAGGCCGGTTCTCAGTCCTATCTCGGATCGCCAATGGGTCAACTTCGCTACGAGGACTACGAGTTCGAGAACAACTTCTTCACGTCCGCGACCGCTAACCCGGTCATGTTGCGCTTCGTGGCGGATATAGCGGACATATTGGAGATGGACCCCATGTTTTGTGAAGGTCTTAGCGCGCGCATTGCTACCGAAATCGTAGAAGACCTGACCCAATCGGAAGGCAAACTCCAGGCTATTGGAGCCCAGTACAAGGAGTTTATGACCGAAGCCCGCGTGGTTAATGGCATCGAGACCGGCGCGACAGAGCCCCCGATGGATGACTATTTGGAATGTCGTTTATGAAGACTATTGCGCTTTTCATCTGTAGCCTCGTCTGCGGCGCGGTCTTCTTTGTGGGGGTAGTGATCTTCTGCATCCGTGACTTTCTGAACCGGAGGTTCTGATGGGTCGCGGCTCTTACGCACGCACCTCTTTCCTTGGCGGCGAGTGGTCTAAGACCGCTCAAGGACGCGCCGATAAGGAAGAGTACGTCACGGCCATGGATAAGTGCTTCAATGCTCTGCCGGTTGAGCAGGGGGCCTGCACACGCCGCCCAGGAACTATCCAACTCGGCACCACACGCAATGGCGTACCCGGCGTGATCCGCTCCTTTGATTTCCTCCAGTCCGTGCCGTATTTGATGGAATTTACGCCGGGCTTCATGCGCCTGCACAGCGGCGCATATACCGCGACCGAAAATGAACAGGCGATCACGGTGGTCACGCCAAACACTGGGCCGCCGATATCGGCCACGATCACCACCAGCGCGCCGCATGGTTGGAGTGTCGGAGAACAGGTTCAGGTTCGTATCATAGGGGCACTCGCTGGTCCCCTGTACAATGTTGCACCGCTCCTTGGCCGCCAGTTCATAATCACCGCGGTACCTACCACGAGTTCGATCACTATCGTGGATAGCATCTTTGGCACCTTTGACGCCACTACGGTTGTTCTTGGAACGAATGATCTTGGCATTAGCCGGGTTGTTGAGTTCACGGTGCCGTACCAGTCGGCCGACCTGACAAATCTGCGGGTTGTGCAGAACGATACTTACGCTTTCATTCTCTGCGCTGGTTATCCCGCTCTGGTGCTTCAGCAACTAACACCGCCGATCTCAGACAGCGATGGTGATCCAGTGGATTTTGCCACCTTCAGTTTGACCACTGCTGTGTTCACTGACGGGCCTTATCTTGATCCACCTACAGACGGTAGTACGGTATCCGCCGGGTCTTCCGGTCCTGGCTCCGTCACGCTCACCTGGTCTTCAACCAATTCGATCAATAACGGCCAAGGGTTCACGTCCGCGGATGTGGGTCGGTTCGTACGCTTGTTCAGCCAGCCGCTTCCATGGGTCTCCACTACGGCGTATGCCGTTGGCCAGACAGCCCTCTATCAGGGAAGCGCTTTCACGGCCTCCGCGGCGTCCACGAATGAGCAGCCGGATATCAACCCGCTGACCTGGACGATCAACCCTACCGGCCTGGCCTGGACCTACGGTCCTATAACCGCGGTCTCGTCGAATAATGTGGTCGTCGTTGATATCGTCCCGAGCTATAATGATGCCTATGGCAACCCCCAGGCAAGCGGTGCGCTGCTTTACGGCACGACACCCATGTCGATCTGGCAACTCGGCGTGTACACAGGAACGACGCAACCCGCGGTCGGCACCTTCCACGAGGGGCGCGTGTGGTTCTCTGGCGCGCTCCCGAACCGCTTCGATAGCAGTATGAGTGATCTCCCGTTCCAGTTTAGTCCTACCGATCTCTACGGGAACGTGGCGGATAACAACGGGATCAGCGAGACCCTGGAGGCGTCGGAAGTCAATGCGATCTTCTGGATGATCCCGTATCACGAGAGCATCGTCATGGGCACGCAGGCGGGCGAGTGGGCGATCCAGGCTTCGGCCCTGAGCGATCCTCTCACCCCAACGTCTATCCAGGCTCACCGCCGCACTAAGTATGGTTGCGAGAACGTTGATGCGGTTATGCCAGGCATGTCGGTTGTCTTTGTGCGTCGCTATGCCAAGAAGTTGACTGAGCTTGTGTCGGATGTGTACTCCGGCAAAATCACTGGCATGAACCTGAGCCAGAATGCTGAACATCTGAGTGACCCCTCGGGGATCGCTCAGATTGCCTATGTGCAGGAGACGACACCGATCATCTGGAGCCGCATGAACGATGGCACTCTTGCCTCTATGACCTATCGTCGCGATAGCCCCTTTGGCACTCAGGCCGCCAGCTTCTTCGCCTGGGCACCACATGCCCTGGGCACCGGCCGCACTGTGTTGAATATCCAGAGCGGTCCTGCCCCCGGCGGAGAGCAAGATGCACTGTCCCTATTGACGCAAGACCCGGCTACGAGCATATGCTATATCGAGATCATGACCAATATATTCCTGGAGACTGACACTATCGAGAATGCCTGGTTTGTGGACGGGGGCGGAAATACCGTCGGTGCGGATATTCTGACGGTGGGCGGCGTTCTCGTGATCCAACTCTACGGCTTCTGGTATGTCGTTGGCGAGACGATCTCAGCGTTCATTAACGGGGTAGACTGCGGGGACTTTACCGTGCAAGCTAATGGGACTATACAAGTTCCTGCTTCACTCATAGGGCTCTAACATGGGCTATAAAACACCGATCCCGCTCTATCCCAATTACGTGGTGTCTGCGTCGGATAACTACGATACCGATATTGCGACAGCCCTTCAATCCGAGACGGGCCTCAACGTCGCCACGACTGATACCGCAGGCTTTGCCTGGGCCTACGATCCTATACGTCGCTGCTTCAACTACCTGTGCGGCTATTTCACTTACAATAGTAGCCCGCAGAACGTGACCAATGACACGGGCTTTACCGTGTTTGATGTGGGTGACAGCTATGCTAATGGCGCGGATTTCAATGCGCCGCCAACCGAACCTGTCTTCGTTATGAGCAAGAACCAAGACACCGGGGTCGTTACCCGCTACGACACGCGCGCTACACCTCAAGCGGTGATCCCTCCTGGTGTCGGCGCGATCTCTCTGTCGCTTTATCAGCCCGGCGGCTCCTACGAAGGTGCGCGCGTTGAGGTTGACCCAGCTAGTGGGTACTCTGTCGGCTGCCTGCTAGATGCGGGCGGCGGCGGCTCGGTAGTTCACGCACAGATCACCCAGTGGGGTGGCTCAATCGACACCATGCCGACCTTCACGATTGTCGGTGACGGGTCTGGAGCCTCAATCGCCACAACTTTGGTTGATCCACGGACGCCGAGTGACGGAACTTGGATACGGCAGACACGTGACCTGGTAACGCTCGACCCATCTCAGTATAATACTCCCGGCCTTACCGACCCCCGCTCTGGCGACTTTTGGGTTGCCGCGCCGAAGGGAGGTCTCTACAACTTCCGGCTTCAAGACAATTTCGCGCTTACCCTTGAAGCGGCGTATATGAGTATTCCCACGTGGGCGGACAATGCCTACACGAACCCGGTTCGCCTTTCCCCCATGGCGATGGATGACAACTGGGTCTATGGCTTAACATGGTATCAGTCCGTCCGCGACGTGCAACAGAACCGTCTTGTTCTGGTCCCGCGCCAGCAAACTCCGCTAGAGATTTCGGCGGATAGCAAACTCCCATATGTGATATGGTACGATAATGTTTGTAACGACGACTATGCGTCGCTTATCACTTTTGGATCGGACGGCGCTGCTTACGTCTTTGGCTGGTATTACCAGGGAGTATCGCCGAACTGTTTGCTTCAGTTCCGTCTTTGTCAGATCAGCCCCCCGCCAGTAAGCCTCGGAGGCCTGGGTACTAATCTGTCAGGAGGCTATACTGACGTGACACCGTGGGCTGCACTTTCTACTGGCCCTAACGCAGATGGTCTAGCGGGAGCCCCGCTGGATAATGATACTGTCTTTGCTGGAGCGGACGGGGGTTTCATCCGATGGATGCGCCTACCGTTGACTAATCAAGGTGTAGCATTGGAGATCATACCTACAGTCGTCACGGCAACCAACTCGGACACCTACAACACTAACCTGATCTCCTGCACGTATGTTCAGTTCGGGGATATGGCTTACGAACACTACACCGGCATCCTAGGCCCCATGCTGACGAGTACCTATACTTCAACGCTGGTAGCGGCTGATGCTGCGTATGTCGTTCTTGGTATCCGGGAAACCAACTCTTATCTGGCGCGCCACAACTTCGTATTCCCAGGCACGGACTACACGACCTATTGGTTCCAGGTAGTCTTGGCAACTGCTCCGGGTGGGGTTGCTACTGATGTGCAGAAGATCGTCTTCATGCAATACAAGTTTGTCTATGGACAAGCGCCGCAACTGGTGCAAATTCTGCCAGAGGATAGTTATGACAATGCGAACTCCGCTTTCGGTACAGCTATTGATAATGCGCTGGTGATCGCCGCTGTCACGCCTAAAGCTGTACCACCCCCTGTCGAGGGGTACATTTGGCCGCTCGACTTCAATGCTTATCCTGGAGTGTACGATCCTCTCACGGATACCTTCTGGTTCAATGGGGTTCATGTGCAGAGTTCTGGTCCGAACACCGCGCAACCCGCGGGGTATGACAATGCGATCCTTGTGAACTCAGCCCTGGCCTATCGTACGGAGTATAACACCTTCGATCCGGCTATCAATTATAGCGGGGTGACGCCCCCGTTTGTCCAGTTCACTGCTTCGCCACCGACAAACTTGAGTGTCTCGGCCGGTCGCACTTACACAACGTCTGTGCGCTTGACACGGCCTATAGCCAATCAAGAGGCGTGGACCCAGGGTCCGGCGCTGGGCAAGACCAGGCGCACGCACCAGTTCTCCGCGCTTCTTGTGCAGACCCAAGGGATCAGCTTCGGGATTGATGAAGAGCCCCAGCGTCCGGCGAACTTCACAACTCGTGGTGGAACACCCATTCCGCCAACGACCTTGTTTAATGGGGTGTATTGGAATACACTGGAGGCCGATTACAACTACACCAATATGCTGGCCTGGTCGATCACTCGTCCCTATCCCGCTACAGTGGCCATGATGGAAGGCCACATAGAAACACAGGATCGTTGATATGAGTTTCAACTTCGGTGATGCTGGCGGCGCGGTCTCTGATATCTTCGGCGCTATGGGGGATATGTCTGAGGCATCAGCCTATGGACAGGCTGCGAAGTATGCCACGCAGAACGCGCAACTTGAACAGACTTCGACACAAATCCAGGAATTCCAGGCTAACCGCGCAATCACCCAGTCGATAGGGGCGACCCAAGCTGCTACCGCGGGAGCCGGATTTACCCAAGGCGGATCGTCTGGTGATATCCTGCGGTCGAGTGCGGCGCAGGGGGGTTTGACTAAGAACCTCATCTCAATCCAGGGTCAAGTGAACGAGAACGGTTATCTGGAGCAAGCATCCCAATTCAAGGGGATGCAGAGCGCCGCGCAAGCTGCTGCTGGTGGTGGTCTGTTTGGTGGGCTTCTAAAGGGCATTGGCGCTATAGCATCGATAGCAGCGATTTGATATGCCAGAACTTCCTTCCAACATCCCCGAGTTTACCAATCCGATAGACCGGATCACGCCCAGCGACCGCGGCATCCAAGGCGCGGAACT
>Ga0302305_1000945_pt1 | contig 16931 bp, 9 predicted proteins | sample III_Palsa_E2_3_FD_198764 | JGI IMG/M metagenome (GOLD analysis project Ga0302305, IMG submission 198764) | Peat permafrost microbial communities from Stordalen Mire near Abisko, Sweden - III_Palsa_E2_3 | ecosystem: Environmental > Terrestrial > Soil > Palsa > Peat permafrost | place: Sweden... | reverse complement strand
GTGGTGTGGGTGATCGTGATTGTGGCGGTGCTGCTGGCGGTGTTCCTGGTGTATTACTTCACCAAGCCGAAGACGGGCGGGGCAGAGGCGGGCGCGAAGGGCCGGGGACAGAATGGGCCGGCGGCCATCACAGTGGGCAAGACCGCGGCAGGCAACATCAATGTGTATGTAAGCGCGCTGGGCACGGTGACGCCGGTTGCGACGATAACGCTCTACAGCCAGATTACGGGCGTCGTGATTGCCGTGCACTATCGCGAGGGTCAGATTGTGCGCAAGGGCGATCCGCTGGTGGACATCGATCCGCGTCCCGCCCAAGCGACGTTGACGCAGGCAGAAGGAGCGCTGGAGCACGACCAGGGCGTGCTGGCGCAGGCGGAGATGGACCTGACGCGCTACCAGGCAGCGTACGCGCGCAACGCCATCGCGAAACAAATTCTTGACGATCAGGAGAAAGCCGTCCTCCAGTACCAGGGGACGGTGAAGTCCGATGAAGGAACGGTGGCCTATGACAAGGTGCAGCTGGGCTACTGCCACATTGTTTCGCCGATCAACGGGCGGGTGGGATTGCGACTGGTGGATCCGGGGAACACGGTATTTTCCGGCAGCAGTTCGACGCTGGTGGTGATCACGCAGCTGCAGCCGATCACGGTGGTCTTCAATGTGTCCGAGGACGATCTGCCGGGAGTGCAGACGGAGCTGAAGGGCAACAAGGCGATGGACGTGGACGCGTTCGATCGCTCGGACGAGAAGATGCTGGAGGCCGGCAAGCTGACCTCGCTGGACAACCAGATTGACACGACGACCGGCACGGTGAAGTTTCGGGCGAGCTTTCAGAACAAGAACTTCGATTTGTTCCCCAACCAGTTTGTAAACGCGCGGCTGCTGGAACGGACGCTGACCAACGCGACGCTGGCGCCGACGGCGGCGGTTCAATATAACGGCACGGCTGCGTTTGTGTACATCGTGAACGCGAACAATACGGTGGGGGTTCAACCGGTAACGGTGGTGACGGGCAATGAAAAGGTCACCGCGGTAACGGGTGTGAACAACGGAGTAACGGTTGCGACCAGCGGCTTCGATCGGCTGGAGAATGGTGCGCACGTGCAGGTACACCAGAGCAAGCCGAAGTCGACCACACAGTCAACGGGCATGGGCCCCAGCGGCGGTAGCACAAACTAATGAGTCCTTCGCGCCCATTTATTCTTCGTCCGGTTGCGACGGCACTACTAATGGCGGCAATCTTTCTGGCGGGCGGGGTCGCCTACTTTCAGCTGCCGGTTTCGGCGCTGCCGGAGGTGGATTACCCGACGATCGAGGTGCAGACGTTCTATCCGGGTGCGAGTCCGGACGTAGTTGCGTCTGCGGTGACGGCGCCGCTGGAACGGCAGTTTGGGCAGGTGGCGGGACTGAGCCAGATGACGTCGACGAGCTCGGGCGGGTCGTCGATCATCGTGATGCAATTCCAGCTCAGCCTGAATATTGATATTGCCGAGCAGGAGGTGCAGGCGGCCATCAATGCGGGGCAGAGCTATCTGCCGGCTGATCTGCCGGCGCCGCCGGTATACAGCAAATCGAATCCTGCGGATGCGCCGGTGCTGACGCTGGCGCTGCAGTCGTCGACGATGCCATTGTCGAAGGTGGAAGATCTGGCGGACACGCAGTTGTCGCCGAAGATCTCGCAGGTGTCGGGCGTGGGGCTGGTGAGCATCTCGGGCGGACAGAAGCCGGCGGTGCGCATCCAGGCGAATCCGACGGCGCTTTCGGCGTATGGCGTGAATCTGGAAGATGTGCGCAATGCGCTGACGGCGAATAGTTTGGACGCGGCGAAGGGAAACTTCGACGGGCCGTCGCAGGACTACACGATCAACGCGAACGACCAGCTGGAAAGCAGCGCAGATTACAAGTCGGTGGTGGTGGCCTATCGCAATGGCGCGCCGGTAATGCTGACGGACGTTGCGCAAATTGTGGATGGGGTGGAGAACAACAAGCTGGCTGCGTGGAGTAACGAGACGCCGTCGGTGATTTTGAATATTCAGCGCCAGCCGGGAGCCAACACGATCCAGGTGGTGGACACGATTGAGAAGCTGCTGCCGCAGCTGGAAGCGTCGCTGCCGCAGTCGGTGCACGTGCAGATCATTACGGACCGGACGACGGACATTCGCGCGTCGGTGGCGGACGTTGAGTTCGAACTGATGCTGGTCATCGGATTGGTCATCATGGTGATCTTCCTGTTTCTGCGCAGCCTGCTGGCGACGATCATTCCATTCGTTGCGGTACCGCTTTCGCTGATCGGGACGTTTGGGGTGATGTACCTGGCCGGGTACAGTCTGAACAACTTGACGATGATGGCGCTGACGATCTCCACGGGATTCGTAGTGGACGACGCGATCGTGATGATCGAAAACATCTCGCGCTATATCGAAGAAGGAATGGCGCCGATGGAAGCGGCGCTGATCGGCGCGGAGCAGATTGGGTTCACGATTCTGTCGCTGACGGTTTCGCTGATTGCCGTGCTGATTCCGCTGCTGTTCATGGGAGACGTGGCGGGGCGGCTGTTCCGGCAGTTTGCGGTGACGCTGGCAGTGACGATTGTGTTCTCGGCGGTCGTGTCGCTGACGCTTACACCGATGATGTCGGCGAGGATGTTGAAGCATACGCCGGTGAGCCAGCAGGGATGGTTTTACAAGAAGAGCGAGAAGGTCTTCGAAGATATCATCGCGTTCTACGGACGCACGCTGCGCTGGGTGCTGGGCTACCAGACGATCACGCTGCTGGTTGCCGTGGCAACACTGGTGCTGACGGTCTTCCTGTACAGCGAAATTCCGAAGGGATTTTTCCCGACGCAGGATACGGGAATTATCCAGGGCATCACGCAGGCGTCGCCTTCGACTTCGTTTGCTGAAATGGAGCAGCGGCAGCAGGAGATTGCGAAGGTGCTGCTGGCGGATCCGGCGGTGGCGGGAATCTCTTCGTTCATCGGCGCGGATGGAACGAACACGACGCTCAACAGTGGGCGTATCGAGATCAATCTGAAGGACCTGAAGGACCGTGGGCTGTCTGCTACCGAGGTCATTGACCGACTCTCGCCCAAGCTGGAGAAGGTTGCCGGGATCAAGTTGTACATGCAGCCGGTGCAGGATTTGACGGTCGATGACATGGTGAGCCGGACGGAATACCAGTACACGCTGGAAGATCCTAACCAGGCGGAGCTGAACCAGACGGCGGCGCAACTGGTGGCGAAGCTGAAGAAGCTGCCGCAGCTGGCGGACGTGGTGACGGATCAGCAACTGGGTGCGGCGGCGGAGCAAATAGAGATTGATCGCGCAACGGCATCTCGTTTTGGGGTGACGACGTCGACGATCGACAACACGCTGTACGACGCGTTTGGACAGCGGCAGGTCAACACGATGTACACGCAGGTGAATCAATACCACGTGATTCTGGAAGCGGATCCGAAGTTCCAGAGGGACCCGCACAAGTTGAACGATATTTATGTGCAGGCGACGACGACGGGGACGGTGGGGGCGCAAGCCTCCAATACGGCAGGATCGTCGTCGGGTGCGGGGTCGGGCGGGGGCGGGGCTAGTGCGTCGCTGCTGACGCCGACGTCGTCGAGTGGGGTTTCCTCGGCGTCGTCGTCAACGTCTGCGTTGGCCTCGGGTAATACGACGTCTACGTCGGCGGCGTCGCCTGTGAATTCGAGCTCGGCGTTGTCCTCTTCGTCGACGACGGGAACGAGTTCGACTGTGCTTTCTACTACGAGTACAAGCACAGGGACATCGTCGAGTGCGACGACGTCGACGAGTGGAACGTCGCGACCAACGTCTACGGGGAGCGGCGGAGGCGGGGGCGGATCGAGCAGCACGAGCAGCAGCTCGGCGCTGCAGACGCCGGTGCCATTGAGCGCGTTCGCACACTTTGTGCCGACGAGCGAAGCACTCTCGATCAATCACATGGGCCAGTTCCCTGCTGTGACGATTTCGTTCAATTTGAATACGGGCTACTCGTTGGGGCAGGCGCTGACCGCGATCAACAAGGTGATCAACGACGACAAACTGCCGACCAGCGTGGTTTCGAATTACCAGGGCACGGCGGCGGCGTTTGAGGGGTCGCTCTCGAATCAAGGGCTGTTGATCCTGGCGGCGCTGGTGACGGTGTATATCGTGCTCGGCGTGCTGTATGAGAGCTTTGTTCATCCGGTAACGATTCTTTCGACGCTGCCGTCGGCGGGTGTGGGCGCGTTGCTGGCGCTGGAACTGTTCCATCTTGACTTAGATATTGTCGCGATCATTGGCATCATTTTGCTGATTGGTATCGTTAAGAAAAACGGCATCATGATGGTGGACTTTGCGCTGGACGCGGAGCGGCATCATGGACTGGACGCAACGGAGGCGATTTACCAGGCGTCGCTGCTGCGCTTCCGTCCAATTTTGATGACGACGCTATGCGCGCTGCTGAGCGGCATTCCGCTAGCGTTTGGAAGCGGGATTGGATCGGAGCTGCGCAAGCCGCTGGGTGTGTCGATGGTGGGCGGACTGTTGTTTAGCCAGGTGCTGACGTTGTACACGACGCCGGTGATCTATATCTTCTTCGATAACCTGGGCGGTTGGTTTTCGCGGCGCGGCCATCATGCGCCGAACGGCGGACCTGAGACCGATGGAAGCCACGAGGCAGCAGAAGCATGAACCCTTCGCGCGTCTTTATTGAGCGGCCAGTAGCGACGACGCTGCTGACGATCGCGGTGGCGATTGCGGGCGTGATTGCGTTTGGGGTGTTGCCGGTATCGCCGCTGCCGCAGGTGGATTTCCCGACGATCACGGTGGGGGCAGGGCTGCCTGGAGCGAGCCCGGACATCATGGCGTCGTCGGTAGCGACACCGCTGGAGCGCCAGTTTTCACATATTGCGGGCGTGACGGAGATGACGTCGTCGAGTTCGCTGAGTACGACGAGTGTCACACTGCAGTTCGATTTGAACCGGGACATTAACGGAGCGGCGCGCGATGTGGAGGCAGGCATCAATGCGGCGCGCACGTATCTACCGGCGAACCTGCCGTCGAACCCTACGTACCGCAAGGTGAATCCGGCGGATTCGCCGATCATGGTGATTGGTCTTCAGTCGGATGTTTACGATGTCCCGGCGATGTATGACGAGGCCTCGACGGTGATCGAGCAGAGGATCTCGCAGATCACAGGCGTGGGCCAGGTAACGGCGGTGGGCGCTTCCCTGCCGGCGGTTCGCGTGGAGCTGAATCCACAACAACTGAACAGCTACGGCATCGGGCTGCCGGCAGTGCAGCAGGTGATCGCGGGCCAGAACGCCGACATTGCCAAGGGCCAGTTGTCGAGCGGCGGTGTGTCCGCGGACATTCTCGCGAATGATCAGATCTCCAAGGCGGTGCTGTATAGGCCGCTGGTGGTGGGGTATCACAATGGCGCCGCGGTGAGGTTGCAGGATGTCGCGGATGTCGTCGACTCCCAGCAGTCGGTGCGACAGGCGGGATATCTAAACGGCAAACCGTCGGTGGACCTGATCGTCTTCCGGCAGCCGGGGGCCAACATTATCACGACCGTGGATGCGATCAAGGCGGCGCTGCCGTCGCTGCAGGCTTCCATTCCGGTGGGCGAACATCTTTTCACGGTACTGGATCGGACGCTGACGATCAGGGCGTCGGTGCATGACATCGAGATGACGCTGATCATCTCTGTGGTCCTGGTGATTTTGGTAGTGTTCCTTTTCCTGCGCAATATTCCGGCGACGCTGGTGCCGGCGGTGGCGGTTCCTGTGTCGTTGATTGGGACGTGCGCAGTGATGTATCTGTGCGGGTTCTCGCTGGATAACCTGTCGCTGATGGCGCTGGCGATTGCAAGCGGATTCGTGGTGGACGATGCCATTGTGGTGATGGAGAATATCTCGCGCCACATTGAGCAAGGGTTGACGCCGATGCAGGCGTCGCTCAAGGGCGCGCAGGAGATTGGGTTCACGGTGTTTTCGATCAGCATCTCGCTGATTGCGGTTTTCATTCCACTGCTGATGATGGGCGGAATTATCGGCCGACTGTTCCGCGAGTTTGCGATCACGCTGGCAACGGCGATTTTGGTGTCCATGGTGATCTCGCTGACCACGACGCCGATGATGTGTTCGCGGGTGATGCGTGCTGAAGGGGAGGTGAAGCATGGGCGAATGTACCGGTGGAGCGAGGAGTTTTTTGACGGCTTACTGTACGGGTATCGGAGGTCGCTGACGTGGGTACTGGACCGCCCGGCGCTGATGCTGCTGGTGTTTGTGGCGACGGTGGGGGCGACCCTTTACCTGGGGTATACGGCGGCGCTTGGATTCTTCCCGCAGCAGGACACGGGGGTTTTGAACGGCGGCATGCAAGGGCCGCAGGACAGCTCGTTTGCCGCGATGAATAAGGCAGTGAAGCGGGCGAATGAAATTATCAAAAGCTATCCGGGGGTGCAGAACGCGATTGCATTTACGGGCGGCCAGGGTGCGACCAATGCGGGGTTTACGTTTATCGCGTTGAAGCCATTGAATGAGCGAAAGCAGAGTGCCGCGGAGATCATCGATGGGCTGCGGCCAAAGCTGGCCCAGGTTCCGGGGGCCGCAACGTATCTGCAAGCGGTGCAGGATATTCGCATTGGTGGAAGGCAATCGAGCGCGCAGTATCAGTACACGCTGCAGGCAGACACGACGGCGCAGTTGCAACAATATGGTCCGGCGCTGCTGGCCGCGCTACGAAAAGCGCCAGGATTTCAGGATGCGAATACGGATCAGCAGAATAATGGATTGCAGGCGCTGCTGACGTATGACCGGCCCACGGCAGCGCGGCTGGGGCTTACGCCGCAGACGATCGACTCGACGTTGTATAGCGCGTTTGGGCAGCAGGAGGCGTCGGTCATTAATACTGAGCTGAACCAGTATTACGTGGTGATGGAGGTTGCGCCGAAGTATTGGCAGTCTCCACAGGGGCTGAAGGACGTGTACCTGATCCAGAAGAGCGGCGGAGGGGCGATCCCGCTGGATGCGGTGATGAGCTATGCTCCATCGACGGCGCCGCTGTCTGTGAACCATACCGAGTTGTTCCCGTCGGTGACGGTGAGCTTCAACCTGGCGCCGGGCGTGTCGCTGGGACAGGCGACCAAGGAGATCAGCGATATACAAGAGAAGCTGGGTGTGCCGCCGACGGTACGTGGAGAGTATGCGGGAACGCTGCAGGCATTCAAGCAATCGCTGAGCAACGAAAAGTGGCTGATCCTGACAGCGATTTTGGCGGTGTATATCGTTCTGGGGGTACTGTACGAGAGCCTGGTGCATCCTATAACCATTCTGTCGACGCTGCCTTCGGCGAGTTTGGGAGCGCTGCTGGCGCTGAAGCTGACAGGAACAGAGTTGGACGTGATGTCGATCATCGGGATCATTCTGCTGATCGGGATTGTGAAGAAGAACGCGATTATGATGATCGACTTCGCGCTGAATGCCGAGCGGATTGAGGGCAAGAATACGCGGGACTCGATTTTTGAGGCGTCGATGTTGCGGTTCCGTCCGATTTTGATGACAACCATGGCGGCGCTGTTTGGCGCGGTGCCACTGGCGCTGGGAACCGGTATGGGATCGGAACTGCGGCGGCCGCTAGGTATTACGATCATCGGCGGATTGCTGGTGAGCCAGGTGCTGACGCTGTATACGACACCTGTGATTTACCTGTTCATGGATAATTTGCGTTTGAAGATCCAGGGAGATAAGCGGGCAAGGCTCTTTACCGCTACTCCGGCAACGGCGCGATGAAAGCAGGCCCAATGAGAATGGGAATGATGAGAAGGAATACGTTGGAAGAGACGACGGCAGGCGCTTCAGGCTTCGCTGGCGCGAAGAGCTTTGTGTGTGCGGCTGCATGCGCGACGGTGTTGTTGAGCGGATGCAATGTTGGACCGAAGTATGTGAAGCCGACCGCGCCGGCGACCGCGCCAGAGTTCAAGGAGTCGGCGCCAGCCGCGTATACAAATCCGCCTGAGGGAACTACGCCTGACGGAACGTGGCGGCCTGCGCAACCACAGGACGCGGCGCTCAAGGGCAAGTGGTGGGAGGTCTTCAACGAGCCGGAGTTGAATGCGCTGGAAGAGCAGCTCAATATTAATAACCAGAACATCGCGGTGTACTTTCAGAACTTCATGGCTGCGCGCGCGCAGGTGCGGGAGGCGAAGTCGCAGTTCTATCCGACGCTGACGACAGACCCCTCCTACACGCGGCAGCGAACGCCGGGCACGCTGCGCAATGCTGTCGCGACGACGTCGACGGGTTCTGGCACGGGCACTACGGGAAATGGGGTGGCAAGCACGGGCGGGACAACATCCACGGATATCTCGCTGCCGTTCGATGTGTCGTGGGAGCCGGATTTGTGGGGCAAGATTCGGAACACGGTGCGGGAGTACCAGTACGCCACGCAGGTGAGTGCGGCGGACCTGGAGAATGAGCGGCTGACCGAGCAGGCGGCGTTGGCGGAGTTTTATTTCGAGCTGCGCGGACAGGATGCGCTGCAGGATTTGTACAACCAGACGGTGAAGGCCGATAAGGAATCACTGAAGTTGACGAGGTCGCTATACGAGACGGGCATCGACAACGACGAGGCGGTTGCACAGGCAGAGGTGACGCTGCAAGGCGCGCAGGAGATCGCGACGGGCATTGCGACGAATCGCGCAATCTACGAGCATGCCATGGCGACGCTGATCGGCAAACCCGCTTCGAGCTTCTCGATGCCGGTGAAGTCGCTGACGACGCCCGTGCCGGAGATACCCGTGGGGGTGCCCTCGCAATTGCTGGAGCGGCGGCCGGATATTGCGGGCGCGGAACGCACGATGGCGGAGGCGAATGCGCTGATTGGCGTGGAGAAGGCGGCGTACTATCCGACGCTGAGTTTGACCGGCGGAGGCGGGCTGGAATCGTCGACGATCATGTCGCTGTTCTCGGCGCCGGCGCTGGCCTGGTCGGTGGGCGCTTCGGCGGCGGAGACGATCTTCGATGCAGGTTTGCGCAAGGCGACGGTCGCGCAATACACCGCGACGTATAACGCGGATGTCGCGACGTACCGGCAGACGGTGCTGACAGCATTCCAGCAAACGGAAGACTATATTGCCACGCTGCGCGTGACGTCGCAACAGATTCAACAGGAAGATATAGCGGTGAAGTCGGCGCAGCGGTATCTGGATATTGCGAACGCTCGCTACGAGACTGGTCTAGATCCGTATCTGAACGTAATGAGCGCGCAGACAACGTTGCTGAGTTATCAGCAGACGCAGGTTACGCTGCGCGTTAGCGAGATGACAGCGGCGGTGGAACTGGTGCAGGCGCTGGGCGGAGGATGGGATACCACGCAGCTTCCGGCGGCGAACAAGGTGAACACCAATGGAGCGGTGAAGCAGGTTGCCGGAACTCCATAAAGGGGCGGAGTTGCTGGGGCACAAGAGCTGAAGAGGACGGGCAAGCAAAAGCGGCATCCTGAGGGAAGGATGCCGCTTTTTTGGAGCATGGGGGCTACTGCGGGCTGAGTTCGCTCAGCAGCTTGGGGTTGGCTTCGTCGACGGCCAGAAGGTTGTGGCAGGCGGCGCAGTCGTTGGTGATGGTCTTTGCGCCTTTCGACGTATGGTTTCCGTCATGACAGCGGAAACAACCCGGAGAGTCATTATGGCCGATGTTGTTCGGGTAGGTGCCCCAGGCGACCTTCATCTCCGGGGAGACATTTTGCGCGTATATGGCGGTGAGGGTTGTGGCGGCTTGTTCGATTTTGTCGTGTTGGCCGCTCCAGATTGCGGGGTACTGCGAGCGATAGAAGTCTTCGAGACCCGCTTTGATTTTGGTGGCCGCTTCGGCTTGCGAACCATACTTGGCTTGAATCAGTAGCATGCCTTGCTTATGGACGAAGGGCAGCGAGGGATCGGGGGCGCCGGTGGCCATCGATTGATCGAGCGCAGCCTCCGCCGTTTTATGGGAGTGGGCGGCCTGGTTATGGCAGTCCATGCAATCCATGGTGCGACGGACGCCCTTGACGGGACCCTTCCAGTCGGAGCTGAGGTACTCGACCTTCTTGCCGTCGGAGCCTGTGGCGTCAACGGCGATGATGGTCTGGTTGGTGGCATCGGTGGCGACAAACTCGATGTTGGCGAGGTGCGCACCGTGGATGCCGCTGATGCGGGAGAGAGAGTCGACGCCTCCGACGTGGAGGGAGAGGATGGTCTTGGTCGCCGAGTTCTTATCGTCCTCACCGAAAGTCGTCTTCACGAGAAGGCGATCGCCGATGAACCGAGCGGGGGCGTGGCACTGCTCGCAGGTTTCGCTGGCGGGATTAAGCTCAGAAAGGGTCGCGACGATGGGACGCGGGAAGGTGTTGAAGGCGACGGCGTAGAGCTGCCTGGTACCAGCCATCTTGGCGTGGATGAAGTTTTTGGCACCGCTGCCTATGTGGCACTCCGTGCATTCGACGTTAGAGTGCGGCGAGTGCGAATAGGCGGCCCATTGGGGCTGCATGGGCACGTGGCAGGCGGTGCCGCAGAAGCCCGGAGTGTCCATGTAGGCGACGCCACGGTAGCTGGCGACGCCGACGATCACGAAGTTGACGAAGGTGGCGATAATGACGAAGTTGAGCGCATGGCGAAAGACGGGCTCGTTGAGGTTGATCTCGGGATAGATCGAGGGGAGGGCGCCCTGGGAGAGTAGTTTCCGCCGTTGGAAGAAAATTCCAATCGGGATGAGGATGAGGCCGATGAGGAAGAAGGCGGGCAGGAACAGGAACAGAATCAGGCCGATGTAGGGGTTCGACGAGCCGCCATGCCCAAGTACGTCGACCATCCAGAAGCCGACCAGGACGAAGGCGGAAGCGGTTGTGATGGCGCCGCCGATGAGGCTGAGAGGGTTCTTGCCCAGGTAGAAGAAGGGTTGCAGCCACTGCTCTTTGAAGTTGTTGAATACGGACACGAAGGACGCCTCATCGCTGAATTTTTGTTCTTCCGGGCCCTGATTCCTGGCAGTTTGCACGGGGTGTACGGGGGCCGGAACCCGGGGAAAAACCTTGTGAGTCCCGGGGAGATGCATTCACTGTCCATAGCAGTAACACGGTGAAGAGGAGCAAAGCTGTGAGGCTGGTCACTGCACTGATCTTGGGAGGTCATGAGGTTGCCCGGGAGCAAGTGGTTGCTCCAGCTTCCCGTTTACTTTTCAGATTGCGGCGGCGCCGTTCGTGCCGGCCGGCACGGCGCTAAGTGGAGCGAGGCACAGCCGTGGAGACGCAAGTCCGGGGGTGAGCGATCCGGGCGCGGGTTGGAGAGTTCCTGCTGGAAAGGAGGCGGTTGTATTCCTTCTCTCCGGGCGATACCAACGTGGCTATGTCTTCACACTGTCCCTACTGCAGCGTGCGGGTGTACTCCACGACTTCCTTGATCTGGGCGTCGGTGAGTTTACCTGCATACGCTGGCATTTTGCCTTTGCCATTCGTAACCGAAGCGATTAACGAAGCGGTAGACGCTTTCTTCAACTCGGGCGAGTTGAGGGGCAACGCTTTCATGGACTTGCCAGCCGCGGTCGGCTGGCCGTCGGCACCGTGACACATCTGACACTTTGCCTTGTAGGTTGCGGCGCCTGCTCCCTGAGCCAGGGCAGGCGTAGCAACGGATACGGCAAGAAGTGAAGCTGCTGCGATCGTCAGAAGGACTTTCATGGTTACTCCTGTTTCGTATTTTTGAAGCGCTCGGGACTCAAGATCTGTGCCCGTCGTGCGCTCCATAGTAACGAATACAATCACGCGGCACTGTACCAAACAGACCTATCTCCGTCGGGGAGATAGGTCTGCCTGGCACTTATGCTCCTACTATTTTTGCAAGGTTCGTACATGAGCAACGACATCTTTGATCTCTGCGTCGGTGAGTTTGCCAGCATACGCAGGCATTTTCCCCTTACCGTTTTTTGTTATCGCGATGAGATCTGCATTTGACTCCTTCACGGTAGCCGGAGAGAGGAAAGACGGAGCCTTCATGGCCTTTCCGGCGGGAGTGCTGCCTGCTCCATCTGCGCCATGACACATCTGGCATTTGGAGGAGTAGGTTGCCGCGCCGGTGTTCTGGGCGAAGGCAGGAAGCGTGCAGGCTGCTATTGCGAATACCATTGCGAGTCGTAGTTGTGTTTTCATGGCCGATCTCCTTCTTGGTTATGAATTTGCTTCTGGTTCGATCCTTCGCTTAGAACTCGTAGTGCATGGACAGTGTGACGAGGTTGGCGTGGAAGTTTCTAGGAGCGGTGAGTCCGGAGGAGGGCTCGGTGAGGCCGGTGGGAAGGCCGGCGAGGGTTGGGGAGTTGCAGGGGACCACGACCGAGGTGAGCGAGGTAGAGGTGCTGCAGAGAGGAGATCCGGAGGGACCGCCTTCGCCATAGCCGTAGTAGTTATAGTCCGCTCTGAAGACCCAGCCGGGGTGAACCGTATAGGCCAGGTGCACGTAGGGAGACTGGTAGGCTGACTGCAGGCTGCCGTTTACCGAACGCGCGTCGTTGAAGAACTGGTTGCCGCTGACCGCGCTGATGATGTAGCCGAGGCTGCCCTGAAGGTGCCTGGTCGGGGTCACAGTGAGAGAGGCGTTGGCGTACTGGGTGGGAGCATCCATGAAGTCCTTGCTTGGACCCCAGTCCGAGAGGGTGGTGGTCCCGCGGCCGAGGACACCCGGGCAGATGTTGGGTCCGCCGGCGCTGTTCAACGATGCCGTGCCGGGCAGCGTCGGGCTAGCGCCGTTCAGGTAGCAGATGTTGGTGGAGGTATAGACGTCGGTGTAGCCATAGGTGAAGTCGAAGCTATAGTGCTCGCTGGGCGCCAGGTCGGCCGAGATGCTGCCGGCCCGGTTGTGATCCACGTGCTGGAGGGGACCCTGTACGAGGACCGCGCCGGGGGTAACGTTGCTGGTGTTATTGTGGCGCTCGGTATCCAGGTAGGACGCGGCGATCGAGGCCCAGGTTTTGGGTTTATAGGTGGTGTGCACGCGATAGATCTTGGTCTGGCGCGGGCTTACTGGGGTGAATGCGTTGTTGGCGTAATAGGCCTCGAAGGTGCCGTTGATGGTCCAGTGCTCGGTCGGCCGGAGAGCTGCGTTGAAGACGCCGCCATTGGTGTCGACTGAGACAGTGCTCAGCGTCAGGGTCCCCGTTGGGTTCGTAACAGTCCCGCCGGCACCCGCGCCCTGGACGATGTCATGGGCGATATAGCGGTAGGTGACCGAGAGCGTGGCCCACGGGGCTACATCCCAGGTGGCGCTGGCGTTGTTGGTGACGAACTTCTGGCCGAAGTAGCCGGGAAGTGGTGTTCCGGCGCTGCCGCCCTCGGTCGTGCTGCCGTTGATGACCTTGGTCAGCGTGCCCGTGTAGTTGACGGTCTCGTAGCCGTTGTTGCCAGGCACGACCGTCGTTGGGGTGTTGTAGTTGACCTCGTTGATGGTGGTCGTTCCGGGCTGGTGAACGTTGGAGAAATTGATCTGGTCGGAGAAACTCAACTTCTTCGTGGCTTCCCAGGTGATGCCGTAATCAAAACCAACTTCCTGACGGCTGGCCGTTGCGACGCCGGTGAAGGTGGCGTTGCGGATGGCTCCATCCAGACCGTTCCAGTTCTCGTAATAGTTGGGCAGGTGGGAATTGGCCTTGGTGTAGCGGAAGTCGCCGTTCATAGCGATGTTCTTGATGCTGGAGCTCTGGAACCGGAAGATCTCGGTGGGAAAAAGCACGCGGGTGGGTTGCGAGCGGAGATAGCTGATCGCCACATTGCATGCCGGATTGACGACTGGCAGGGCGCCCGGAACCTGCGCGGGCGACAGGATGGTGTAGACGGTCGGGCTGGTGTAGCCGCTGCCCATGCTTGTCTTGTTGCAACTGGAAATGCCGTAAGGCGTCGTGCTGTCATAGCTGCCGAGCGAGACGGGCGTGCCGTCAGCCTCCTGCGCGATGTACTGGCTGGGAGCCAGGACGAAATAGGAGTCGGCCTTGTAGTGGTCAACCTGCTCCTCGAAGGTGAACTTGGTCTGCGGCAGCGGCTTCCAGTCAACCGCTCCCATGAAGTCATCGGTGCTGTTGCGCTGATACTCCTCGAGCAGCTGAGTGGCTCCGGCAACGTTTCCATAGCCGCTGGGGCTCAGACTCGGTCCCTGCAGGCTGTTCTGCGAGTAGCCAACGCGGAAGGTCAATTTGGAGAGCGGGAAGATGGTCAGGTTGGTGTCGAGCATGTGGCGCACGGTGTTGAACATGAACGGCGACTGCTCCACCTGTGGCCACGGCAGCTGGCCAACCGGGGCATTCGAGGGGCCAATCGGGATCGACTGGCCGCCGGGGATGTTGGGATTGCCCAGAAGGTCGTAGTCGAAGTACTGGCGGTCGCGACGCCACAACCCGCCGAACTCATAGAGCTTGCCTTTGGAGAAGTCCAGCTTGACGACATTGAGCGGGTCGCCGCCGAAGCCATTGGTGTAGCCCGTCAGGGTGTCCAGCAGCGGATGCTTTATGCCCGGAACAGAGCGCAGCGTGATGGTTTCACCCAGCACCCGCGGTCCGGACTGGATATTGACCAGCGTGTCGTACATGGAGCCTGAGCCGGAGATGCCGACCATGTGCCCGCCCAAGTCCACGGTCTGATGGACGAAGAAGCCGCTATTGACTACCGGCGGGGTGGGTAAAGGAGCGTTGGGGTTGGTTGCAGGTGCTGCCTGGGCGGCCGCAAAGCCCGTCGTCAGCAGTAGCACGGCCATTCCAAGGCCCCCGGCGACCCGTTGGGTCAGCATATGTGCGGGGCGCTCTTTGGGCAGCCGGTAAAAGTTTGTCTTCGTCATCTCATGCCTCACTTGATCGAAACTGTTGCTAGCGTTGAACCCTATCGTCGGGTGTTGATTCACGGGTGGAACCTGGCCGCGCTGTCGTTTGGCCGACAGCGCGGCTTGACCTCTTACTTGAGGAAGGCCTGGTTCAGATTCGAGCCGTGGATCATCGTGTGGCAGTCAGTGCAGGGAATGATCTCTGCAGATCCCGCATTGATGCCATGCACTGCGCCGGCGCCCACGGGGCTGTGGCACTGGTTGCAAAGGGTGTTGATGTTGGGCATGTTCAGTAGGCGAGCGTTCTGCGAGCCGTGCGGCGTGTGGCAAGCCAGGCAACCTTCGCCCTTGACAGCCGCATGCTCATACACAAACGGTCCGCGCGTCTCGGTGTGGCACTTGGTGCAGATCGCATTCTGATCTGCCGTTACCCTGAGATTGCTGGCCTGGAACGTGCCGTGCACGTCATGGCAATCGCTGCACGACAGTAGGCCCTCATTCACCTTGTGGTGGAAGGGCATCGAGAACGCAGGCTTGATGCTGGTGTGGCAGCTATAGCACAGGGTCGGTTGCGTCGCGACTAACAGCTTCGTGTCCGGCACCGACTCATGAATGCTGTGGCAGCTGAGGCAGTTCACGCCGGCCTTCGCATGCGGCGAACGCAGGAAGTTCGGATGAGTGTTCGCGTGGCAGCCCAGGCAGGTCTTGTCGACCTCGGTCGGCGTCAACTTGTTGAAGCGCACGATCTTGGTTACATCGCCGCCACCCTCTACGTGCGCCTGGCCTGGTCCGTGGCAGCTCTCGCAGCTTGCTCCCGCTCCACCATGCTGGAGCGCCAGCTTGGCATGCGGATTGTCCACCATACTGTCTGCGTTCTTCTGGTGGCACGTCGCGCAGGTCTCACTGCCTACGTAACCAGGCGCCGGTGTTGCCTCCGCCGCCGTCGTGGCCTGCTTCACGGTCTGGGTCTGCGTCTGCGCGGCCGCCATGCCCGCGCCACATGCGGTCAGCATTCCGACCACTGCAACCAGAAGGAAATACTTCGTTATCTTGCGGGGCAATTGTCCCATGTGAAAACACCTCTATTTGGCGCGTTAAGTTTTGTTCCACTTACTGATTGAAGTCGGCCACATCATCAACATCGCAACCATAGTCTTGCCCCCGGCCGCATACGGTGACCTTCATCACAGGGAGGGCAAAAGAAATCCGTCCCTCCCTGCGTGGATTTGACAAGAGATCGCAAACCGCTGAAAAGGAGGGGGTTGCTGGGTTCTTGGTTGAGATGGAATTGGTGCGGTATACGGTGAAACAGCGCGATAAACGAATCGTGTGATACAAATCACCGCGTCATGTTCAGGCTTGGCATTTTATGGGGTATGCGAGTTCATCTGCGCGACACGAATTCACTGGGGGCCTGTATGCCACTGCAGCTTCGGCGAGGAAGAGCGATGAGAGTGTCGGAAGGCCCGGCAGCTCGGGTCGAGATCTTGTGCCGATCGAATCGCTTTGCGCCGTTTGAAGCTTCACGCCCATGCGAAGACGAAACCATGAGCCATGGCGAGGGAAGAGTTTACCGGGGAAGCTGGGCAGAGCAGAGGGTGGTCGCGAGGTTGGCAACGAACAAGACGAGGAAGGCGACAAGGATCACAACGACACCGCCAACGGTCAGCCGTTCCCAAAGATCTGAACTATTGCGTGCCAGCAACTCCTGCTTACCTGTCATCACTCTTGTCCTCATGAGCAACTTTACAGCCCTCACCGATGATTGCAGTGACCAAGATCACAGGAAGACTCCCTGCCCCTCGCTGGCGCAGAGGCGCACTCAATTCGCAGGTAGTTCCCGACACACATTTCAAGAGAGAAGGTTTGCATGACGTATTCTCACCCAGGCACGACCACGGGCTGTAAGAACTGTTCGGACCGTTCGCTGCGAATTATGTGCGACCTTTCCGGGCAGGCACGCATTGACTTCGAGGCACTGGGCATGCAGATGAAGCTGCCCAAGCGCGCGATCATCTTCCAGGAAGATGATGTCTGCGATGCGGCGACGATTGTCTGCATGGGCCAAGTAAAGCTGTCGTGCACCTCGCGCGAAGGCAAGACAC